>OGJD01000377.1_pt1 | contig 40144 bp, 31 predicted proteins | sample 1571971 | NCBI WGS metagenome assembly OGJD01 (sample SAMEA2582117, study PRJEB24529) | metagenome | biome: Human gut stool | place: China | collected 2011
GACTGGACGCCCGGCAACGGCGAGGACATAGATGCGAACATATAACAGAAGCGCATAGCAATAGCATACAGCAGAAGCATGTAGCAAAAGCGCATATAACAGAAGCATATAATTAATGTATCAACTAAAATACAACCAAAATGATGAAATCAATCAAAGCAACCGGACTTATCGCTGCAACGGCGGCGGCAGTCCTCCTCCTGGCAGGATGTGAAAAAGAGAGCAATAACATAGTAGAAAACGGCCCGGTGGCAGCACGCATCACCTCGACCATCGCCGGCATGACCACCCCCGGCGGCACCAACGGCACCCCCGCCACCCGCGCCTCGGGCACCGCATGGACGAAGAACGACGAGATAGGCATCACAGCCCTCGACGCCAGCGACATTATGCTGCTGGATAATGCCTGCTACGTGACACGCGGCGGCGACGGCAAGTTTGAGGCCGAGGACGGCTCGGTGCTTTACTTCACCGACAATTTCGAGGTGAGTTTCACCGCCTATTATCCCTGGACAGCGACGGAAAAGTTGGAGAACGGTATCATCCAAGACGTCCTTACCGAAGCGACTAATCAGGCACCCGAAAACCAACCGAAGATAGACTTCCTCTTTGCCACCGCCAAGGGCAGCGCCGCCAACGCCGACGTGAAGCTGCAATTCCGCCACTGCATGAGCCGGCTGGTGCTGAACTTCAAGCCGGGCGAGGGCATTACCGAGCTCGACGACATCGAGTACACGCTCGATGGAATGGAATTGGGGGGCACATTCAACACCCAGACCGGAGAGGCAAAAAGCGAAGGCAAGGTTTCGGGCCTGGTCGCCCTCACCCTCACCGTCCCCGGCAACGGCGCCGCCGAACTGTCGTCGCCGCTCATCCTCTTCCCGCAGCAGGGCAACGAGCTGCGCTCGCTCACGCTCACCATGCGCGGCACGACGTACACCGCCACGTTCCAACTGCCCCAAAATCCGCAGAACAACAACGTGCGCGAACTCCTTGCAGGACACTCCTACACATATAATGTAAAGATAAACAACACCACGATGACCATCTCGCAAGCCACCATCAGCGATTGGGGTGACGGAGGCAGCCAGGACATCACCAGCACCAACTAAAAACACACCGAACGATGAAGAAACGAAACAATTACCCGTACCACCACACCGCCGCGCTGCTGATGCTGCCCGTGGTGCTGATGGTGCTGGTGGGCGCCTGCACCGCCGACGACGGCTTCGTGCCGTGGCCCGGCGAAGCGCCCGCCACGTCCGCCCCGCCGCTCACCATCACCGTGACCGACGGCGCATACGCCCCGGCTCCCACGGCGAACGATGAAGATGACGCCACCACCCCCGCCACCCGCGCCGTGGAGCGGGGCTACGCCACCGAGTTTACCGCCGGAGACCAGATAGGGCTCTACGAGGTGATAGAGAAGGAGCAGAGCAATGGTGAGTCCAGCTACCAAGTCTCCAACAAAAACCTCTGCCTCACCTACGACGGCACGGCGTGGACGCTGCCTCCGGACGCGGAGCTCACCCCCGAACGCCCGGCGGACGGCATCAGGACGCACTACTACGCCTATTATCCCTGGCAGAATGAGTATATGGTCGATATGAGCGTCGCCGACAACGGAGAGATCTATCTAAAACCGCCCGGAAACCCCTGGACCCCCCGGGAGTTTTTCGCCAACCTTATCAACTTCTGGAAGCCCGCCACCAGCCAGAGCACCTACGCCGCCTACACCGCCAGCGACCTGATGGTGTCGCGCGGCACAGTGACCCAGCGCACCGACGGCGCGGACGGCTTCGAGCTCCGCTTCGAGATGGAGCATCAGATGGCGCTCGCCGTCGTCCGCGTGCCCTCGACGGAATATACCTACTCCGAAATCGTCTCCGGCATCGAAACGAAAAAGAGCTACCGCCTCTACACCGGAATGAACACAACGGGGGCCTGCTGGCAGGAAAACAGCCATACGGCACGCTTCCTTGTGAATCCGCAAGGCCAGGCTAAAGGCATAGATGGTTATTATTACACAGCCGAATCTAAAAAGTGCTGGTTCAAGGTAATAACAGTCGGGCGAAATGAAGGCACCCCCGGCACCTACCGCCTCTACACCATCGACGGCGGCAAGGCGGAGGTTACGGAACGCCCCCTCAAAGAAGGCGACTTCTACATGCGCGACGGCAGCGTGCTGCCCCGTGAGGCCGCCGATGGCAGAGACCTGCCCGCCGACGTGCAGGCGGACTGCCTCGGCGTAGTGTTCTGGGTGGGCGAGAACGAGGGGCGCCACTGGACGCAGACCGAGTACCTTAACGGCGACCACCTGCTGATGCGCCACCACCCGCAGTGCACGCGCGGCATGGCGGTGGCGCTGCACGATGCTTCCACGACGGGAGCGGCGTGGGCCACCGGGAAGGGGGCGAGTGAGAACTTATCCGTCTGGGCCAGGGATTTCGGTGGCTTCACGCCCGCAGAGCAGGCCGATTGGGAGGCAATGAAGGCTTCCGGTTCCGGCTATGGTTATAATAGTTCCCGTTTGATGAAACTGTACGGCGCCTATCATTCCACGACCACTTTCCCGGCTTACAACCAGATAGACGCGTATGCCGCCGCGCATCCCGCGCCGGACGGCAGCAGCGGGTGGTTCTTTCCCGGCCAGAGAGAGCTTGCCATGATGTGCTACGGCATGGCGACAAATTATGCGGGACAACCGGCAACCCGGCGGAATTTGCTCAACGGCTTGTTCCCGAAAGCCGGGGGAGAGGCATTCAATGGAATATACTACTGGAGTAATTACGCGGACGTAACTAAGGCGTGGGCTATTGACTTTTGGGACAGCACGACGTATGGAATGAAACCCAAATCCAATCACTACCGTGTCCGCGCCGTGATAGCCTTCTGAGCCGTGCGGCGCGGCGGAAGCCGCGAAACGAAACGATACATCAACCCCCGTCTCCGCCACAGAAAGGAGGACAACGCAGAGGAACGGGCTACAATTCTCGAAAAAAGATTATAAACTTAAAAAAAGAAACAGTTATGACAAAAATAGAAAATGGAAGTGATACTACGACAAATGTGCACGAATACTTTGAAAGTATCAAAGGCAACCCTGCCGCACTGCGCCAATTCTTCTCCGCCATGCCCAAAGGCGGCGACGTGCACAACCACCTCACCGGCTCGGCCTATGCCGAAACCTACTTTGAGCTGGCAGCTAAGAAAGGGATGTACGTGAGTCTGGAAACGGGAAAGCTCTACGAAAAGGAACCGAAAGGCATCGAGACTATCCAGCTCTCCAAAGACATGGACGACCTGCACAACCACCGCATGGCGCTCATCGACAAATGGAGCATCCGCAACTTCCAGCCCTACAAGTATCCGCTGGGCCCGGACGAATATTTCTTCGGCACGTTCGGTCTGCTGTCGGCATTGACGGGGGATGTGGAAAACCTTGCCTATCTGATGCACGAGCTGAAAGTGCGGGCAGTCAAAGAGAATGTGCAATATCTGGAAGTGATGGCCACCTCGCCCAGCGTGCCCACAGATTGCTTTCTGGGCGAGGATGACTACGCCACGTATGACAAGCAGCTGAAGGATTGTGTGAAAAAGGGAACGTATGACGCAGCCCGAAAGTTGCTGGAGGAGATTATCGGTAAATTCGATGACAATGCAACGAAAGCAGTTAGTGATTATGTCGATTTTGTAGGCCACTTGGACGAGCTAAGCAACCCGTCAAAGAACCACCTTGGTGTGGATACGAATAATCTGGTGTGCCGCTATCAGGGCTACAGCTCGCGCGGCGGCGAACCCCTCAAGGTGTTTGCCCAATTATACGTAGTACACAAAGCATGTGCGGAAGAGAGCAATAATTTATTGGTGGGCTGCAACATCGTGGCCGCAGAAAATGGAGAAAAATCAATGCTGTATTATCGCTTGCATATGGAAATGTTTGCCGTGCTTGCCACCAAATTTCCAAAAGTCCCCACCTCTCTCCATGCCGGAGAACTGACTCTGGGCCTGGGACGACCGGAACACCTGACCTATCACATCGGCCGGGCAGTGGATACGGCCAAAGCCCACCGTATCGGACATGGCGTAGACCTGCCCTTCGAGCAGGATAGTGACGAGCTATTGAAAGTGATGGAAGACAAAAAGATTCCGGTGGAAATCAACCTGACCAGCAATGAATTCATACTGGGCGTGAAGGACTCGGAACACCCCATCTCGCTCTATCACAAGGCGGGAGTACCCGTGCTGCTCTGCACGGACGACCCCGGCATCCTGCGCACCTCGCTCACCGAGCAATACGTGCTGGCGGCATTGCGCTACGGATTCTCTTACGGCGAGATGAAGGAGTTTGCGCACAACGCCATCAGTTACAGTTTCCTGACTGCGACGGAACGGGAAGAACTGGGCACGCAACTGGACGAGTTGTTCACCGAATTTGAAAAGAAATTTTAGTAACCCGCGGAGCCGCCGGAAACTCCTTGCAAAGGGCGCCGGAAATGGAAGCGCAAGCATTTTAAAATGGATGCGTTCGTCTCGGCGGATATGTCATCCGCCGCTTCCCGAGTATGAGGATTTTTAATCCGGCAGGCAGGTTCCGCATAAAAAAACAATTTATAGTTATGGCAAAATTCAGATTTGTAAAACGCAAGAACCTTCAGAAGAAGGATGATCCGCTGGGATAGTTCCGCCTCCCAGCCATAAATTATAAACCAAAAATAAATAGCAGATGAAGCAATTCACAACGACCCGGCTTTTTGCTGTCACGTCCGTGATAGCAGCCATGTTCGCCGCAGGATGCAGCGAAGAGAACTATGAACCCGGCGGCAACGTGCCGAATGCTGCCATTATCACCGCCTCTGTGGGTAAGGCAGGCAGCGTGGCGTCCACCCGCGCCTCGAACACGGCATGGGATGCCGGCGACTGTATCGGCATCTCTGCCTCTTCTGCGAAAGGGAAAACGAACTATGTCAATATCCGGTATCAAACCGACGGCAGTGTTTTCCGCCCCGTGCCCGGCGCGGCGGGCGAGGACAACACCCTCTACTTTCAGGATGCATCGCCCACGGAGTTCACCGCCTATTACCCCTGCGAGGGCGCGAACGGCACCAGACCCGGCAACGACGGCATCCTCACGAAAACCCTCACCGCTACCGACCAAAGCCCGGAAAACCTGCCCGTCATCGACTACCTCTGGGCGCAGCAAACAGCCCAAAGCAGCAGCCCGGAGGTAGATTTCTTGTTTTCGCACCGCATGAGCCGCATTACCCTGCGCTTCAAGGCGGGTACCGGTGTTGTGTTTCCCGCCGACGGGCCGACCTACACCCTCACGGGAGTGAGCACGGCGGGAACCTTCGACACCTCCACCGGCGAAGCCAAACCCTCGAAAATCTGCCCACCACCATCACCACCGGGGGGCAGCCCACGGGCACCGTCATCCTCTGGCCGCAGGCAGCAAACGCCGTGCGCCTGCAACTGACGCTGGACGGCACCACCTTCGGCGCCGCGCTCACTTTCCCAGCGGGCACGGCGGGCGGAGGCCTTGCGCCCTCCACCTCCTATACCTTCAATGTAAACGTGGAGCGTGCCGGCATCAAAATAGAGAAAGCCGATATCGAAGACTGGACGGACGGCGGCAGCAAGGACATCACCCTCTAAGAAGTCGCCGACGGCAACCTGCCCCAACTCCGGCGCAAGTAGTAGCCACGCCATTCATCAAGAACAAGAAATAAAAGAATAAGAAAATAAAAAGAACATGAAGATACAGAACCATATCCTCCCGAAAGCCATCCGGCGGCATAGCATCCGCCGGTGGCTTGCCACGGCGATAGCGCTGACGGCCATGCTGGCAACCCTCACGGGGTGCAGCGCGGACAACGACCCGCAAATCGCTGCCGGGGAAGACGGCACCTCCGTCACCTTCGGCGCCACCATCGACCACCGCGAAGCACACGGCAACGATAAAGCTCCCGCCAGCCGCGCCATCACCGACGGCACCTTCGACGACGCCGACCAGATTCTCGTCCACATGGACGGCAAGCTGAAAGCCTTCGTTTACCGCACGGCCCAAGGCTTTGTACACGACGGCACCGTTTCCGCTTCGGGCATCGACACCACACCTGCCGAGTGGGAAGCCGGGGAAACCCAAAAGGAAGTCCTTGCTTACGGACCTGCGATGGCTATCTCCTATAGTGACAATTTAGGATATCTTTATCAATGTAGGGCCGGTGATGACCAGAGTAAAGATTATTATTATGAAATTAGTGATTATGTATATGCCGCACAGACACTCCACCGCAGCCATCCCGCGCTCACTTTCCGCCACGGCATGGCGCGCATCGTTGTCCGCCTCCGTTCCGGCGGCACTCTCAAGGATGAGGACGTGGCAGGCGCCACCGTGCTGCTGGGCAACGAGAACCTCTTGATAATAGCAGACATCGACCCGCAGACCGGAGCATTGACAGCCCATGTCCCTACCGGAGGGAGCGAGTTGGCCCCGCAAACCATCACGCCCCACCGTTGTGCCGATACCCCCACGGGCTTCGTGGCGGCTTACGAAGTCCTGCTGCCCCCGCAGGACATGAGCGGGAAAGCGTTCATCCGGGTGCGCCTCCCCAATGGCAAGGAGCGGGAATATGTGGCAGAGAACGGCAGCCTGCTGGAAGGCGGACACGAATACGTCTATAACGCCACCGTGGAGGCGGACCGCGTGACCGTGACCATATCCGACAGCGACGTGCCCTGGCAGGACGGCATCCTTACCACGAACATCAACGGCAAGGAGTTCCGGCTGATACGCACGGCAGAAGACCTGGCGCGGTTTGCTGACGATGTGAACAGCGGACAGCAGAACCTCAATGCCCTGCAAACGGCGGACATCGACTTGAGTGGCATTGACAATTGGAAGCCTATCGGTATGCAGTACCCCTCTGATCCTCGGTCATTTCTCGGCATTTATAACGGTAACGGATACACTATCTCCCATCTGAAAATCAGTGATATGCAAGATGGAATAGCTGCCGGCCTTTTCGGGAGGACAGACAGCGATGCTCTGCTGACCGGCATTCACCTGCGCGATGTGAAGATTTCAATACGAAACAAGGCATCTACTGTCGGAACCCTCGTTGGAATTAGTAGGGGGGCTTCCACTGTTTCCCTATGCTCTGCTCAGGGGATAATCAATACGAGCGATATTGAACCAACTGTCGGCGGATTAGTGGGACTTAACGAGGGTACTATTACCCGTTGCCGGACGGACGTCGAGATAACAGTAGATCGCGTAAGACTATCAGGACAACGTTCAGCATACGCCGGAGGAATAATAGGAAGAAACGATTACAGTGGCCTACTATTTGCCTGCCACGCCATCGGCAACATCACTATGAAGGGAAATGCATCTAACGGCAACCCTACTATGCGTGTAGGAGGAATTGCCGGGCGTAATGAGATAAATTATACTTTAAACTCCACTATCCACTGTTGTATAGCCGAAGGTGATGTCTCCGTTACATCTGAATCAGCAGACATAGATATCTATGCCGGAGGATTGGTAGGCTATAACGATGGAGGAGATGTCAAAAGTTGCTACGCCCGCGGCACCGCTATAGCCAACACTGTAGAGACACCCACTGGCAAAAGAATGGCAGGCGCTATCGTCGGATACATGTGGAACAATAATGTACAGTCCTGCTACGGCGCCGGCGTCGGTGGTCAAGGCACATCCAATTGCGTAGGAAATACCTACAATACCACCCCCGGAGAGGGCGATATACGCAAAATCATAACGAACTCCCTTTCGACGCACGGTACCATCACTGGTTACGACCCCCTCGCCACGCCCGCCTATGGTATCGACATCTCCAGGTCTGCGTCTGTAAGATCAAGCAGCTTCTGGTTAGCAGGCGACGGAACATGGCCCGTCCTGGACTTTACCCGGATTACTCTTAATTAACCCATCCATTCACATTAAAACGTAATAACGATATGAAACATAAACTCCTTTCCACCGCCGCCGTACTCCTCCTCGTCCTGCTGACCTGGAGCTGCACCGCCACCGACGACGAAATAGTTCAAACTCCCGCCACCACCGGCACCCGCCCGGCTGGCGCCCAACGCTCACTCAGCATCACCATCGCCCCGAAGCCCGCATTCGCCGAGGCCGCCATCACCCTGCCCGACGGGAAAATCAGCCCAACCACCCGTGCCGTGCAAACGGAACAAGGAACGGAGTGGGAAGAGGGGGATGTGGTGTGGCTGTATGCCTGGTTTTGGGAGGCTTATGATAGTAATGCCTTCGACGACTACTCCGCCTTAAAATACTCCGGCGGTGCCTGGCGCTACCTCACCGAGGCTGAAGCCGGCGAGATGGGACTCAACGACGATCCCCAGTTCAACCGTACCCTTATTACCTACTACGGATACGAGGTTAGAAGCATCAAAGGCTACTATGTAGGCAATGGCAAGCCGGAGGACGGGCCAATCACTATCCCGACTCCCGAAAGCGACGACGCCATCCCGGTGATGCAGGCTTTGGGAATTAAATCCCCCCAAGGCAATTCCGAGTATTGGTCGCTCACCTTCACCTACCGCTGCTCCCGCCTGCGCATCCCTGCCGGCTACGGCCTGGAAATGACATATTTTAGATTCTTCGAGAGTTATGATCCGAGCAACAGCGTCCTTCATGAGTCCCTCTTCAGCGGCCTCCAACTCCCCGCAGCCGATAAGGACAGAGACGTCTTCCTTCTCCCGGTGGTGGACGGTAAGGGTTCTCCCATCACCCTCACCCGCAACGGCAGAGCAGTGTGGACATTCACGCCCGAGTCCGCAGGCGGTGACGAGGGGTACTACGGCTGGTCCTACACCCTTTCGGAGGTCGGGAACGGAAGTGTGACGCCCGGAGGGATGTAAAGAACAGAATATAAACACGTACACCGTCCGGCATCGCAAACGACGGAATGATATGCGGGAAGATGAAAGGAAGATGAAAAAAAGAAATAGAAAGGAGGCACAACAGCAAAAAAAGAATACCCCCCTATGTTACTGTGTATATATCTGCAAAAGAACTGGAGTGTACACAAATGGGAGTTAACCTCCATACTGTAACCGGTGTTAGAAGTAATCATGGAAGCATTAAGTCGTGGTAAAGAAATCCATCTGAATAAGTTCGGTCATTTCTTTATCAGGCACTAAAAAGGTTCTGCCGCAGAAAACAAAACACCGGAACTCCGACCAAATCTATGGTTTGAGCTCCGGTGTATGCTTTTAGGCTGTCCGTTATTATATTACCATTTTACTTTTCAAGAAATGATTTCTTCATTCTCGCAATGTCAGTCAGATAATCCTGTAAATCCTGTTCATGTTCTTCCTCTTCGGCAAGAATATGTTTGGCGATGTCGCAGGTAGTGAAATCTTTCCCATTGGTAAAATCTGCAATTTCCTGATAACGAAGGATTGCGCAGCGTTCGGAAGCTACATTATCTTTCAGCAAACTGACAGAGTCGAACCCCTGCGGAGCATCATATTTGCATCTTGCCAACTCGAACCATTGCTTAGGGTCGAGCACCGGAACTCCTTCCAGCTCGATGATACGGTCAGCGAGCAGTTGCGCATGTCTGCGCTCTTCTTCGGCATGTTCCTCAAATTCACCCTGTACATCGGCACGCATGGCGCCTTCCACTACTAATGCACCTACCCAATATTGATAGTATGCCAACCATTCTTCAGCTAATGCTGCGTTCAACTGTGCGATCAAACTTTCTACATCTAGTTTCCCTTGTAGAATTTTTACACTTTCTCTAGCCATAATTTTTATGTTTAGGTTACTATGTTTAAGTTGCCTATGTAACAGGCAGGGGAGATTTTTGTTTATGGCTCATTGAGAATTTAACAGAAAGATAGCTTTACCTACACATAAGTTTGTAAAGTGCTGTTTTATCTGCCACCTGCAACGAAATTGAATTATCTTGTTGAAAATGACTGTGTTGCAGCGTTGCAGATACCTGTTGCAGATACGTTGCAGATGTAGTATCTGCAACGCATCTGTTAGTCTTATAAAACTCGTACAACATGGTAGACAGTACCTCTGTGTACACGTTTCGACGGGATTTCATGTTTACGGAGAACTCGCCCGAACACACTAACCCGCTTGTTTGACAACGGTATGGCACTGTTTTTCTTTATATCTTCCAAAATCTCCGCCGGTGAGAGCCATTCGCCATCCTCTTTCTCTTTGGCCGGGCGGAAATAACGGTAAAACAACTGTTCTTCGAGTGAAACTTGCTCAAATTCACGGTTGCTTTTGGTCATAATCTGTTCTTCGGACTGGTCGAACCAGTAACGTTCGCCATGATCGAGCTCATACATGGCCTGCGCATAAAGCTGTTCATAATCTATCGCCTTGTTTGTATCTATCGTTCCGGTTACTTCGATACAGATAAAGCGGCGGCTGCCCGTAGGGTCGGTCAGCAAATCCTTTTGGTTGCTCGTTGCGATGAATGAAGCATAACGGCGCATTTCAAGTACGGCGTTTCCATAAGGTTTGCGCATATTTACAATCGGTTTTTGCAGGATATGTTTCAGGTATCCTTGTTGGGTGGCGCTGATCTGGTCGAACTCGTCAATGTTGATGAGCGCAAAACGATTGAGATACAATTCGGCATCCGTCTTTCGTGAGAAATCGATGCTGTCCGTATAGTATGCACGCATGGCGGGCGGGATGAGGCTGCGGCAGAATGTCGATTTACGGCAACCTTGCGGGCCTACCAGCAGGGGCGAAACATTATTCGCATATTTCTTATCCGTCCCACGCCAGTGCATGACCATGTTGAGAAACCAGCGGTGAAACAAGTCGACCCAATGCTTGTTTTCGCAGGGAACGGTTTGCGCCAGTCCGCGGATACGGTCTTTGCCGTCCCAGACGGGGAGATGGTAGAGGAAATCTTCCAACGGATTGAATACGGGGATGCGGTTGGAGTAGATATACCGGCTTATGTCCCTGTCCCATAGCGGAATACCCTCGGCTTGCGCATCTAGTGCGATACTGTTCAGCACCCGTTTGTTGATAGGATTGAAGTAAAAATGGAATGAGTTCCGTTCGCGGTATTCCACTTCTCCCACTTGGGTGTTGTAACGGAATTCGTAGCGCCTGTTCATAAACTCCTCTGTCTGGAGTGACAGGTACTGTTCTTTCCCTAAGCTGCTCTTCTTTCCGAACCCTTTTTGTTCTTCATATACATTCTTGACCAACTGGCGGATGAGCACCTCTTGACGGCGCAGGTAATAGTGGAAAATAGTACGTTTCACCGTTTCCTCTTCGGGAATGCCCGAATGGAAGCAGTTGACAGCCAGTTGTGTCACCACAGCCTGAAAGTCTTCCCCTCTTTCGGGTGCACCTTCATCTTCCGCTTCGTAGATTTCTTCATGGGTCTTTCTCAAAGCCGCTTCGAAAAGCATAAATACAGCGCGCTCCGTGTCATATCCCGGCACGGCCCGTGTCAACGGTGACTTTTCCGAGCGTACTGCTTCCCGATAAGTCAGTTCTTCGGGCATCCCTGACGGTTGCGACAGATAAAACGGAACGGAATCCGGTCTGTACATAAGTTCCGGGTCGTATGACAGCCGTGAGTACTGTTCCAGACTAGGCTCTTTGGGTAAAATGCTGAACGGGATTTGCGGCTGATAGCATTTCACGGCCAAACGATAGGCATGCGCGTGAAATATCTCCGCTTCTTCTCTTTTCTGTGGAAGCGAATTGTCAGGGCGGGTAAATTTCGCCCATATTTTCACTGTCCGTCCGCTTGAACCGGTAAAGACGCAGTGAGTCTGCGGCTGTTCCCATGCCAATTGTTTTACCAATGTAATCTCCGGGCCGCCTGACAACGGTCCGACGGTCAGTTCTACTATTCCGTTATAACTTTTCATTTGTTTTCCACCTTCCGCCCTGCGGAATTCCGCAGCCGGAAGAATCTTCGGAAGCTTGTCTGCTTCGTAGCAGCGTGAGTCGGGCAGGGAATATCGCAACACTTCTCTGAAAGCGGACACAGGCTGTGTCTTTGTTTCTGTCCGTGTTTTTCCTATCCACGTTTCCATATCCATTGTAGTCAGCGCAGTAGTTTTGTCCTTGTCTCTTAATTGAGTAATTTTCATCTTTTGTTTTGTTAATAATATTCTGCTAAGTTAGTCATATTTGCCCGTTCTTGCAAATAAACATGGATATTTTATCTGTTTATCCTTTTTATCCGTACATTTGTAGAATTTAATAACAATAAAACCGATAAACAGCAATGAAAGAACCATTCGATTATTCAATCGTTCCTTATACTTTCGGCTTGTGTGCAGCCGAAGAATGTCCGCGTGCCACGACTTGTCTGCGGCATATCGCCTTAGAGTATGCTCCGGCGGAGCGGGTTTTCCTGTCAATAATGAACCCCAACCGGTTGAAAGCGATGAAAGGTGCTTGTGATTATTACCGTTCCAATGAAAAAGTGCGTTATGCACGCGGCTTTATGCGTACGATTAGTGCTCTTACGGTTCGTGTGGCAGATACCTTTCGCTATCGTATGATTGAATATATGGGTAGAAAGAACTATTATTTGAAACGTAGGGGAGACATGAACCTTAGTCCGGTCGAACAACGGCGGATTATTGCCGTAGCCAAGGAGCTTGGCGTTAGTCTGGATGAGTATTTCGACGGTTACGTGGAGGATTATAACTGGGGTTAGTCTTGTATATCTCCTTCTCTGAAAATCTTTAGCTACGGTTTCGCTGTCGTTTCTCTATATGGAAACTCCAGTGTCTCTAGCGGGAAACGCTAGTATCTCTGGCTGGAAACTCTCGTTTCCATGCGCGGAAACTGTAGTTTCCCGCCTGGGAACCGGAGTTCTGACGCAGGAAACGAGCGCTTCAATGATAGGAAAATAAACTTTGATGCTTGGTGTGCAATATTTCTTCTTACCGCTGTGTTGCAGATATTTTTATCTGCAACGTATCTGCAACGGTATCTGCAACGCTATAATTGTTTATCAGTCAGTTTGTTATTTCGATTTTGTTGCAGGTGGCAGATGTTTTTTTATTTTTCAAACTTTATTGTAGGGAAAATTAGAGGTAATAGTGGCTTGAGGAAAAGAATCTTTTAACCTTGCGTGAGAAGGAGTTCTATTAAAAATATATATCTTTGCAAGACAGGTGACTGGCGTTAATTTATAAAAGCAGAGATTATGAGCAATAAAATTTATCCTATCGGCATTCAGAATTTTGAAAAGATTCGTAATGACGGTTATTTCTATATTGATAAAACTGCATTAATGTATCAAATGGTCAAGACCGGAAGTTATTACTTCTTGAGTCGTCCGCGCCGTTTTGGAAAGAGTCTGCTCATTTCTACCTTGGAGGCTTATTTCCAAGGGAAAAAGGAACTGTTTGAAGGATTGGCTGTGGAAAAGTTGGAAAAGGATTGGATAAAGCATCCTATATTGCATCTCGACCTTAATATTGAGAAGTATGACACGCTGGAAAGTCTGGATAAAATATTGAATGATAATCTTGAATATTGGGAAAGCCAATACGGCACCCGTCCGTCTGAAACATTCTTTTCCCTGCGCTTTGCCGGTATCATTCGAAAAGACGGGGCAACGTGTAGTTATTCTGGTAGATGAGTATGACAAACCTATGTTACAAGCCATCGGCAATGAAGAACTTCAAAAGCAATTCCAAAATACCCTGAGGCCATTTTATGGCGCTTTGAAAACGAAGGACGGGTATATAAAGTTCGCTCTGCTCACCGGCGTGACAAAGTTTGGCAAAGTCAGTGTATTCAGTGACTTGAATAATCTGGATGATATTTCAATGTGGAATGAGTATGTCGAAATTTGTGGTGTCAGCGAGCGTGAAATCCATGAAAATCTGGAAGCGGAACTACATGAATTTGCAGCAGCACGTGGAATAACGTATGACAAACTCTGTGAAGATTTGAGAGAGTGTTATGACGGTTATCATTTTACGCACAATTCAATCGGCATGTACAACCCGTTCAGTCTGCTGAACGCTTTCAAGCGTAAGGAGTTTGGTAGTTATTGGTTTGAAACGGGTACGCCTACCTATTTGGTGAAATTGCTAAAAAAACATCATTATGACCTGGAGCGGATGGCACATGAAGAGACCGATGTCCAAGTGTTGAACAGTATAGATTCTGAATCCACCAATCCCATCCCGGTAATTTATCAGAGTGGATACCTAACCATTAAGGGGTATGATGAAGAATTTGGAATGTATCGCTTGGGTTTCCCCAATCGCGAAGTGGAAGAAGGTTTTATCCGCTTCCTGCTTCCTTTTTATGCGAACGTAAATAAGGTCGAGTCGCCTTTTGAGATTCAGAAGTTTGTTCGTGAAGTGCGTTCCGGTGATTATAACTCTTTCTTCCGCCGTCTGCAAAGTTTCTTTGCAGACACTACTTACGAAGTGATTCGGGACCAGGAGCTACATTACGAAAATGTTCTTTTTATCGTTTTTAAACTGCTAGGTTTCTACACCAAGGTAGAGTATCATACGAGTGAAGGGCGCATCGACCTTGTCTTGCAGACCGATAAATTTATTTATATCATGGAATTTAAGTTGAACGGTACGGCAGAAGATGCTTTACAGCAGATTAACGACAAGAATTATGCTCTTCCTTTCGAAATGGACGGACGTAAACTCTTTAAAATAGGAGTAAATTTCAGTGCGGAAACCCGTAATATTGAAAAGTGGATTGTAGAAACAAAAAACTAGCCCGGCAAATAGTGAGGCTAGTCTTTTGAAGTCATAAGTCTTTTTATTCTTTTATTTCCGGAACTAATATAAATTTCGTATCCGGGAAATACTTCTTCAGCCAGTTTTGAATGAAGTTCATCGTATCATTCTGAATCGTTTTATCTTTTACGGTAGGATACATATTATAAAGTACTGTATCCAGTACAATACCGTGTTTTTGTATGGCTTCAAGGCTAAGCAAAGTATGATTGATGCTTCCCAATTTACCGGAAGTAACAAAGATAAGCGGATAATTCTCTTGGGCAATGTAGTCTATTGTCAGAAGCTCTGTTGTTAGCGGAACCATTAAGCCACCTGCGCCTTCGAGCAGAACAAAATCATAGCGTTCGCTCAACTCTTCCGTAGCACGTTTGATTTTGCCGAAGTCAATGGGACGGTTATCCAGTTGGGAAGCTAGATGCGGAGAGGCGGGATAAGAGAAAATTTCCGGCATAGTCAGTCCTTTTTTGTCTTCTTCTGTAAAGGAGATTCCCATGATACGACGATGCAAATCAATATCCTCGGAGTGACCAATGTTTCCTGTTTGGATAAACTTTTGAGTGATGGTACGCTGTCCGTTCTTGTTCCATTCACGAGCTAGAAATCCGGTGGCGTAGCTCTTGCCGGCATCGGTGTCGATACCGCTTACGAAATATACATTCTGTTTCATACTTTTTTCTTTTTTGCGATGATATAAATAGGGTGATAGGTCAGGGACACTGAAGTGCCCTGGGTAAATTCTTGTGTGTAACGTTCACTGAATAACTGCAAGTCACGACGTGTCCGCAGTTGTTGGGAAGAGGTGCCGGATATTCCGGTTACTCCTGTCTGCTTCAAATGATAAAGTACTTTTAGTGGGTTATCAAACGAAAGAGAAATAAGTTCTTCTTCCGAATGGAGTATGTCAAAGTGGGATGACAAGGCTTTAACAAGCTCTTCCCGTGAACGATAAGGGAGCCCGTTTCCTGTTAACTCTCGTATCTCTTTCATATTCTCTTTACCGAAAGTGCTGAAAGCGAAATAGCCTTGATTATTAAGCAGGGTGTTGCACCTTTTGAAAAAGTTTTCAGGAGATTCGAACCATTGCAGAGCCGAGCAGGAAGTAATTAATGTACTTTCAGCGGGGAAAGGAACTGTTTCTGCATCTCCCGGAAGAAAGGAAACCTGTTCTTTTCTTAATATATCCTCGCAACAGTACTTCATTTCCGGGCAAAGGTCGTTTAGCAATAATTCTTTCGGCCGAAGGGCCTGAAGTAGCATACGGGAATAAATACCTGTACCGCATCCGAACTCAATCACTTTTGAACAGGGAAAAGAGATGTGTTCTGTAAGCAGGTGAATCATTTTATCTGCTATTTGCCGTTGTACGTTTGCTTCCTGGGGATAAGTAGCAATGGCTTTAGAGAAACGTTCGGCGATTAGTTGTTTATCCATAAATCGATCATTAGTTGATTTGCATGATTACATTATCAAAAAGGTCTTGTTGATAATGAGCGGCTTCTGTATATTCAAGGGAATCCACTTTGTTTCTCCATGCCAACCATTGGCTATCCGGCAGGAAGATACGGTCGCTCTTTCCTATGATGGCTCTTTGCCATGCAAAATCCGACGGTGGCAATGATAAGTATTGCTTTTGTATGGCAGCAAGCTCTTCTTTGAGCTCTTCAACGGGACGTTGGGGAGCTACTGTCTGAAAAGCCTTGTAATCGGCTGCTGAACCGCACATTCTTCTTTGAAACTTTTGCAGGGATTGTTCATTCAGTCCTTGCAGGGTTCCTTCAAAAATGGTAGGAGTAATCCCTTTCGTTTCATGTATAGGAGAAAGAGTCCCATTGATAGCGATACTTTGGGAAAGGGGCAGGGATGGATATTGTTTCATTATCTGTGAGGCTGCCCATACTCCCATTGACCAGGCAATGAGGGTGATTTCGGAATATTCTTGCAAAATGTCGGCATCGAACTCTAATGAACGATAATCATAGCAAATCATCCAGTCCTTATCGGTCGGGTGAATTTGCAGGAATGGAGTTTCATCCATTCCCCAGCCTGCGAAGAAAAGCAATAGATGCTTTTGATTATTCTTTATGATAAAATACTGTTTCATCCGTTTATCAGTTTGATGAGTTGGTCGATTTCATGTTCGGTGATGTCCGCTGTCAGTGAGAAGCGGATGCGTGAAGTCCCTTCGGGAACCGTAGGCGGACGTACCGGCAATGCGTAAAATCCTTTGCGTTGGAGTTCTTCTGCTTTCAATATGGTATCTTCACTTGCTCCGACAATCATAGGGACAATATGGCTTACCGAGGGGCAATTGTATCCTTTGGTTGTAAGGGCTTCCTTTAGCTTTTCACTGATTTGTAGCAGGTGAGTTCTCTTATGTTGTAAAGCTGGAAGACGTTCTAACACCCATGAAGTCCATTGAATATTAATGGGCGGAAGTGCAGTGGTGAATATAAACGTGCGCATTTTATTGATTAGATATTCCCGAATGAGTTGTCGACAGACAATATAAGCTCCTGCCGAGGCAATGGCTTTCCCGAATGTACCTACCAGAAAGTCTATATCGTTGATACATTCTTGTTCTTCAGCACATCCTAATCCTTTTTTCCCTCGTACACCAAAAGCATGAGCCTCATCTATATAAAGAAGAATATTGGAATAGCTCTTTTTGAGTTGAATGAGAGCGGGAAGATCAGCTTCATCGCCATCCATGCTGAAGATACTTTCGGTAACAATAATAATCTGCTCATAAGCGTTATGATTTTCAGCAATCAGTCGCTGCAACTGGGAAATATCATTGTGACGATACCGTATACATTTAGCTGATGATAATTTAATCCCGTCTATCAGGCTTGCATGCACCAGCTTGTCAGCAAGAATCAGGGTGTGAGTATTGCAAATGGCAGGAAGTATTCCTGTATTGGCATGATAACCACTATTGAATATGAGTGCACTTTCGGTTCCGAACATGGTGGCTAGCTGTTGCTCCAACTTCTGATAGTCACTAAAATTACCGGTCAATAACCGGGAAGAAGAGGAGGTGGGCAGGAAAGTTTCGGGAGTGAGCGTCCTTAAGAATTCTTCCCTCAATGAAATGTCATTAGCCAGTCCGAGATAATCATTAGAAGATAGGTTCAACATTCGTTGTCCGTTCAGCAGAACATCTCGCCCTTTGTGGATTAGCGGTGGGAGAGAACGGTAATTCTTTTTCTCTTTCAAGGTCTGGAGTTCCTGGTTTATATACTCTAATGTCATGAATTGTTATTTTAAGTAATCAGTATTCGATAGATGAATGATTGAAAGTGTAATCTGTTGTTTATAAGATGTTTATCGTCAGAAGGACTATCCCGGAAGTTTCTCACCGACCAAGGCATCCTTCCTCGGTGAGGAAAGGTCCGTTCCTCACCGAGGAACACCCTTTTGCTCACCGAGGAACAGATCTTTGGGTGAAAATCCGGTAATATTCTTTTTATCTGTCATCTTTTTTGAATAACTTTAAGTAACCCGGAAGTCAGTTTGCTTAATTGTTCCGAAGTAATGATGAAAGGCGGCATCAGATATACCAGCTTGCCAAAGGGACGTACCCAGATTCTTTCTTCCACAAATCTTCGTTGCATATAGGCCATATTTACCGGACGTTTCATCTCAATGACTCCGATGGCTCCGAGTATTCGTACATCAGCCACTTCCGGAAATTTCCGTGCAGGAGCCAGTTCTTCTTTCAGTTGAGTTTCGATTCGCTTCACATTCTCTTGCCAACCGGATTCGAGCAGCAGGCGAACGGAAGCGCAAGCCACTGCACACGCAAGTGGATTCCCCATAAATGTAGGTCCGTGCATAAAAGCTCCCGGTGCGTGGTTAGAGATTGTATCTGCTATCCGGTTGCTGGTCAATACAGCAGAAAGTGTCATATATCCTCCGGTCAGTGCTTTACCGATACACATTATATCCGGTTCTACTCCGGCATGTTCCCAAGCAAAAAGTTTACCGGTTCGTCCGAATCCCGTTGCTATCTCATCGAAAATAAGAAGAATATCGTGCTTCCGGCAAAGCTTTTCTGCTTCGCGCAGGTACTGCGGATGATAAAACGACATCCCGCCTGCTCCCTGTACCACCGGTTCCAGAATAAGCGCCGCCAACTCTTTTGAATGTTTTTCAATCATCTCTTGTAGAGGTAGTATATCTTTCGGATTCCATTCTCCGTCGAACCGGGAAGTGGGGGACGGGACAAAATAACGTACAGGCAATGCTGAACCGAAAAGACTGTGCATACCCGTCACCGGATCACATACAGACATGGCATTCCACGTATCACCGTGATAGCCGGAACGGATAGTCACGAAATTATTCTTTTCCGGTTTTCCTGCTGCATACCAATATTGTACAGCCATTTTCAGTGCCACTTCTACGGCTACCGAACCGGAGTCTGCATAGAATATTTTCTGCATGGAGGAAGGAACCAAAGGCAATAACAGTTTCCCCAGTTTAATGGCCGGATCATGCGTCAGTCCTCCGAACATGACATGAGACATTTTATCTAATTGTTCTTTTGCCGCCTGATTCAATACCGGATGATTATATCCATGCACTGCACACCACCAAGAAGACATTCCGTCAATGAGCGTTCGTCCGTCTTCGAGGGTAATGGTAGCGCCGTCTGCCCGTTTTACTTTGTAGACAGGAAGCGGATCGGTAGTCGAAGTGTACGGATGCCAGATGTGCTCGCGATCAAATTGGGAATCGGCGAAATGATAGCCTTCTTCCTGAATCATCTTTTTGTCTTCCGATACTTTGGAACCGAGAGTTGTCAGCAGGTCGCCTACGATAGCCGAGTTAATACCGATATATAATGCTTTGTGCATCGCCTCGGAAGAAAGTTGTGAACGTCCTCCGGCAAATCTTAGAAAAGCTGTCGGATTAATAAAACGAAAGATAGCGATGGTTTTAAGTATTTCTTCTTCGCTTAAAGGCTGCTCGTTTTCCAGTGGAGTTCCCGGAATCGGACTAAGCAGATTGATAGGTATGGACTGAACATTCAGTTCTTTTAAAGTGAAAGCAAATTCAATCCGTTGCTCCATCGTTTCTCCCATACCGATGATACCTCCGCAGCAGATATCCATGCCTACACGACGGGCTGCATCGAGAGTAGCCAGTTTTTGTTCTTGTGTATGTGTAGTGCAGAGTTTGGAAAAATAAGACGGAGCCGTTTCCAGGTTACAGTGATAACGGGTGATTCCGGCTTCGTATAGGGAACGTAGCTCTTCTTCGTTAAGTAACCCCAGAGAAGCACAGAACTGAATGGACGAGTGACGTCGCATTTGACGAACGGTATCGCAAAGTTGGGTAATCTGTTTGGGAGATGGTTTTCGTCCGCTGGTAACGAGAGAGAAACGGTTGACGTCTTGAGCTTCATTGTATTTCGCCTGTCGGAGACATTCTTCAGCGGGAAGGAGATCGTAAATATCGGCTTTAGTCTTGTAATGAGAGGATTGTGCACACCATTTACAGTTTTCCGGGCATCGGCCGGACTTGGCGTTGATGATGGAACACATGTCGAATTCGTGCGAAGCACGTGCGACGGTAATCTCATGCGCGGCGGCATATAGCGCCTCGCTGTCAGCCATGTTGGCTAGCCAAGCGGCTTGGTCGGGCGAAATATCAATGCCTGCCAACACTTGGTCTTTTATTTCCTGAAGTGTCATAAATGTATGATAAGGGATAGTTTGTGCAGCATTCTGCTTACGAAGAGCAACGTCTACTACATTGGTATGCAGATGACCGATTTGGAATTCGCGTCCCATACTTGCAAAGGCAGCATAGTTCTTTCTTCCCCAGTAGCGAAAGCGGGAAAGAAGAGTGCGTGTGGTCTGTATGTGGCGTTGTTGCTTCATTGATTTTTTATTTTTGTTCGTTAGAACGTGGCAAATGTACAAAGATTCTTTGGATAAGCAAGCAAGTTGATGATTTCTAGTTTCTGTGGAATTATTTCTTTTTCCTGTATTCTTTGCAGGTGTTGAAGTTGAATCCGGCATATATTTGGAGAGTACCGAATCCATTGTCGACAGAGAAATTGTTGCGATGATAATTGTAGTTTTTTCCAACAAAAGAAGTACCTACGTAATACTTGCCTGTGTTGTAGACAATCCCTGCCCGAACCAGAAAATCCAGATTGAATTTACCGTACCATGCTTTTGCTTCATTTGTTTCTGCGTCCACATCGGAAGCTTTGTAGGCAATGGCAGGGGTGAGAGACAGACATGCCAGGCAGTTGCGGGCAAAGACCCAATTGTAGGCGTAGCCGAAACTGATGTTGGCATTGGTGTATTTAATATTCTTGACTTTCATGGCAGGATTCATCGCTTCCTGGATAAATCCCGGAAGTGCTGTATAGTCGAAGTCGAGATGATGCTTTGAAATGGAAAAACCTGCAATAAATGTACCTGCATTGCGTCGTTGATTGGTGGATTGACTGAATGCGGCAGGATAGGAGAATTTGCGGTTATTGAAGATATAATATAGATTCAGTCCTTTGATATCTACCTTTATTCCGCTGAAATCTTCGGAATAGTTGGAGGGGATATCGTCTGAAAATCCTCTGATTTTATGTATTTTGTAATCATTACCAGTGCGGCGATAGAAGATATCCACACCCAGTTTGGAACTGTATAGGCTAAGATCGAATTCTGTTCCTCTGTTCTTTCGGGTACCTTTTTTGAAAATATCGTTCACATCTACAGACCATCCCAGGAAAATCCATCGCCAGCCGAAATACAATCCTATCTTGTTGTGCGGGTTGGGAGAAAAACTAAGTTTCTGTGGCTGCGGCAATTCACTGGTGATAGAATAATACTCAAAGTTGCTGAAATGAGTAACCATCAGCGCATAGTTATAACGGTTGGGACTGATATAGAGCGTATCGAAATCACTGAAGTTCATAAACTTCTTGATCGCTCTTTTAAAAGCACTTGGCTTGGCGGTTGCTGTGGAATCTACTTCTGTACTATCGTTGCCTAAAGAGACTTTCTCTTCAGTCTGTGCCTGTAAGGACAGTGAAAATAACAGAAAAAGATATAGAATAACCCGTTTCCCCATGCGGTTCTTTGTTGTTTTAGATGTTTTTCGTTTCACGAATGTACTACCTTTCGTTGATTTATGCTAGTAATCTTCTAAAAAATGTTTCGTTTCCTAAACAAAAAAGTTCAATATACTGTTAGTTACAACAAGCAAATAAATCTTAAGCCACAAAATTATGAGAATCTATTTACGTTTATTAGTCGTGTCTCTTCTGCTTTTTGCAGGAAATATAGTATATGCGGAAGCACAGCAGGAGAAACGCGTGACGGGTACGGTGACTTCTGAAGGGGAGCCCTTGCCTGGTGTCTCCGTACAATTGAAAGGAGCATCCTCCGGCACCATCACTGATATTGATGGAAATTATTCAATTGAAGTTCCTGCTGCCGGCACTTTAGTGTTCCGCTTTGTAGGAATGAGATCGGTAGAGCAACCGGTGAATAACCGAAGTGTGATTAATGTCACGTTGGAATCGGAAAGTAAAGAACTGGAAGAAGTAATGGTAGTAGCTTATGCTACCGCTAAGAAGTATAGTTTTACCGGAGCAGCTTCGACGATGAAAGCAGGTGAGATTGAAAAGCTACAGACTTCGAGCGTATCGCGTGTATTAGAAGGGACGGTGTCCGGAGTACAGGCTAGTGCGGCAAGCGGGCAGCCGGGTACGGATGCGGAAATCCGTATTCGTGGTATCGGATCTATCAATGCATCCAGTGCTCCGCTTTATGTGGTGGACGGTGTTCCGTTCGATGGTAGTGTGAACTCTATCAATCCTGATGATATATCTTCGATGACAGTATTGAAAGATGCGGCTTCTGCTGCTTTATACGGTTCACGTGGCGCAAATGGGGTGATTATTATCACAACCAAGCAGGGAGATCAAAATACCAAAGCGACCGTAAAGGTAAAAGCCTCTTTAGGAGGTTCCAATCGTGCCGTGCGTGATTATGATCGTGTCAGTACCGATCAATACTTTGAATTGTATTGGGAAGCACTTCGCAATCAGTACGCCAAGAGCGCGGATTATACTCCGGCAACTGCTGCGGCACAAGCATCCAAAGACCTGGTTACGAAATTGATGGGAGGTGGCCCCAATCCATACGGTCCCCAATATACGCAACCGGTCGGTACAGATGGAAAATTGGTGGCAGGTGCCCGTCCATTATGGAATTCAGACTGGAGTGACGCTATGGAACAACAGGCACTTCGCACAGAGTTGAATCTAAGTGTTTCCGGAGGCGGAAAAGCAAATCAGTATTTCTTTTCAGCCGGCTACCTGAATGATAAAGGTATTGCGCTTGAATCCGGTTATCAGCGTTTCAATCTTCGTTCCAATATCACCAGCGAAATGACTTCCTGGTTGAAGGGAGGAGTCAATTTGAGTTTTGCACATTCTATGCAGAACTATCCGGTTTCTTCTGACTCCAAAACCAGTAATGTGATTACTGCAGGACGTACCATGCCGGGATTTTATCCGATTTATGAAATGAATACCGACGGTAGCTACAAATTGGATGAGAATGGAGACCGCATTTATGACTTCGGCTCTTATCGTCCTTCCGGTTCGATGGCAAACTGGAATCTGCCGGCTACTTTGCCTTTAGACAAATCAGAACGAATGAAAGATGAAGTCTCCGGTCGTACTTTCTTGGAAGCTACGATTATTGAGGGATTGAAATTCAAGACTAGTTTCAACTTTGACTTGATTAATTATAATACGTTGGATTATACGAACCCCAAATTGGGTCCGGCTAAAGAAAACGGCGGCGGCGTCAGCCGAATGAATACCCGTACTTTCTCCTGGACATGGAATAATATTGCTACGTATGACAAGACAATTGGTGAACATCATTTTAATGTTCTTGCCGGTGTGGAGGCCTATTCTTACCGCTACGATGAACTGACGGCATCACGTTCCAAAATGGCGCAGCCTGATATGCCGGAGCTGGTAGTCGGTTCACAGTTGACCGGAGGTTCGGGGTATCGCATCGACTATGCGTTGGTGGGTTATCTGACTCAAGCATTATACGACTATCAAAATAAATATTTCTTCTCGGCATCCTATCGTCGCGACGGTTCTTCACGTTTTGCGCCGGAGACCCGCTGGGGAAATTTCTGGTCGTTGGGTACTTCCTGGCGTATCGACCGGGAAGAGTTTATGGCAAGTACTTCCGACTGGTTGTCTGCCTTGACTCTGAAAATGAGCTATGGTGCGCAGGGAAATGACAACCTAGGTACTTATTATGCAAGTAAAGGACTTTATACCATTGTTTCCAATTTGGGAGAAAATGCGTTAGTGTCCGACCGTATGGCGACTCCGAATCTGAAATGGGAAACAAACCTCAACTTTAATGTAGGTATCGACTTCTCCCTGTTCAATAACCGTTTTTCCGGTTCGTTTGATTTCTTTACACGTCGTTCGAAAGACCTGCTTTATTCACGTCCGCTAGCTCCTTCCCTGGGATACGGTTCTATTGACGAGAATGTAGGAGCCTTGAAGAATACAGGTATAGAAATGGTGCTTAACGGAACGATTATCAATCAGAATGGTTGGGTATGGAAACTGGGTATGAACTTGACGCATTATAAGAATAAGGTGACGGATCTCCCATTGAAAGATATGCCGCGAAGTGGTGTGAACAAGTTGCAGGTAGGTCGTTCGGTGTATGATTTCTATATGATAGAGTGGGCGGGAGTAGACCCGGAAAATGGAGATCCGCTGTGGTATAAGAATGAGGTGGATGCAAATAAGAATCCGACCGGAAAACGTGTCACAACAAATGATTATGGTTCGGCTGACTATTATTATGTCAACAAATCGTCTCTTCCGAAAGTATATGGCGGATTCAATACGTCTCTTTCTTGGAAAGGATTTGATCTTTCGGCTATCTTTGCTTACAGTATCGGTGGATATATCTACAATCGTGATGTTACAATGATTCTGCACAATGGAAGTTTGGAGGGTCGCGACTGGTCGACGGAGATTCTAAGAAGATGGACTCCCGACAATCGCTATACCGATGTCCCTGCTTTGAGTACTACTTCTAATAACTGGAACTCGGCTTCCACTCGCTTCTTGCAGAATAATTCGTATATGCGATTGAAAAACCTGACACTTTCCTATAACTTACCCAAACAATGGATTAGTAAGTTGTCATTGAGCAGTGTGCAGGTATATGTACAAGGAGATAATCTGTTTACCATTCACCGGAATCAGGGACTAGACCCTGAACAGGGAATTACCGGTATCACTTATTACCGTTATCCGGCTATGCGAACCATCTCCGGAGGTATCAATGTTTCTTTCTAAATTCAGACTAAATTATGAGAAAAATAAAAATTCAATCCATTCTTGCGGCAGTTGCCGGACTTTTCCTGGCAACGAGTTGTAGCAGCAGTTTTTTGGATACGGACCCCACAGATGCGGTAAGTTCGGATAAGGTATCTGTACCCGAAAATGCGGAGGCACTTGTGAATGGTGCCTGGTATAATCTGTTTGATTATTCAAGTACCTATGCCAATATCGGTTATCGGGCACTTCAGTGTCTGGATGATATGATGGCAAGTGATATTGTTTCCCGTCCGAAATATGGTTTTAACTCTTCGTATCAGTTTAATGATATAGCGCAATCCTCAAATGGTAGAACAGAGTTTGCCTGGTATCTGATATATAAAACGATAGATAATTGTAACACTGCCATTTCTATCAAGGGGGATTCGGAAGAACTCCGTCAGGCACAGGGACAAGCATTGGCATTACGCGCCTTTTGTTATTTGCACTTGGTACAGCATTATCAATTCACCTACTTGAAAGATAAAGATGCTCCGTGTGTTCCTATATATACCGAACCTAGCAATAGTTCCACTGTACCGAAAGGAAAATCAACAGTGGCACAGGTTTATCAGCTTATTTTCGACGACCTCACTTTGGCGAAGGACTATTTGAAAAACTATGTCCGCAGCGGTGATAATCAAAAGTTCAAACCAAATGTTGCAGTGGTTGACGGTCTTTTGGCTCGCGCTTACTTGCTGACCGGACAATGGGAAGAAGCCGCAAAAGCTGCCGAAGCAGCACGTGCAGGATATACGTTGATGACAACTACAGCCGAGTACGAAGGTTTTAATAATATTTCCAATAAAGAATGGATATGGGGATTTCCTCAAATTCCTTCCCAATCGGATGCCAGCTATAATTTCTATTATTTGGATGCAACATACGTAGGAGCATATAGCAGCTTTATGGCTGATCCCCATCTGAAAGATACATTTACCGAAGGTGATATTCGTTTACCTTTGTTTCAGTGGATGCGTGAAGGATATTTGGGATATAAGAAATTTCACATGCGTGCAGATGATACGGCTGATCTGGTCTTGATGCGTGCTGCTGAAATGTATTTGATAGAAACGGAGGCGAAAGTTCGTGACGGCGTAGCGTTGGCCCAGGCTGTAGCTCCATTGAATACATTGCGTAATGCCCGTGGAGTAGGGGATTATGAGGTGACAGGAAAATCACAGGAAGATGTAATCAATGAGATTCTGATGGAACGTCGCCGTGAACTTTGGGGGGAAGGATTTGGTATTACCGATATACTTCGTACACAAAAGGCAGTAGAACGTGCTGCTTTATCGGATGAAATGCAGAAGACAGAAGTCGATTGCTGGCAGGAGGGTGGTAGCTTTGAAAAACGAAATCCTCTGGGACATTGGTTCCTCAACTTCCCGAACGGTAAACCGTTTACAGTAAATAGCACCTATTATTTGTATGCTATTCCACAGAAAGAAATTAACGCTAACCCTAACATATAAATAGCTCTCTTAATTTTTTGACTTTGACCTTAACTTGTAGACCGGTATACGTCGTGACGATGCATACCGGTCGTTTTCTTTGGAAAAGAGGGAGCGCAAAATGTGACACACCCCATTTTATTTAATCTAATCTTATTCTATTTTTTTCTTCTTCAAATTCGGTAAAAAGAATGTGACCAATCCTAGTAGCGGCATATAAGCACAGATATTATATACATATTCAATACTCGTTTTATCCGCTAAATTACCGAGTACGGCAGATGCTACACCGGCCACTCCGAAAGCAAATCCAAAGAACAAGCCGGATATCAATCCAAGTTTGGTAGGAAGCAACTCTTGGGCATAAAGCAATATGGCAGGAAAAGCGGAAGAAAGCATCAATCCCACACAGAAGCTAAGGATAATAGTCCACAGTAGATTGGCATGGGGCATTAGTAAGCTAAATGGGGCAGCTCCTAAAATAGAAGCCCAAATCACATACTTCCGACCAATTCGGTCACCGACAGGTCCACCAATTAATGTTCCGATAGCAGTAGCTACCAGAAAGATAAATAAATATAGTTGCGAATCTTGTACGCTTACATTAAATTTATGAATCAAGTAGAAAGTATAATAACTTGTGAGACTTGCCATATAGATATATTTGGAGAAAATCAGAATCAGCAATATCGCGATTGAAAGGGCTGTCTTATCCATAGGCAAAGGAAGATGAACTGGTTTTCTGACACTGACAGTCTGTGCTTTCATCCGGTTTAGATATGATTTATACCATTTGCAAATTGGGTACATCACTCCGATAGCAGCTAAAGCCACAAATGCAAATACGATGAGATGTTGTCTGCCATAAGGAGCCACCAACAGAGCAACCAGTAAAGGACCTAATGAACCTCCGAAGTTACCACCTACCTGAAAGAGTGATTGTGCTAGTCCACGTTTCCCGCCAGAGGCAAGGAATGTGATACGGGAGGCTTCCGGATGCAGTACGGAAGAGCCAATTCCGATTAAGAATACGGAGGCTAATATCCAGTATAGATTATCAGAGAATGCTAAGTTTATCAAACCAATCAGTGTAAAGCTCATTCCGATAGGCAACGACCATGCAACGGGATATTTATCAAAAATGATTCCGGTAATCGGTTGAAAGACCGAAGCCGAAAGCTGATAAACCAGTGTGATAAGGCCGATTTGCGCAAAACTTAATCCTAAATCATCTTTGAATAGCGGATAAGCTGCTGAAACAATGGACTGTAAAAGATCATTGAGACAGTGTGAAAGACTTAATGCGATTAAGATGGAAAATGTAATTTTTCCTACGGGTTGTTCCTGATTTTGTACCATGATACCTATTGCTTTAGAAGTGTTCCTGAAAAATTGGCTGCAAAGGTACGCAAACTTTCCCGTTTCTCTAAGACTAAGGATTCTAAATTGTCGTTAATTCAATTTTGACTAACTGAACTATTCTCCGTACCTGCTGTTGTTAAATAAAAAAAGGAGGATTATATGGGCTTTATTTGGTATATCATTATTGGTATTGTGGCTGGATTCCTCGCAGGTAAAGTAATGCGCGGCGGAGGTTTTGGTCTTATTATAAATTTATTACTTGGTATTCTTGGAGGTGTACTGGGCGGTTGGGTATTTGCCCTTTTCGGACTGTCAGCTTCAGGATTGATCGGAAGTTTGATAACTTCCACTGTAGGGGCTATCCTTGTATTATGGATTGCTTCCTTATTCTCGAAATCTAAATAGATATTTATATAATTTATTTTTAATCCTAAAAACAGAACTTAATTATGGAATGTAGACATGGAAATTTCTGGATTGGACTCGGAATTGGGTCAATCCTCGGCGCAGTAGCTTATCGTCTTTCACGTACAGCAAAAGCAAAACAGTTGGAAAGCGAAATTTATAATGCTATCCATCGCATAGGTCGCGATGCTGAAATAGCAGCTGCTCATGCTGAAAGAAAAGCAATGGATCTTGGACTTAAAGCAGTAGAAACCGGTGCGGAAATTGCTGATAAAGTAGCGGCAGAAGCCGACAAAGTGGCCGGAAAAGCAAAAGATAAGTGGGAAAAGTAAGAATCCCAAAACGGGTAATCGATTTAAATATAATTGGTTACCTGTTTTATTTTTGTATATTTAATCTTTTATCCCTAGCTTTATTTAGTCATCGTATCAATGTGTGTGCGAACACATTTAGGCTAATCTTCTTTATTATTCTCGTTTCCTTCAAGAATTGGGAGTTACTTTTTCTCTAACTTTTCATTTGAAAAGAGTCTTTTTCTCTATACTATCTTTACTTTTTCTTATGTTTAACAACATGTATGTTTACTGTTTATTGGAGTTAATTATTTGATTATTAATTGTATATGTTTGTTTTGATATAATGTGTGTGCGCACACACTATTGCTTAATTCAATAATTCATTTTACTTTTGCCGATGAAAAACAAGATGCTTATCAATATATGGATAAAGAGTTTTCAAATATTCGGATTGTAGACATTGCTAAGATGGCAGGTGTCTCTGTTGGCACGGTAGACCGTGTAATCCATAATCGTGGAAGAGTATCTGAAGAAAACAGGAAAAAAGTACAGGCTATCCTGGAAATGGTACATTACCAACCAAATCTGATGGCACGTTCATTAGCAGCCTCCAAAAAACAATATCATATCCTTGCAATAACTCCTTCTTTTGTGCAGGGGGAGTATTGGGAAGCTATTTCGGAAGGGATAGATAAAGCTGCGGCGGAAATGGAATCATATAATATCACCATTACCAAACTCTTTTTCGATCAATATAATAACAAGACTTTTGATGATATCATCCGAAATCTGCTGAATGAGAAAGTGGATGGGGTATTGATTGCGACTTTGTTTACAGATTCTGTTATCCGGCTTTCGCAGGAGCTTGACAGGAATGAAATACCATACGTGTATGTTGACTCCAACATTGGAGGGCAACATCAACTGGCTTATTTTGGAACGGAATCTTATGATGCCGGAGTGATTGCTGCCAGATTATTGATGGACAGGCTTCCTTCTTCTTCCGATATATTAATGGCACGGATTATTCATAGTGGGAAGAATGATTCTAACCAGGGAAAGAACAGGCGCGAAGGTTTCTGTCATTATCTCACTGAAACAGCGTTTAACGGAAATCTGCATGAAGTAGAACTGAAAATAAATGATTCAGTGTATAACTTCATGAAACTGGATGAAATCTTTGAAGCTAATCCGAATATTAAAGGCGCTATTATCTTTAATTCAACTTGCTATATTTTAGGAAATTACCTGAAAGCAAGAGGAATGCAGGCTGTCAAACTGGTTGGTTATGATCTTATCGGCAGAAATACGCAATTACTTTCCGAAGGTGTGATAACCGCATTGATTGCGCAGCGCCCCGAGCGTCAGGGGTACGATGGCGTTAAATCATTGTGTAATCATTTGCTGTTCAAGCAGAATAGTGAGAAAGTGAATTTGATGCCTATCGATATTCTCCTTAAAGAGAATCTGAAATATTATCTGAACAATAAATTATAAACATATAAATTTATAAGAACCATGAATGAATTATTTAACGTAAAAGACAAAGTAGTTGTTATCACCGGCGGAGCTGGTATTTTAGGTAAAGGTATTGCTGCGTATCTCGCAAAGGAAGGTGCAAAAGTGGTTGTACTCGACAGAAGTGAAGAAGCTGGAAAAGCATTGGTAGACAGTATCAAAGCAGAAGGAAATGAAGCAATGTTCCTTTACACTGATGTGATGGATAAGGAAGTGCTGGAAGGCAACAAAGTGGAAATTATGAAAGCTTATGGCCGTATTGATGTTTTGTTGAACGCTGCTGGAGGTAACATGGCAGGTGCAACAATCGCTCCGGATAAAACTTTCTTTGATTTACAGATTGACGCATTTAAGAAAGTGGTGGATTTGAACCTTTTCGGTACAGTATTGCCTACAATGGTATTTGCTGAAATTATGGTAGAACAGAAGAAAGGTTCTATTGTAAACTTCTGCTCTGAATCAGCTCTTCGTCCATTGACTCGTGTCGTTGGTTATGGTGCAGCTAAAGCAGCTATTGCTAACTTTACTAAATACATGGCTGGCGAACTGGCATTGAAATTCGGTAATGGCTTGCGCGTAAATGCAATTGCTCCAGGCTTCTTCCTGACTGAACAAAACCGTACATTATTGACTAATCCGGATGGCTCTCTGACTGATCGTTCAAAAACAATTCTCGCTCATACTCCATTCAACCGTTTCGGCGAGCCGGAAGATCTTTATGGAACCATCCATTATTTGATTAGCGATGCTTCCAACTTCGTAACAGGTACAGTAGCTGTAATCGATGGTGGATTTGATGCATTCTCAATTTAATAAATGGGGAATTGAGAATTAAAAATTGAGAATTGGCTGCGTAGCATCCGTATGCTGACTCTCAACTTTTAATTTTCAACTTTGATTTCTTAATTTTCAATTTTCAATTCTTAATTTAATAACAATATGTATTTATGTGAACAAACTTGGCGCTGGTATGGTCCTAACGACCCCGTTAGCTTGTGGGATATTAAGCAGGCAGGCGCTACCGGTATAGTAAATGCTCTTCATCACATTCCGAATGGTGAAGTGTGGACAGTAGAAGAGATCATGAAACGTAAGCAAATGATTGAAGAAGTAGGTCTGACATGGTCTGTGGTAGAAAGTGTACCTGTACACGAACATATCAAGACACAGACTGGTGACTTCATGAAATACATTGAAAACTATAAGGAAAGTATCCGTAATCTGGCGAAGTGTGGCGTAATGGTAGTTACTTATAACTTTATGCCCGTACTGGACTGGACACGTACTGACCTTGCCTATACAATGCCTGATGGCTCTAAAGCTCTTCGTTTCGAAAAGGCGGCTTTTGTAGCCTTTGACCTTTTCATCCTGAAACGTCCGAACGCAGAAAAAGATTACACTCCTGAAGAAATAGCTAAAGCAAAAGCTCGTTTCGAACAAATGAGCGAAGATGATAAGAAACTGTTGGTTCGCAATATGATTGCCGGACTTCCAGGCTCGGAAGAAAGTTTCACTGTAGAACAATTCCAGCAGGCATTAGACCGTTATAATGATATTGACGCTGAAAAGCTCCGTTCCAACTTGATTTTCTTCTTAAAAGAAATTGCGCCTGTTGCCGATGAAGTAGGCGTGAAGCTGGTGATTCACCCGGATGATCCTCCTTACACTATTTTAGGTTTGCCACGTATTTTGAGTACGGAAGAAGATTTCAAAAAACTGATTGAAGCCGTGCCTAACGAATCCAATGGCCTTTGCTTATGTACAGGTTCTTTCGGAGTGCGTGCCGACAATGACCTTGCAGGCATGATGGAACGTTTCGGTGATCGTGTAAACTTTGTTCACCTGCGCAGCACACAACGTGACGAAGAAGGAAACTTCTATGAAGCGAATCATCTGGAAGGGAATGTAGATATGTACGGCGTAATGAAAGCTCTTATTCTTTTGCAACAACGTCGTAAATGCTCTATCGCTATGCGTCCCGACCATGGTCATCAGATGATTGATGATTTGAAGAAAAAGACAAATCCGGGATATTCTTGTCTGGGACGTCTTCGCGGACTGGCAGAACTTCGTGGCTTGGAAATGGGTATCGCTAAATCTATTCTTTAGTTGAAGTTTTAATTAGCACTTTATTATAAAAACACTATGACTATTATTGATCGTGATAATAGTTGTAGTGTTTTTTTATTTATTCTTTTTCACTTGTTGAGGGATAAGTGAGGCGAATAAGTCTCCAACATGCGTATCTTTATCGGCTTTTTTTGCTTTCTTCGGTTTGGGAGGATCGGGGATAATAAGCAAAGCTATTTGTGCACAAGCTTCTGCGTCAGCAAGTGCGTGGTGGTGATTCTCTAAATTATATCCGCACCGTTCTGCTACCGTATGCAATTGATGATTGGGCAGATCTTTTCCGAAAACTTTTCTGGAAGTACGGCAGGTACAATAAAATTTGTAATTAGGATAAGTCATGTCATACAATTCGTGAACTGCCCGAAGACAACCTTCATCAAAAGGACTATTGTGTGCAACAAGTGGCAATCCATCTATCAACGGTTTGATTTCAGCCCATACATCAGGAAAATCTTCGGCTTCCATCATATCGTCATAAGTTAATCCGTGGATAGCCGTTGTCCATTGCGTATAATAATTAGGAGCAGGACGAATGAGACGATAGATTTTATTCACGATCTTACCGTCTTTTACAATGACAACACCTACACTACAAACACTTGTACGTTTACCATTGGCTGTTTCAAAGTCGATGGCTGCAAAGTTCCTCATTTATTTCCTTGTTTTAGAGAAACAAAGATAATACAAAAAAGGGTCATGCAAAATATAGAAATAGGATTGATAACCAGGAAATTTATTGATTTTAATGAAAATGAATGTTTTTAATGGATGTTTTCAGTGAAATACCTTTCTTGTTGTGAAAATTATGCTATTTTTGCCAAACATAAACAAAAAAGCATGAACAAAACCTACTTCAAATATAAATACGTTTTAATATTCATTCTTTCATTGATTGTTTTTATAGGTGGACTAAATTATAAACACTGGTATGTTACTGACAATTTGATGGTAAAGCGTATTTCCCTGATTTACTCCATATCTAAAGATGATATTGGCAACAGAAATATAGAAAAGTTGTTGTATCAGGAGTTTCAGAAACAAGGGATAGAGGTAACGTTTGATAAGTTTTATTTTGATTGTAGCAAATATGATGAGAAAGAGCGGATAGAACATGTAAGGGAATATCTTGAATTTCTAGAAAGTAAATCGACAGACCTTATTCTGACCGTTGGTGATCAGGCAACTAATTCTTTATTATCTACCCGTCACCGGTTATTATCTTCTATTCCCGTGGTAGCTTGTAATGTGCATTTTCCCAATGAAGAACTGATTGAAGAATACGATTCGCAGAAAGTTTATGTATTGCGTGATAGTCCCGATCTGAAACGTAATATCGACTTTATAAAAACATTGTATCCCTATAATGATATGGAGATTATTTATAATATAGATCTGACCTTTCTTGGACATAAATCTTTCGATAGCCTTTCCCGAGTGGTTGACAGGAAGAATGTGAGAGTTTTGGGTTATCAAAAAGCATTTGTGCAAGAGTGTGATTATAAGCATTTGACGGAGATGATTGAATATTTTAATCTGACCCCCGGTTTGATAAATGATAATGTTAACAAGAATGGTCTGACAATAAGTCTTTGCCCCTTTCGTTATATAAAAGGATCTTCTTTGTTAGTAATGTTGAAACAATCAAAGAGAAGACAACAAAATCAAGCGTTTTTACTGGATAAATTAGATATGCTGGCAATTCCGATAGTAACAGCTTTAAATATTCCTTCTTTTAGTTGTATTCGTGAAGGTTTCGGTGAAAATGCTAAGATTGTCGGCGGTTATATGGCTACAGAGGGTATTACGGCGAAGGCTTCCGCTAGCCTTGCTGCACGCTTATTAAAGAAAGAAAAAATAGGAATGCCTAAAATAAGAGATTTAGAAAAAGAGTATGTACTGGACTGGACATATTTTTCTGAATATGCGGGTGATATTAGTAATGTTCCGCAAAATGTCCGTATAATCAACTATCCCTTTTATGATCGTTATCGAAAAGAACTTTATTTGTTGGGTGGGTTGTTTGTTTTCTCTTTTATTTTGGTAACCATTAGTTTGTTACGTACACATCGCCGTTCGTTGATGGAGCGTAAGAATCTTCAAATGCTGGAAGAAGCGCACAAACGATTGACTCTTTCTATGAATGGCGGGAAAATTTCACTTTGGAATATTCAAGAAGGTGTTCTTGAATTTGATGATAATTATGTACGATTGGTTGGCATGGAACAACGGAGATTTACAAAAGAGGATATTATGAGATATACCCATCCTGATGATGTACAATTGCTTAGCTCATTCTACGAAACATTATATCAGTCTCCCAGTATGCAAATACAACGAATACGTTTTTGTTTTGGAGGGAAAGAGGCAGATTATCAATGGTATGAACTTCGATGCAGTACCTTGAAAGATGCCCAGGGGGAGATTATGTTGGCAGGCATTATGCAGAATATTCAAAACTTGGTAGAGCATGAACAACAGTTGATTCTAGCGAAACAGATAGCAGAAAAAGCAGAGCTGAAACAGTCGTTTCTAAATAATATGAGTCATGAAATCCGTACACCGCTCAATGCTATCGTAGGTTTCACAAATTTATTAATAGGTGAGGGGGCTGATGAAATAGAACCGGAAGAGAAAGCTGCCATGATTGAAATAGTCAATAATAATAATGAGTTGCTTTTGAAACTGGTGAATGACGTATTAGAGATATCTCGTTTAGATTCAGGCAACTTATCCTTTGATATAAAGGAACATAACATTACGAAAATAATAAAGGAGATTTATGTCACTTACCAAACATTGATTCAGCCTTCATTATGCTTTATCCTTGAACTTGATGAAACAGTTTCCTTACCCGTTAACATCGATTGCTTCCGTTTCACTCAAGTCATCTCTAATTTCCTGAATAATGCAAATAAATTTACCAAAGAAGGAACTATTACTTTGGGGTGCAGAATATATAAAGAGCATCAGGAAGTTTGCGTTTACGTAAAAGATACTGGCAAAGGGATTGATGATAAAGAACTAATGATGATTTTTGATCGTTTTTACAAGACTGATGAATTTGAGCAGGGGAGTGGTTTGGGACTTTCCATTTGTAAAGTGATTATTGAACGACTGGCTGGACGTATAGAAGTGCATTCAGAAGTAGGAAAAGGAAGTTGTTTCTCCGTTATTTTGTCTTTGGCAAATATAATTTAGTACAATAAACAGAAGGTATTTAAAAGAAAAAAGCAAATAATGAAAGATAAGTTCAAACCCTGGCAGAGGTGGGTACTATTCGCTCTTGCAATGGCTGTTATTTTTGCATCGGGAGTAATTATTTCATTCCTGATGGAACACAGCGCAGAGGTTGTAAATATAGACTATAAGAAAAAGATAAAAATAAACGGAATAGAAGCACGCAGCATTATTTTTGCTGAAAACTATCCACGTGAATATAAGACGTGGGTGGATACGACATCGACCGATTTGCACAGTAGATTAAATGGAAGAACTTCTATCGACGTTTTAGCACAACGTCCTGAAATGGTCATATTATGGGCTGGATATGCTTTTTCTAAGGATTATTCAACACCGCGCGGGCATATGTACGCTTTACAGGATATTGTTCATTCACTTCGTACTGGTGCGCCTATGGGGGTTGCTGACGGTCCTCAATTTGCAAGTTGCTGGGTGTGTAAAAGTTCTGATGTTCCCCGTATGATAGAAGCTATTGGGGTAGATTCCTTTTATAATAATAAGTGGGCTGCATGGGGAGCCGAAATTGTAAACCCTATAGGATGTGCCGATTGTCATGAACCTAAAAATATGGATTTGCATATCAGCCGTCCGTCGCTCACTGAAGCTTTTAGCCGTCAAGGTAGAGATATCACTCATGCTACTCCACAGGAAATGCGTTCATTGGTCTGTGCACAGTGTCATTCGGAGTATTATTTCAAGGGGAATATAAAATATCCTACTTTTCCTTGGGATAAGGGCTTCACTGTTGAAGATTTGGAAAAGTATTATGATGAAATCGGATTTACTGATTATATTCATAAATTGAGCCGTGCCCCTATATTAAAGGCTCAACATCCTGATTATGAAATTTTCAAGATGGGCATACACGCCCAGCGTGGTGTGTCGTGCGCTGACTGTCACATGCCTTACAATGATGAAGGAGGGATAAAATATAGCGATCACCATATTCAGAATCCGTTAGCAGTGACTGAACGCACTTGTCAGACGTGTCATCGTGATAATAAAGAGACGCTCTGTAAAAATGTATACGAACGTCAGCAAAAGGCAAATGAGTTGCGTACACTTTTAGAAAAGGAGTTGGCAAAAGCACATATTGAAGCGAAGTTTACTTGGGATATAGGAGCTACAGAAAATGAAATGCAAGAAGCCTTGCTGTTAATTCGTCAGGCACAGTGGAGATGGGATTTCGGCGTATCTTCTCATGGCGGTTCTTTTCATGCCCCGCAGGAAACCATGCGTATTTTGGGGCATGGCTTAAATAAAGTATTCCAAGCTCGTATGCTTATCAGCAAAGTGCTTGTAGCGCATGGGTATACAGATAATGTACCACTTCCGGATATTACAACGAAAGAAAAAGCACAGCAATATATTGGTTTGGATATGGCTGTTGAAAAGGCGGACAAAGATAAATTTCTCAAAGAAATTGTCCTTGAATGGCTTCAAAAGGCTAAGGCAAACGGGCGTATTGTGAATTAGAATTTATTTTCACTATATTTGCCTGCAATATAAATCCAATAAGATTATGTCAACAAAAACAATGAAAGAGAAAGCAACCGAGTTGTTGCAGAGGTGTGAAGTGGTAGTGCTTGCTTCTGTAAATAAAGAGGGGTATCCCCGTCCTGTGCCGATGAGCAAGATTGCAACAGACGGAATTTCTACTATTTGGATGTCTACCGGAGCGGACTCATTAAAGACTATTGACTTTCTGGCAAACCCGAAAGCCGGATTATGCTTTCAGGATAAGGGAGACAGCGTAGCCTTAACGGGAACGGTGGAAGTGGTAACCGACGAGAAGATGAAACAAGAACTTTGGCAGGACTGGTTTATCGAACATTTTCCTGGAGGTCCTACCGATCCGGGCTATGTGCTGCTGAAATTTGAATCGAATCACGCAACTTATTGGATTGAAGGGACATTTATTCATAAGAAGCTGGACTAATCACTTCATACAGTTCTATTCCCGTGAGATCTGGAAATAAGAAGAGAGAAACATTCTTTCCTTTCGAAGAAGAATGTCTCTCTCTTTTTTTGATGATAGTTGGATAGATAGTATATCTATTCTTCGTGTTTCATTTAGAATTCGAACTTTTCTAGTTTCATTTCAGCTAATTCCTGAATGATACCTACGTACTTGCTGAAATGAGAAGATTTCTCGTGAGCTGCCAATACTTCAGCATTCTGCCATGTTTCACAAATCATGAAAACGTCGTGACGGGTACTGCTTTCGAAAGTATCATAAGCAATGCATCCTTCTTCCTTCAAAGAACAAGCAGTCAGTTCTTTAGCTGTCTCAATCGCTTTTTCGCGGTTTGTCTCGCTTACGCGGACGAAAACATTTAATCTAATCATAGTCTTTATTATTAAATGATTAAAAATAGCTTTATCACATCTTTGGTAATAAATCGCAGGCAAAGATACTATTTTTATGCTTTTTCGGATACCTTGTTCTTTAAATTTCACCAAAACGTCATATAATCATAAAAAACGATTATATTTGCCCTTGAAATCAAAAAGCAACTATTTTGGGCGCAACTCTTAAATTTGTTCTGGCTTAATATTAGCCTCACGAACCACAGGCTAATTTCTTTCGTTTGAGTAATTCCACTCGAACCGGTTTTTCATTTTGTTATTTTTATTATTTACTGCATGGTTTCTCGAAACGTATGCGATATGAAAACGAATGGAAAATTTCGTAAGAAATAGTAAGCAGAACATAGAAAAAGAGATTGAAAGAATTGAGCGACAGCCGATTGCCCCACTAGATAAGATTAAGCAGATTATTGATGTCATACAGATGTCTCTTATTCTGTTGAAATCCGCCGTTGCCGAATACCAATTTCCGAATCCGAAAGAAGAAATTCTTTTCTTTAAGACCTGGAAACCACAGATTTCCGGGCTGTTGATGTTTTATGTCCGCTTGTATCAGATTGAAAAGAAGCGTATCGGCGAATCTCCGTCTTCCCAATGCAAATATCTGAAGTCGGAACTGGAGAACCTGAAAAAATACTTCCTGAATAATTCCTTCTATGATTATTACCGTACCGGCAGGACGGAACTCGACGAACAATATTTTGTCAGAAGAAACTATGATATTCTTGCAGACACCCGTTTCGGGTTGCTGGACAGGGATTCTTCTTTCACTACCCTGCATGATTCAAGTGTGGCTGAAATCATAGCCAACAATCGTTTAGCGGAATACCTGTCTGCTCAAATAGAGATATTATCAGAGGAACTTCATTTGAAATTCACTTCAATGGTAGAAAACCGGCTATTGCAGTGGACGGACAGCAAGGTTGCTTTGGTTGAGTTTATCTATGCCCTGTATGCGGGCAAATGCTTCAACAATGGAAATACCAGTTTAAAAGACATAGCCTTCTGCTGCGAGACTCTTTTCAATATTGAGATTGGAGACTTTTATCGCATATTCCTGGAAATCAGAAACCGGAAGAAGAGTCGGACGCAGTTTCTTGATAAGTTGAAAGATAAAATTATAAAGATGATGGATGAGCTGGACAAATAAATTTCATGTCGTCTTGTGACATCTTGTGAATTATACAAATGGCTAATATCCAACTTTGCGGAGAAAAAGATTTGATTCACAAAGAAAGATAATAGCTTTTGTATAATTATGGAAACAACATTTACATGGGAGATAAAGGTGAAGAATACTCCTTTATTGATTAAAAAATGCAGCCACTGTGAGAGTGACCGCTTTTATTGCAGTGATAAGTTCAGGATGAATGCACAGAAAAAGAACATTGATGTCTGGCTGATTTACAGATGCGTGAAGTGCGATAACACTTGTAATATGACTTTGCTGTCACGTACCAAACCGGACTTGATTGATAAAAAACTGTTTCATAGCTTTTCTATGAATGATCGAGAAGTGGCTTGGCAGTATGCCTTTTCAGCCGGAATGGCAAGTAAGAACAAGCTTCAAATAGACTACGATAGCGTTGAATATGAGGTGATAAGTAATATCTCCTTCGAAGATATTATGAATATGAACAACGTGATAATAAGTATTCGGATCGAATGTGATTTTGAATTGAACCTGAAATTATTATCATTGATAAAAAGGTGTTTTTCTCTTTCCACTACCCGGTTGAAGCATTTTTTTGAAGAAGGAAATATTTCTTTGCTTTCCGGTAAGACGTCTCCAAAGTGTAAGGTAAAGAATGGAGATATTATTTTGATAGATCGAAAAAGCTTGATTGATATTTTGGGATAAGATCGATTTTACAGTTTTTTTTAATAGCTTTGTGATATAATCATTCGGATGCTGTAAATGAGGTTGTACTATAAAATCAAAGATATGAAAAAGGTATTTTTATTAGCTTTTGTTTTGTTTGCATGGAGTATGGTTGTCAATGCTCAAGAAAGTGATGGGAAATATATTGAAGTGACAGGTTCTTCGGAGATTGAAGTCGTTCCGGATGAAATACATTTTCTGATTCAGATTAAGGAGTATTGGCAGGAAGAGTACACAGGTAAATCTAATAAAGAAGAAGATTTTCGGACGAAAGTGCCATTGGCTATGATTGAAAAGGATTTGCGTC
>OGJD01000475.1_pt1 | contig 34835 bp, 33 predicted proteins | sample 1571971 | NCBI WGS metagenome assembly OGJD01 (sample SAMEA2582117, study PRJEB24529) | metagenome | biome: Human gut stool | place: China | collected 2011
TGTGACAGGGGGCGAAGGAATTGCTTAAACTAATCAAATGCGAATTTTTGAAATTGAAACGGAAGAAATTTATTCCGCTGATTATTCTGGCTGCTTTCTTGTTTCCAATCCCACTGACTTATCTGATGACAACGCCCTCTATGATGGAGCGATATACGGATCAGGCAGATGCTTTCGATGGACTATTTAACATGGTGTTGGGATATGGTATCCAGTTTTTACTGCCTTGCATTATCGGAGTGATTGCCGCTATTCTGTTTTTTATGGAACGCGACAACGATACATTCAAAAATCTGCGTACAATTCCCGTAACCAGCACGCAAATGGTACTTGCAAAGATTATTGTCCTGTTTCTTTTTGGAATTGTTTTTTGTGTGGCTTCTACCATTGCAACAATTCTTTGCGGATTTGGAACATTAGAAGTTTATGGAATAGGCTATAAATTGTTTTTAGCAGTTGAAACAGGAATTTTCATTACGGCAGGAACACTCCCGTTGATTGTCCTTGTTGTCTTTTTCAGTAAGACCTATGTTTTTTCCATTTTGCTGTGTGTCTTTTACAGCGTTCTGAACATGAGTGCTACGGCATTGTTTGACACACTGCCTAAAACCATGTTATGGCTTCTGCCCACGCCACTGACTACATTTTGGAGTGCGGGAGATATGGCGGCTCATGGAATAAAAATGGACTTGGAGCAAATGACAGGGCTAATTCCTTCAACATTTCAAGTTGTATTCATTCTTGGGATCATGGCATTAGTTTCGTTCTTACTGATTGACAGATTATATAAGCAGAGGGGGGAATAAACATGGTTCGCATTGTAAAAACAGAATTTTATAAATTGAAAAGGTATCATATCCTTTGGGCGGGCGTTGCGCTCATGCTCCTATCCGTCCTGCTGACCTTGTTTACCTCTATGGCGAATGATGGTTCCGTTTGGGATTTCGCCTATCTTACAGAACAGGTCATCAAAAACAATATGTCCATGATTTTTCCGATGTGTATCAGCCTAATTGCTGGATATATGATTTCTCGTGAGCAGACGGATGACACATTGAAAAATATTCTGACTGTGCCGGTTTCTTTTAAGAAACTGCTGACCGGGAAATTGATTGTGTGCGGCGTATTGTCTATTATTTTCGGGCTGATATGCAGCCTGTTTACAATCATAGCAGAAATGATTGTGGGATTTCCCGGCTTTGAAATTTCCTTAGCACTAAAGGCAACCTTGCAGATTACCGCGGTTAATTTCTTTTTATATCTTGCGGTTCTGCCGATTATCGCTCTTACTTGTCGGAGGGCAGGCAGCTTTTTAGTAGGTGTAATCATTGCTTTTGTCTATGGATATGGAGGGATGTTTGCCGCAGGAAATATGACATTAGCAAACCTTTATCCGATTACCGCAAGTCTCGGAATGGTAGGCTACCGTAGCTATGATACCGCAGTCAACTGGAATATCGGAACCTGTTCTTGCAGTCTTGTGCTTGCTGTCGTTATTTCTGCCATCTTGATTTTGTGCATGAAAGAGCGAGAAGCAACCCAAACAAAGAAAAAGGCCAAAAAGGCAGCACCAAAGAAAGGCTGGTGATGATTTCATGAAGAAAATAGTTTTAGCATTGGCATTTGTCCTTTTGGGAAGTTTTATGCTTTCTGGCTGTTCAAAAGATGAAATTCTCGATCATTATAATAATATCGTTCAGTCGGCTGGAGCCATAGAGCTTACAGGAAAGTTATCTTTGGAAGGAACAAAAGAAAAAGGGATCGATGATTATACGGGAACTTATACGGCTGATTATGAGAATTTTTCAGATACAGAGTATTTGTTCGGAGGAACTTCCATAAAGAGAGAAGCCGGTAAGGAGCTGTCTATTGACTGCACTTTGGAGGTTACGGAAGGTACTGCAAAAGTATTTTGGATTTCTGGATCTGATGAAGCAGTCACTTTGATTGAAACAACCGGAACTTATAGTGACACAATTACACTTCCTGATGGTGGAAATTATATCGGCATTGCGTGTGAGGACTTTACTGGAAACATTGAATTGAATATTGAATAACATTCTGCCGCACGACGGCAAAAGAAAAAAGCCGTCGTAAAGCAGCCCTTTAACACGCCTATGAAAGCGGCGGCTTTGATTTTCAGAGCCGCCATTTCTTTTTGCCCGGCGCAGGATCGGCGGCCCACGGAGGAAGCCGCCATGCTGATACGACTTGATTTTTACCAAAATAGCTTCTTAAAAAAAGACTGTGCCCAGCAGGTGACAGCTCCGGCTACGAGTATGAACTATACCATATAAGAAAACTTCATATTACTTTCATTTTCGCACAGTGGGTCTACAACCTGCCGGGCGAATTTTGTCGTTTCCTGTGGTCTTTCGGTGCGGGCCTGAGTTGCCGCAGCAACGTAGATACCGTGGGCGGCGCAACCGGCCCCGCCTTCTCGCTATCCCGCAGATCGGGGGTGAGAAAATGAAATACATCCCTGACGATTATGGAGAACGCTGCCGGTTTGACGCGTTCTGTAAAACTGTTCTCCGCCATGAGGCTATGAACTATTTCCGGGAACTAAATCGTCAGCGGAAACGGGCAATCCAGTTCAGTGCCTTGTGCCAGTATGAAATGGACAAACTCTGCTCGATGGACGAATACCCAAGCGACAGCTTTGTGTTCTCGGCCTTTGGCTATGCCCTACATATCCGGGACGAGCTGGTGGCTGATGCCTTTGCCAGCCTGCCGGAACGGGAGCAAAGCATTTTGATCCTGTATTGTGTGTTGGAACTGACAGATGGGGAGATAGGTAGTATTGCAGAAATGTCCCGCAGCGCCGTCCAGCGGCACCGTACCAAAGCCCTGAATGAATTGCGGAAACGATTGGAGGACGACGGAGGGAGGAAAGCGAAATGAAGCAGCCAACTTTCTACGGGCGGGAACTGTTGCCCTTGTCTGTGATCGAGACGGCTCGCGCCGGTGATCCGCTGGCCGTGGAAAGTGTCTTGCGATATTATGACGGCTACATGAATAAACTGTGTACCCGGACACTCTACGATCTGGACGGTTTACCTCATGTGATGGTGGATGAATACATGAAACACCGCTTACAGGCAAAGCTCACGGAAGTCATCGTAAACAAGAAATAGCAAAGACAAAGGAAGCCGTCAAGGGCGCGGAGCGTTCATCTCGACCCTTGACGGCTTCCTCTGTATTTGCTGTGTGGTAACCAAGCAGAAATTCGCTTGAGCCCGCTGTTATTATGACATTTGTGCCTACGCATTTAGAGGTTAAAAAAGCCCGATACACGGGGCTTTTTCAGTGTGATTGGACTACCCAGAATGGATTATATTCAAGTTCGCATAAGTATGGTTTAAAATGCGTAGAAGTCAACAAGAAATGTCAATTACGCTATAAATACTTGTTTTTGAGATATTCCGAGACACACTCAATTTCAGGAAAAAGAGAAGCGCGATTGATAGAAAAAGTTTCTAACTGCTCAAGGATTTTTTTCTTCTTATCAATCAATACAACTACTTTTTTGTTATGTTCTCTATAACGAAATTTTTCTAGAAAACCATATTGATTATCAAGCCCGCAAAGAATAAACGCACCATCTTGTTTCACAATTCTGTTATTGTTTTTAAGTGCGTAAACAATGTAACTATTAAGAACATCATTTTTGTTTATTTCTGGTTGGAAAGCTGGTTTCTCTAATCTAACTTCATGAATCAGTCTCGCTATCTCAGTGTTAAATTGTGAGCTAGAAATATGCGCATCACTCGCTAGCGAAAAGAACTCACGCTGTTTCTGCGCTGAAAAAACGGGAAGGCTAGCCAAAATAGAAACTGTATCACTTTGTGGATATTTGATTTCCTGATGGTTAGCAGCAATCAATATCAATTCTCCATAGGTTTCGGGCTGGCTTTCGCACGCAAAGAATAAGGCTACCAACAAATTTCTAGTAATGTCTAGTAATCGCGTTGGCAAACCATAGTGTTGCATCTTAACTAATTTTTCTAAATGGGTATGACACTTCTCAAATTCCTCAGGGCAGTTGATTAGCAATTCGTTATACAACGCACTCTCATTTTCTTGCAAGCTAGTCGTACGCATAATTGATGGGCGCAGAATATAATTGGGATTTGCGTGTCCTCTATAAAAAATTAACGTGTCGTTACGCTTCTTTAAAGAAGAAATAAAAGAACTTACACCAGAAACAGATGAAAAGAAATGCAACTCTACTTTGGCAGCATTATATGCCACTCCATTTGAAAAACGGACACTATTTTGAATGCCATGAAATTCTTTTATTCTCCGCAGAAGCTCTTGAGTAAAATTCTCCCTTTCCTGAGCGTTTCTGAGCGATCTATATACCCAGTTGACTATGGCACTTGCCTCTTCATAAGTAAGTTCGATTTTTTGCTCATTATCAACACTTTCTTGCTTTTGCACTTTTGAATTCCAAACAGAACGTGCATTGTCTTGATTAGGATATGCTCCCCGGTACAATACAGCGTATTTTGACTTGCGCGCAACAAGTTTTGCATACATTTCATCTTTCTTGATACGACCATAGATATATATGCTCATATCAAAATAACCGTCGGATAGCATCTTATCCATGCAAATCATTTTAAATGCTTGTTGCACTTCTTCAACCCAATACAGGTCATCAAAGAAAAAATAAAAGAAGAAGATAATCGCCTCCTATCAACAGCAATCCCCAATAATATCCTGTAGATAATTGTAACAAAAACAAGAAATAACTGCAAGAATATTTTCCTATATATAGCTTTGTGCTAAAAATGGTGTGTCAAATATATGACACACCATTTTGCACCTGTTTGTCAGTCGTTAAGTTAATTTGTTTCTGCTACTTCCTTATCGGCGTTCATCCAATGGAGCAGCCTCTTTTCTCAATGTTGAATTATATATTATTTTTAATATTGATCTAAATATTGTTTTATGATATTATGGAGATATCAAAACACTGACAGGAGGTTTCGAAATGGAACAGAAATCAGATACCGGTTATTTTGACAAGCTACTTAAAAACAGCAAAACAGCAAAACGGCAAGTCGCGGTATATCTGGACGACACAAGGTTGGAGCACATTGATATGGTTACAAAGCTGTTCTCTTCTATCAGCGATTCAAAGAGCTTTTCCCGGAATACCTTAATCGAAGAGGCGATTGACAAGTTTCTAAACGAGTCCGAAAAGTATTTGCAGGAAGAGCATGATATCAATGTAAGCGATCTTTTGAAAGAAAAAAGAGCCGAACGATTCGACACAGTCATTTTTTCTTCAAAAGGCAATGGATTTGAGCAGACCTTTCTGGGTCAGGAGGAACCCGCCTGCTGGTATCCATGTAAAATAAGTCCTGAGCGGGAAGCGCATGTCTCCTATATTGCCATCTATCGCGGGCAGCCAATCTCTGCAATCACCCATTATGCGAAAATCAAGGAGTTCAAATATGACCCCAATCTGGAATGCAAGGTATGCTACTTTGACGGCGATCCAATTCCTCTGCCCAATAAGGTCGTCCTGGGCGATAAGGACTCCTGTTTCTTTGTGGGCTCGAAATATACCACTCTGGAGAGCCTTTTAAATGCCACCAAAACCGATGAAATGATTTTTGGTTAATTAAAAAACTGCGCCAGGAGCTACCTGGCGCAGTTTTTTCGTCACAGCTCCCGCTCCATGCGGATGTCGGAGAGCTGGAACCATTTATCAGAATAGGTGACGTATTTGAACCCAAACCGCTCATACAGCCGCAGGGCCTCCCTGAGCTGATGGTTGGAGGTGAGGACCGCTTTCTTCTGCCCTGCATCCCGGGCGGCCTGGAGCGCCCCCTCCATCAAGGCCGTACCAATGCCCCGGCCCCGGTATGCCTCCTTCACACCGAACTTGAGCAGCTCGCACTGGCCCTTCCCCTGAAGCTCCAGCATGACCATGCCCACAATCTCCTCCCCCCAGCGGGCCAGCAGCACCCGGCCACCGCCGGACAGGAAGCGGTGGGGCTCCGCCAGCATCTCCAGATCCACCGGCTCCAGCAGGTCGTATTCCAGCAGCCAGGGCAGGGAGATGTCCTCCAGCGCCTGCTTGTAGCGGTCCTCATAGTCGATAATCGTGAAGCCTCGGCCCTCGTCCACGGATTCACCCCTCCTTTTTTACATAGAATACCATTGTTCCGCCGCCCCGTCAACGCCAGAAACTTGCAGTCCACCCCTTTGCCTGCTGAATTTTCTACGTTCACATTTAATTTACATCCAGAACACTTGACTTTTTCGGGGGACGGTGCTACATTATCTTTAGCACTCAGAGAGTTTGAGTGCTAACATTGTGAAAGGGTGGCCGGAATGGATTTAACAGAGCGCAAAAAACGGATTCTCCGCGCCATCATCGAGAGCTACATCCAGTCGGCGGAGCCGGTGGGTTCCAAGGCCATCGCCGCCTCCATCGATATGGAGGTATCCTCCGCCACCATCCGCAACGAAATGGCGGATCTGGAGGCGATGGGCCTGTTGGAAAAGCCCCACACCTCCGCCGGGCGCATCCCTTCGCCCAAGGGCTACCGGCTCTATGTCAACGAGCTGATGGAGGAGCACAAGCTCTCCCTCCAGGAGACCCAGCGCATCAACCAGGCCCTGGCCATGCGGATGCGGGAGCTGGACCGGGTGCTGGACCAGGCGGGCCGGGTGGTGTCTCAGCTCACCAATTACCCCTCCTTCGCCCTCTCCTCCGGTCTGAGCCGCATGACCATCCGGCGGTTCGATCTGCTGATGGTGGAGCGCAACGCTTTCATCATCGTGGTGATGACCGACACGGACATCGTGCGTAACCGGCTCATCCGCCTGCCCTCCGACCTGACGGAAGCCCAGCTTCAGATGCTCAACACCCTGCTGAACACCACCTTTACCGGCCTGACGCTGGAGGAAATCACCCCGGAGCTGATGCGGGTGGCCCAGCATGCGGCCGGGGAGGCCTATGGGCTTATCTCCCTAGTGGTGTCTTTCGCTATGGAGGTGCTGGAGAGCCTGGAGCAACGCACCGTCCACACCTCGGGTCTGGCCCATCTGCTGGAGCTGCCCGAGTACCGCAGCCTGGAGCGGGCGCAGCCGCTGATGAGCTACCTCTCCGAGGAGGCCGATCCCGCCCGCTTCCCCGTTCCCAAGGACGATCCCATGAAGATCCTCATCGGCCCGGAAAACGTGGCCGACGCGCTGAAGGACACCAGCGTGGTGGTCGCCAGCTACGACATCGGCGACGGCATGCAGGGGGTCATCGGCGTGGTGGGGCCTACCCGGATGGATTACGCCAAGATAACCGCCCGCCTGTCCTATCTGGCCGAGGGCCTCTCCCGGCTGTTTGGACAGGGTGAACTGCCCCAGGGCAGGGACGACGAGAAATAGGAGATGAATGCATCCCATGAGCAAGAAGGAAAAAAAGCCGGAGGACGTGACCCCGGAAGAGCAGACCGAGCAGGCCGTCCCCACCGAGGAGACGGAGGCCGAGGCTCCCAACCCCCTGCTGGAGGAGCTGGAGGCCCTCAAGAAGAACCTCTCCGACCAGGAGGACAAATTTCTCCGCCTGGCCGCTGAATACGACAACTACCGCCGCCGCAGCCAGAAGGAGAAGGAGTCCGCCTGGTCGGACGCCAAGGCGGACACCGCCGCGGCCTTCCTGCCGGTGTACGACAACCTGGAGCGGGCCCTCAAGCAGGAGACCGCCGACGAGGCCTACAAGAAGGGCGTGGAGATGACCATGACCCAGCTCAAGGAGGTTCTCGCCAAGCTGGGCATCGAGGAGATCCCCGCCCTGGGTGAGCCCTTTGACCCCAACCTTCACAACGCCGTGATGCACGTGGAGGACGAGGGCGCTGGCGAGAACACCATTGTGGATGTGTTCCAGACCGGCTTCAGGTCGGGCGATAAGGTAGTTCGGTTCGCCATGGTAAAGGTCGCAAACTGAGGCTTGCGGGCGCGTCCGAACCTGACTGTGTAAAAAAGAATTTTCGATATATTGGAGGAACTGCTTTATGTCTAAGATCATTGGTATCGACCTTGGTACAACCAACTCCTGCGTGGCCGTCATGGAGGGCGGCGAGTCCGTCGTCATCCCCAACGCCGAGGGCAACCGCACCACCCCCTCCGTTGTGGCCTTCTCCAAGGACGGCGAGCGCATGGTGGGCCAGGTGGCCAAGCGCCAGGCCATCACCAACCCCGACCGCACCATCATGTCCATCAAGCGCGAGATGGGCACCAACTACAAGGTGAACATCGACGGTAAGGCCTACACGCCCCAGGAGATCTCCGCCATGATCCTGCAGAAGCTGAAGGCGGACGCCGAGGCCTATCTGGGCCAGACCGTCACCGAGGCGGTCATCACCGTCCCCGCCTACTTCACCGACGCCCAGCGCCAGGCCACCAAGGACGCCGGCCGCATCGCGGGCCTGGACGTCAAGCGCATCATCAACGAGCCCACCGCCGCCGCCGTGGCCTACGGCGTGGACAAGGAGACTGCCCAGAAGGTCATGGTGTACGACCTGGGCGGCGGCACCTTCGACGTGTCCATCCTGGACATCGACGACGGCGTCATCGAGGTGCTGGCCACCGCCGGCAACAACCGCCTGGGCGGCGACGACTTCGACAAGGCCGTCATGGACTGGATGGCCGCCGAGTTCAAGAAGGACACCGGCATTGACCTGACCGGCGACAAGGTGGCCATGCAGCGCCTGAAGGAGGCCGCCGAGAAGGCCAAGATCGAGCTGTCCGGCGTCACCTCCACCAACATCAACCTGCCCTATATCACCGCCGACGCCACCGGCCCCAAGCACCTGGATCTGACCCTCACCCGGGCCAAGTTCGACCAGCTCACCGCCAACCTGGTGGAGGCCACCAGTGGCCCCGTGAAGCAGGCCATGAGTGACGCCGGCCTGTCCTCCAGCGACATCTCCAAGGTGCTGATGGTGGGCGGCTCCAGCCGTATCCCCGCCGTGCAGGAGATGGTCAAGAAGCTCACCGGCAAGGAGGGCTTCAAGGGCATCAATCCCGACGAGTGCGTGGCCATGGGCGCGGCGCTCCAGGGCGGCGTGTTCACCGGCGACGTGAAGGGCCTGCTGCTGCTGGACGTCACCCCCCTGTCCCTGGGCATCGAGACCATGGGCGGCGTGATGACCAAGCTCATCGAGCGCAACACCACCATTCCCGCCAAGAAGAGCCAGGTGTTCACCACCGCGGCCGACAACCAGACCAGCGTGGAGGTCCACGTGCTCCAGGGCGAGCGCGAGATGGCCCAGTACAACAAGACCCTGGGCCGCTTCAACCTGGACGGCATCGCCCCCGCCCGCCGCGGCGTGCCGCAGATCGAGGTCACCTTCGACATCGACGCCAACGGCATCGTGAACGTGTCCGCCAAGGATCTGGGCACCGGCAAGGAGCAGCACATCACCATCACCTCCTCCACCAACATGTCCAAGGAGGACATTGACAAGGCCGTCAAGGAGGCCGAGCAGTTCGCCGCCGAGGACGCCAAGAAGAAGGAGGAGATCGACGTCCGCAACCAGGCCGACCAGGTGGTCTACCAGACCGAGAAGGCCCTGGAGGACGCCAAGGACAAGATCAGCGCCGACGACAAGGCTACCGTGGAGGCCGCGCTGAACAAGCTGAAGGACGCGCTGAAGGGTACCGACGTGGCCGCCATCAAGGCCGCCACCGAGGAGGCCAGCAAGGCCTTCTATCCCATCGCGGAGAAGATGTATCAGCAGGCCAATCCCCAGGGTGGCCAGCAGCCTGGCCCCGACATGGGCGGCGCTCAGGCCGGTTCCGCCAGCTCCGATCCCAACGTGGTGGACGCCGATTATGAAGTGGTAGACGACGACAACCAGAAGTAAATTCGTCCGGTGAGCACGGGCCGGTCTGGAGTTGGCTCCTACGCAGTAGGGGGCGGCCCCCAGACCCGCCCGTTTCTCCCGTTAAGAGGTGATAGAACCCTATGCCAGAACAGAAACGAGATTATTATGAAGTCCTCGGCGTGTCCAAGGGCGCCACGGACGAGGAGATCAAGAAGGCCTACCGGAAAAAGGCCAAGCAGTACCACCCGGATCTGAACCCCGGCGACAAGACCGCCGAGGCTAAATTTAAGGAGGCCAATGAGGCCTACGAGGTATTGTCCGACAAGGATAAGCGCGCCCGCTACGACCAGTTCGGCCATGCGGGTGTGGATCCCAATTTCGGCGCGGGCGGACCCGGGGGCGGCTTTGGCGGCTTCGGCGGGTTTGACATGGGCGACATCGACCTGGGCGATATCTTCGGCTCCTTCTTCGGGGGCGGCTTCGGCGGCGGCTCCAGCCGTGCGCGCAGCGGCCCCATGAAGGGCGACACCCTGCGGGCGTCGGTTACCATCAGCTTTGAGGAGGCGGCCTTCGGCTGTGAGAAGGAGATCACCCTCAACCGAACCGAACCCTGCGACGACTGCCACGGTACCGGCTGCGCGCCGGGCACCACAGCGGAGGTCTGCCCCGACTGCCACGGCAGCGGCCAGATCCGTATCCAGCGGGGCGGCGGGGCCTTTACCTTCGCCACCACCACCACCTGCCCCAAGTGCGGCGGCAAGGGCAAGATCATCCATCAGCCCTGCAAGAGCTGCGGCGGCGCGGGCAGCGTCCGCCGTCAGCGCAAGCTCACCGTCTCCATCCCCGCCGGCATCGACAACGGCCAGGCGGTCTCCCTCCGGGGGCAGGGCGGCGCGGGCAAAAACGGCGGCCCGGCGGGCGATCTGCTCATCAGCGTCACCGTCCGCCCCCACGAATTCTTCAAGCGGGACGGCACGTCGGTCTATCTGGAGCACCCCGTCACCTTCCTTCAGGCCACACTGGGCGCGGAGCTGGAGATTCCCACCATCGACGGCAAGGTGAAGTGGAGCCTGCCGGCGGGCACCCAGCCCGGCACCACCTTCCGCCTGCGGGGCAAGGGCATCCCCAGCGTCAACGGCCGGGGCCGGGGCGACCAGTACGTCACCGTGAACGTACAGGTGCCCACCGGCCTGACCCACGAACAGAAGGAGGCGCTGCGTGCCTATGGCGAAGCCATGGGCGAGCTTTCGCCCGGTCCCATGGAGGGCGTAAAATCTTTCTTTGACAAAAAGAAGAAAAAGAAATAAACTAGAGGACGGGCAACTGCCCGTCCTCTAGTCTATTTCTGTCGTTGGAGGTGACCGCCCCCGTGGGCCCCATTCGTTATATTGTCATACTCTTTCCCGTCCTCACCCTGCTGGCGCTGCTGGGCTTCTTCTGCTGGTACTGGCGCACCCAGCGCTCTCCCCTGGCCCAGCAGCTCGCCCCCGCGCCGCAGCCGAAGCGCCGCTTCACCTTTGCCGGGCGGTGCCATCCCCTGGCGCGCCGGGATGCCATTCCCATCCTGCTCATCACCTGTATTTACGCCGTCACCGCCTTCGCCCACTTGGGCTCCCTCCAGGCGCCCCAGAGCGCCTGGGACTTCGGGGACGGGGAATCGGCCACCTTCTCCCTGCCGGAGAGCGTCCAGGTGTCCAGGCTGTGGTACTACCCCAACCTGGGCACCGGCAAATACCAGGTGGAGATCTCCGCCGACGGCACCCAGTGGCTCACCCTCTGGAGCCGGACGGAGACCGATGAAACGGGCAGTGAGGAGACCGTTTACTACTGGGCCGACCCGGAGGGCTACGGCGAGAGCTACGCCATGACCCAGAACTACAATCAGCTCTTCAAGTGGAATGAACTCACCTTCGAAAACCCCCAGTATATCCGATACCTGCGCATCACCGGCCAGGCCAATAAGGGCCTGCTGGAGCTGGGCGAGGTGGCCCTGTTCGACCTGGAGGGGAACCGGGTGAATCTGTCCGCCTCGGCCAGCCCCCTCTTCGACGAGCAGGAGACGGTACCCGAAAAGACCACCTATTACGACTCGGCCTACTTTGACGAGATCTACCACCCCCGCACCGCCTGGGAGCACATCCGGGGCATTGAACCTTATGAGATCTCCCACCCGCCCCTGGGCAAGCTGATCATGGGCGTCGGTATCCGCCTGTTCGGCATGACCCCCTTCGGCTGGCGGTTCATGGGCACCCTGTTCGGCGTGGGGATGCTCCCCCTGCTGTATGTGTTCCTCAAGAACCTGTTCGGCCGCACCTCCATCGCCACCTGCGGCACCGTGCTGCTGGCCGCCGACTTCATGCACCTGACCCAGACCCGGCTTGCCACCATCGACACCTACGCCTTCTTCTTCATCCTTCTGATGTATTATTTCATGTACCGCTACCTCACCCTCCCGGCGGGCGCCCCCTTCCGCAAATGCGCCCTGCCCCTGTTCCTGTCGGGGCTGTTCTGGGGCATCGGCGCGGCCTCCAAGTGGACGGTGATCTACGGCTGCACCGGGCTGGTGGTACTCTACTTCATCGGCCTGTACCAAAAGCTGCGGGACTGGCCGGCGGACGGGGAGACGGGGGCGCGGCAGCCCGGGCGGCTGAAGTGGGCCTTCCAGATTCTCGCCTTCTCGGTGCTGGTGTTCGCCCTGATCCCGGCGGCCATCTATACCCTGTCCTATCTCCCCTACGCCTGGGCGGAGGGAGACAGCAGCCTCACCGGCCTCGTCGGTGCCATGTGGGAAAACCAGAAGTATATGCTCTCCTACCACAGCGGCGTCACCGATACCCACCCCTACTCCTCCCGCTGGTATCAGTGGCTCTTTGACATCCGGCCCATCCTCTACTATATGGACAACTCGGTGCCGGGGTACACCACCCGCTTCGCCGCCTTTGTCAACCCGGTGGTGTGTTGGGGCGGCCTGCTGGCCGTCCTCGCCTGCGCCGCGCAGGCGGTGCGGCGGCGGTGTGCCAAGGCCCTGTTCATCGTCATCGGCTACCTGGCCCAGCTGGTGCCCTGGTTCTTCATCGGCCGCATCACCTTCGCCTATCACTACTTCCCCTCGGTGCTGTTTCTCATTCTGGCCCTGTGCTATGTATTTTACAGCCTGTCCGAGCAGGAGGAGCTCATCGCCTGGAAGCCCGCCATGTACGCCGTCACGGCGGGGGCCGCGGCCCTCTACGCCCTGTTCTATCCCGTGCTGGTGGGCATCCAGATCCCCTCCTGGTATGGGACCTGCCTGCTGCGGTGGCTCCCCTCCTGGCCCTTCTAATCCCCCACCCAGCGGCACTTGTGAGGTAATTTGTATGTATCTGTCCGACTATCACACCCACAGCCGGCTCTCCTTTGATGCCCACGCCCCCCTGTCCGAGCTGGCAGAGGCGGCGGCAGACGCGGGCCTGGATGAACTGTGCGTCACCGACCACTTCGACTTCCTCGACGAAAATGGGGTTCCGGCGGAGGGCTACGACTGGGCCCCCGCCGTGGCCCAGCATCAGCAGGCCCTCCCCGCCGCCGGGGAGCGTCTCACCCTCAAGCTGGGCCTGGAGCTGGGCATGCCCCATCTGAATCCGGCCGCCGCTGCGGCCATCTGTGCCCGCCCGGAGGCCGACTTCATCCTGGGCTCGGTCCACAACCTCTCGCCGGAAAGGGGCGGCACCGACCTGTTCTTCCTGGATTTCTCCACCGTCCAGGCCTGCTATGATGCCCTGGACGACTACTTTGCCTCCCTGGCTCTGCTGGCCGCCACGGATTTTTACGACGTGCTGGCCCACCTCATCTACCCCCTGCGCTATATGCAGGCCCCCGTCACCCTGAACCGCTACCAGGACGCCATCCGGGCCATCCTGCGCACGGCTGTGGAGAAGGGCAGGGGCATGGAGGTCAACACCTGCCGGGGGCGCACCCTGGAGGAGTGGCGGCCCATCCTGGCCCTCTACCGGGACTGCGGCGGCGAGATCGTCACCGTCGGCTCTGACGCCCACACCCCGGCGGACGTGGGCAAGGGCGTCCGGGCCGCCTGCGCGCTGCTGCGGGAGTGCGGCTTCCGCCGCGTCTGCACCTATGAAAAGCACCAGCCCGTGTTCCACACACTCGGATAAGGAGGAAATATATATGATCGCATTGGGTTCCGACCACGGAGGGCTCGCCCTCAAGCGCCACGTCATGGAGTACCTGGACGCCCGCGGCCTGGAGTATCAGGACTTCGGCTGCTACACCGCAGAGAGCTGCGACTACCCCGACTTCGGCCGGGCGGCTGCGGAGGCGGTGGCCTCCGGCGCGTGCGACCGGGGTATCGTTATCTGCACCACGGGCATCGGCATCTCCATCGCCGCCAACAAGGTGAAGGGCATCCGCTGCGCCCTGTGCAGCGAACCCCTCTCCGCCGAGATGACCCGGCGGCACAACGACGCCAACATGCTGGCCATGGGCGGTGGACTGATCGGGAACAATATGGCCGACCGCATCGTGGACGTCTTCCTCAACACCCCGTTTGAGGGCGGCCGCCACCAGCGGCGGGTGGACAAAATCGAAGGCTGAACGCAGAACGGCCCCCGGAACCTGATGGGTTCCGGGGGCCGTTTTTCGTTTGACTCAGAGCGCTTGGAAGACGGCCTCCGCCGCGGCCAGGGTGGCGTCCAGCTCCGCCTGGGTATGGGCCTCGGAAATGAACATGGCCTCGAACTGGGCGGGGGCTAGGGCCACGCCCCGCTCCAGCATCCCCTGGAAGTAGCGGGCGTACTTGGCCACGTCGCTGCCCTTGGCGTCGGTGAAGGTGGTCACCGCCGTGGGGGTGAAGAAGGGGGCCAGCAGGGAACCGAGCTGGTTGATGACCACCGGCGCGCCGGTGCGCTTCACCAGCTGCCGCAGACCCTCCGCCAGAGCCGCGCCCTTGGCGTTGATGTGCTCGTATACCTCGGGATGCTCCCGCAGGTAGGTGAGCTGGGCCAGGCCGGCGGCCATGGCCACCGGGTTGCCGCTGAGGGTGCCCGCCTGGTACACCGGGCCGCAGGGGGCCACCTGCTCCAGCAGCGCCCGGCTGCCACAGTAGGCGCCCACCGGCATTCCGCCGCCGATGATCTTGCCGAAGGTGACCAGATCGGCCCGCACGCCGAAGTACGCCTGGGCGCCGCCGGGGGCCAGGCGGAAGCCGGTGATCACCTCGTCGAAGATCAGCAGGGCGCCGTGCTTGTCGCACAGGGTCCGCAGGCCCTCCAGGAAGCCGGGGGCGGGGCCCACCACGCCCATGTTGGCGGCCACCGGCTCCACGATCACCGCCGCCACCTGGCCGGGGTTCTGCTCCAGCAGGGCCTCCACGCTGGCCAAATCGTTGAACTGGGCGGTGAGGGTGTCCCTGGCCGCCCCCACCGGCACGCCGGCGCTGCTGGGGTGGCCCCCCGCCAGGGCGGAGGAGCCGGCGTTGACCAGCATACAGTCGGAGTGGCCGTGGTAGCAGCCCTCGAACTTGATGAGCTTGTCCCGGCCGGTGGCCCCGCGGGCCAGCCGGAGGGCGGACATGACCGCCTCGGTGCCGGAATTCACCATGCGCACCATCTCGATGTTGGGCACCATGCCGATCATCAACTCGGCAATCTCCACCTCCCGGCGGGTGGGGGCGCCGAAGGAGAGGCCGTCCTTTACCGCCCGCTCCACCACCTCCCGGATCACCGGGTGGTTGTGACCCAGGATCATGGGGCCCCAGGAGCAGACGTAGTCGATGTACCGCTTCCCGTCCTCGTCGTAGATATAGGCCCCGTCGGCCCGCGTGATGAAGCGGGGGGCCATGCCCACGGCCCGGTAGGCCCGCACCGGGGAGTTGACCCCGCCGGGGAGCACCCGCTTGGCCCGCTCAAAGAGCTGTTCCGAGATATCCATCAGCCGATGTCCCCCTTCTGTATGGCCTGGGCCAGCTCCTTGGCGTAGTAGGTGATGAGCATGTTGGCCCCGGCCCGGAACACGGACAGGGCGCTCTCGCACATGATGCGGTACTCGTCCACCAGCCCCGCCGCCCCGGCGGCCTTGATCATGGCGTACTCGCCGGAGACGGAGTAGGCGCACATGGGCAGATCAAAGGCGTCGGAGCACTCGCGGATCACGTCCAGGTAGCTCAGGGCGGGCTTGACCATGAGGATATCCGCCCCTTCCGCCTCGTCTAGGGCGCACTCCTTGAGGGCCTCCTTGCGGTTATGGGGATCCATCTGGTACCCCTTCCGGTCGCCGAAGGAGGGGGTGGAGCCGGCCGCCGCCCGGAAGGGGCCGTAGAACGCGGAGGCGTACTTGGCGGAGTAGGCCATGATGGGGGTGGTCTCATAGCCGTGCTCGTCCAGGACGGCCCGAATGGCGGCTACCCGGCCGTCCATCATGTCGGAGGGGGCCACCATGTCCGCCCCCGCCTCCACATGGGACAGGGCGGTCTTGGCCAGCACCTCCAGGGTCTTGTCGTTGTCCACGCTCTGGCCGCAGAGGATGCCGCAGTGGCCGTGGTCGGTATACTCGCACATGCACACGTCGGTGATCACATAGAAATCCGGGTATTTGGCCTTGATGGCCCGGATGGCCTCCTGCACCACGCCGTGCTTTGCCCAGGCGGAGGAGCCCACGGCGTCCTTCTCACGGGGCAGGCCGAAGAGGATGCAGTGGGTCACCCCGGCGGCCAGGCAGTCGGACACCGCCTCGCACACCGCGTCCAGGCCGTAGTGGAACTGGCCGGGCAGGGCCTCGATGGGCCGCTTGCCGCTGAGGGTCTCGTCCACGAAGATGGGGTAGATCAGGCTGTCGGGGGACAGGCGGGTCTCCCGGCACAGGCGGCGCACCGCGTCGCCTCCCCGCAGGCGGCGGGGGCGTTGAATGAGTTCCATATATGTGCTTCCTTTCTCAATCCCGCAGGGCGGTAATCAATTCCACCAGGGCGTCCATGGTGGCCTCCCGGGCCACCGCCGCGGGGATGCCGTGCTTCCGGGCCTCGGCGGCGGTCTGCGCCCCGATGCAGGCCCCCACCACGCGGGAGAAGTCCGCGTCCTCCCCCACGGAGGCGACAAACCCCTTGACCGTGGAGGCGCTGGTGAAGGTGACGATCCCCGCCGCGCCGGACTCCACCGCCGCCCGCAGCTCGTCGGAGCGGGGGTTCTCGTACACGGTGCGGTAGCAGGCCACGTCGTCATACCCAATGTTACGCCCCTTCAGGGCCTCTGTCAAGGCGGGGGAGCCCTCCTCCGCCCGGAGAATGAGCACCCGGCCCCGGGCGGGCAGACCGGCCCCCAAGTGGGCCGCATCGTAGACCTCGGGCACGTAGTCGGCCCGCAGTCCGTGTCCGGCCAGGGCCTTGGCGGTGCCGGGGCCGATGGCGGCCAGCTTCACCCCGCCCAGGGCGCGGGCGTCCAGGCCCTTCCCGTCCAGGCAGGCCCACACCGCGTCCACTCCGGCGGGGCTGGTGAGGGCCAGCCACTCATAGCCGGACAGCCGCTCCAGCGCCCCGTCCACGGCGGTGCAGGGGGTGATGGGCACGGTGGCGATGCAGGGGTACTCCCACACATCGGCCCCCAGCGCCCGCAGGCGGGCCGACAGGGTGCCGGCCCGCTCCCGGGGCCGGGTGACCACCACGCGCTTTCCCTTGAGGGGGAGGTGGTCAAACCAGTCGAACTGGTCGGCCAGGGCGCACACGCCCCCCACCACAATGACGGCGGGGCTCTGGACGGCGGCCGCTTCCGCCGCCCTGGGCAACTCCGCCAGGGTGGCGCTCACCCGCCGCTGGGCGGGGGTGGTGCCCCGCTCCACCACGGCGGCGGGGGTGTCCGGAGCCATGCCCGCGTCCAGCAGCCCGGCGCAGATGGTGGGCAGGGCGGACACGCCCATGAGGAAGACCAGGGTGCCCCCGGTGCGCACCAGGGCCTCGAAGTCGATGGCCAGCTCCTTCCCCGCCCGCTGGTGGCCGGTGACGATGTGCAGGGAGGAGCAGCAGTCCCGGTGGGTCACCGGGATGCCGCCGTAGGCCGGGGCCGCGATGGCGGAGGTGATGCCGGGCACCTCCTCGAAGGGGATGTGGTGCTCCGCCAGCAGCTCCAGCTCCTCGCCTCCCCGGCCGAACAGGAAGGGGTCGCCCCCCTTGAGGCGCACCACGTTGTGGCCCTGCTGGGCCTGCTCCAGCAGGATCTGGTTGATCTGCTCCTGGGGCACGGGGTGGCGGGACGCCTCCTTGCCCACGTTGATCTTCACCGCCCCCTCGGGCATGAGGGCCAGAATGGCGGGGCTGACCAGGCGGTCGTACACCACCACATCGGCCTTCTCCAGGGCCTCCAGCCCCTTGCGGGTCAGCAGGCCGGGGTCGCCGGGACCGGCGCCCACCAGTGTCACTTTTCCAGGCATGTTCCGCCCTCCTTCAGCCTGCGGGCCAGCGCCTCACCCAGGGCCTCCCCCTGGGCGCGGGGGCCGCTGAGCCGCCCCCGCCGCACTTCGCCCGCGTCGGTTACATACAGTCCGTCTATGGTCACGGTATCGCCCTCCAGCCGGGCATGGGCCGCAATGGGGGCGGAGCAGCCCCCGTCCAGGGTGCGGACAAAGGCCCGCTCGGCCCGGGCGCAGTCGGTCCCGTCGGCGTCCAGTACTCCGTCCAGGTAGGACAGCTCCTCTCCCGCCCGGGTCTGGAGGGCCAAAATGCCCTGTCCCGCCGCGGGGAGCAGCTCCTCCACCGTGAAGTACCGGGTGATGCGCGCCTCCAGCCCCAGCCGCTTGAGTCCGGCGGCGGCCAGCACCAGGGCGGAGAACTGCCCCTCGTCCAGCTTGCGCAGGCGGGTGAGCACGTTGCCCCGCACCGGGGCCACCGCCACGCCAGGGAACAACGCCCGCAGCTGCACCGCCCGCCGGGCGGAGGCGCAGCCGATGGGCCTGGAGGGGTCCAGCTCCTCCGCCCCCTGGGGCAGCACCAGCACGTCCCGGGGGTCCTCCCGGCGGGAGAAGCCCGCCAGGGGGATGCGGGGGTCCTCCTCCATGGGGAGGTCCTTGCAGCTGTGGACGGTCAGATCCACCCGACCGTCCAGCAGGGCGGCGTCCAGCTCCTTGACAAAGAGGCCCTTGCCCCCCACCTTGTCCAGAGTGCGGTCCAGTATCTTGTCGCCGGTGGTCTTCATGGTCACCAGCTCCAGCCCCACCTCCGGGTGGGCGGCGCGGATGGCGTCCATCACCAGCTCAGACTGCACCACCGCCAGCCGGCTCTCCCGGCTGCCCACACGTATGGTCTTCATTCCAATCCCTCCAATGCGCTGCGGATGGCCCGGGCCGCCCGGGCGGTGCGGGCGTGGTCGTCGCCCCGGCCGATGACCCCGGCCACCAGATTCTCGCCGGTACAGACGGCGGGGAAGAAAAAGGTACACTCCTCCGGGCAGTCGGCCACGCTGACCGGGATACCCTGGGCCTTGGCCTCCTCCCCCACCGCCCGGTTGACGGCGCGGTCGTCGGTGGCGGCCACCGCCAGAGCGGCCCCGGCCAGATCGCCGGGGGCATAGGGCCGCCCCTCCCACTGTATGCCCTGGGGCGGGTTCTTACAACGGGGGGCGATTACCGTCACCTCCGCGCCAAAGCGGGAGAGCACCTCCGCCCGGCGGCAGGCGACAGCCCCGCCGCCCACGACCACCGCCTTCTCCCCGGCCAGATTGACGAACAGTGGGAAGCGGAGGGGCCGCTGCTCCGGCAGGGGCCACCTGGGTTTGGCGGCGGTATGTACCTCGATCTTGCGGGCGCAGCGCTCCAGCTCCTCCGGCGTCAGGTTCTCCTTGAGCGCGCCGGAGAGGAGGTCCACCGCCCGCCCCACGGCCAGCTCCACCAGGCCCCTGGCCTCCGGGCCGTCCAGATCGGTGGACAGTACCCGGGCGGCCACCGCCTGCTTCACCCGCTCCAGGCCGGGCAGGCAGGAGCGGTAGTTCTCCCACTGGGCCATCTGCTCCAGGTGCCGCTCCACGATCTCCGCGGCGGCGGCGGGCACCTCCCGCCGTGTGTCCACCCCTAGGGAGTCCACGTTGTAGAGGGTCACGCCGGGCAGCTCCCCCACGGCGGGCTCGATGTCCCGGGGGATAGCCAGGTCGGCCAGCAGGCGGGGGTGATCCTCCACCGCCGCCAGCTCCCGGGCGGAGATAGTGTAGTGGGGGCTGGTGGTGGCGGAGAGGAGCAGGTCCACCCCCTTCATGGCGGCGTAGCGCTCCTCATAGGGGGCCACGGCGCACCCGGCGGGCACCACGGTCTCCCCGTGGCGGTAGGTACGCAGGGTGACGGTGACGGCGCACCCCAGCCGGTGGAGCAGAGCGGCGGACAGGCGGCCCATCTCCCCGTTGCCGATGACCAGGGCCCGCTTGCCCTCCAGGCCCCCTGCGTCCCGCGCCAGCCGCTCCACCGCGCTCTGGGCCGCGGAGCGGGGCACTCCGGTGAGGGGCACCTTGGTCTTGATCTCCTTGCCTGCGGCGGCGGCGTTGCGGAACAGGATCTCCAGCACCCCGTCTGCCGTGCCGGCCTCCCGGGCGGCGGCCGCCGCCCCCTTCACCTGGGTGAGGATCTGATCCTCCCCCCAGATCTGGGAGCGCAGGCCGCCGGCCACCTCCATCAGGTGCCGGGCGGCCTCCTCCCCCGTGCGGGTGACGAAGGCCCCGGCGAAGGGGGCGTAGGGCAGCCCCGCCGCCGCGCACAGCAGCGCCCCCGGCTCCGGCTCCGCCCCGGAGGCGCAGGAGAGGTAGAGCTCCGTGCGGTTGCAGGTGGACAGGAGCACGCAGCCCTCCACCCCCTCCGCCGCCCGGAGCAGCCGGTCCAGCTCCACCACCCGGCTCCGGGTGAAGGAGAGGGCTTCCCGCAGACCGATGGGGGCCTTCCGCCAGTCCAGGCCGGTCATACGGATGTTCAAGCCTCTTCCCCCTTCTTCACCAGCACCACGGAGAAGTAGCCGCTGCCATCGGTCAGCTCGGCGAAGCGGGGGTAGACCGCCTCCCCCTCCATGCCGCAGTTGGCCACCATGGACGCCCGCTCCAGCAGGCCCTTCTCCGCCAGCTTCTCCTTCAGCGCGCCGATCTCCCGGCCCGCCTTCATGAACACCAGGTTGGCGTCCACGTCCAGGCAGTCGTCCACGTCCTTGTGGGAGGCGGGGACAATGAGCAGCCGCTCCGATTTCTCGCACAGGGCGCTGCCCAGCCGGGCCGCCACCGCGCAGAAGGAGGGTACGCCGGGGATGATCTCCGCCTCATACCCCCGGGCCGTCACCTTGCGGTGGAGGTAGAGGTAGGTGGAGTAGACGGTGGGATCGCCCAGGGTGAGGAAGGCCACGTCCTTCCCCCCGTCCAACAGGGCGCACACCCGGTCGGCGTTGGCCTCATAGGCCGCGTCCAGGGCGGCCTCGTCCCGCACCATGGGGGCGTCGCAGAGGAGAATCTCCTTCCCCTCGGCCAGCTCGCCGGCGATGGTCAGCGCGGTCTTCTCCCCGCTGCCCTTGTCGGGCACCGCCAGCACCGCCGCCTGGGCGATGATCCGCTGGGCCTTGCGGGTGATCAGTTCCGGATCGCCGGGGCCCACTCCGACGCCGTACAGAATGCCTCGTTTCACAATAACTCCTCCTGTTTCAACAATCGCAGCAGCTCCCGCCGGGCCGCCCCAATGGTGCCCACCGGGGCCACGTCCAGGCCGTCCCGGTCGCGGAGAATCGCCATCAGGTGGGCGATGCGGGGCAGGCGCAGGTGGTTGGCCCGCAGCAGCTCCGCCTGGGCAAACAGCTCCTCCGGCGTCCCCTGGGCCAGCACGCTTCCCCCGCCCAGCAGATAGGCGTAGTCGCAGCACAGGGGCACCACGTCCATGTCGTGGGTGGCCATGAGAATGGTCATGCCCAGGCCGTCCCGCAGGCTGGCCAGCAGCTCCAGCAGAGCGCTCACCCCCTGGGGATCCAGCCCGGCGGTGGGCTCGTCCAGAATCAGCACCTCCGGCTCCATGACCAGCACGCCGGCGATGGCCACCCGCTTCTTCTGCCCGAAGGAGAGGGCGTGGGTGGGCTTGTCCCGCAGGTGGGACACCCCGGTGCGCTCCATGGCGGCCTCCACCCGGCGGCGCACCTCCGCCTCGGGCAGGCCCAGGTTGACCGCGCCGAAGGAGATGTCCCGGTACACGTCGGCGGAGAAGAGCTGGTCGTCCGGATCCTGGAACACGATGCCTACCCGGCGGCGCAGCTCGGTCAGGCCCTTCCGGTCCCGCCTCACCGGCGCGCCGTCCAGCAGGATCTCCCCGGCGGACGGCTGGAGCACGCCGTTGAGGTTCAGAAACAGGGTGGACTTGCCCGCCCCGTTGGCCCCCAGGATGCCCGTGATCTTTCCCCGTTCGGCCCGGAGGTTGATGCCCTTCAGCGCCGCCGTGCCGTCCTCATAGGTATAGCGCAGCTCTCTGGCCTCAATCGCGGCCTCCATCATCCCATCACGCTCCTCTCGAGATACCATGCCGTCAGCTGAACCGCCGCCACCGCCGCCGTCAGCGGGTAGAGCCACGCCCCCCGCGCATAGCCGCCGGACAGGGTGACCAGGCTTCCGCTGTAGCCGCGGGACTCCAGGGCGGTATACACCCGGTCCGCCTTCCGCCACGCCCGGAGAAACACCATGGAGGCCAGGGTGCCCAGGGAGGACAGGGAGCGGCGCACCCCCTGATAGCCCAGCCGGGACTCCTGAGCCAGGCGGATGCGGGAGGCGGTCTCGGTCAGGACAAAGATAAAGCGGTAGATCAGCTCCATCAGCTCCACCAGCAGGTGGGGTACGTGCAGCCGCTCCAGCGCCATGGTCACATCGGTCACCGGGGTATTCAGTGCCAGGAAGTACATGGCCCCCACCGCCCCCACCGCCTTGCAGAACAGGCGCCCGGCCCGGAGCAGCGCCGCCCGGTCAAAGCCCCACAGCCGCTCCCCCACCGGCACGGCCAGCAGCACCGGCGCGCCCTGGGGGTAGCTGTTAATCAGGATCGTCACGCATCCGATGGCCAGAAAGGCCATCGGGACGCACAGAAACCGTAGGAAGACGCGGGGGCTGAGTCCGCCCAGGGCGGTAACCAGCCCCCACATCCCCAGCAGGGTGACCAGGCCGACCGTTACGCTGTCGCAGAGCAGGCAGAGCACCAGCGCCGAGCCGGTCAGAAGCAGCTTCGGCATGGGGGAGATCCGCCGCAGCCGCGATTGATAGGCGTAGCGGTCGGTTCCCATCAGCCCTGCTCCCTCTTCTCCGGCTTTTTGGTGATGCGGCCCAGGACGAAGCCCACCACACCCGCGCCGATGGCGGCCTGGAGGGCGAAGAGGAGGGACTCCACCTCGCCGCTGGCCGGCTCCAGAATCGGCTCAAACCAGGGCTCATAGTCGGGCTGAAGCTCCAGGATCACCTCCTCCGCCTGGCCGTCCGCGCCGCCGAACTCGGCGTTGGGCAGCAGCCACAGCGGCAGCGCCGCCAGCAGCACCACCAGCACGATCAGGATCAGATTTTTCTGCCATACTTTCATTCCGGTTCCCTCCTTACAGCACGCACAGGGCGTGGAGCTCTTCCCGGCTGTACTTCTCCAGCACGTTGAACACCACCACGGTCAGCAGGCCCTCGGCGATGGCCAGGGGGATCTGCGTGACGGCAAACACCATCAGGAATTTCCCAATGCCGCCGTTGACCACGCCCAGCTGCACCGAGGTCACCACATAGGTGAACAGGTCGCCCAGCGCGGCCGCGGCGAAGACCGCCACCGCCGCCGGGGCGTTTGCCTTGCGCAGCAGCTTGTAGACCGCCCAGGACACGATGGGGCCGGCGATGGCCATGGAAAAGGTGTTGGCCCCCAGGGTGGTCAGGCCGCCATGGGCCAGCAACAGGGCCTGGAACAGCAAAACGATCAGCCCCAGCACCGCCATGGTCATGGGCCCGAACAGGATGGCGCCCAGCCCCACGCCGGTGGGGTGGGAGCAGGAGCCGGTTATGGAGGGGATTTTCAGCGCGGAGAGCACAAAGGCGAACGCTCCGCACATGGCCAGCAGGATTTTGGCCTTGGGGGCCTGGGCGACCTTCTTCTGGATGGAGAGGAAGCCCGCCACCACAAAGGGGACGCATACCACGCCCCAGCCGGCGGCCCAGCCCACCGGCAGGTAGCCCTCGGCGATGTGCATGGCCGAGGCGCTCATGGTGAGCACGCCCAGCAGGCCGACGAGCACCGCCGCCGTGCGCAGAAGCCGTGTGTTTCGTTGATTCATCATGTGTTTCATCCTTTCCTATCGCTCGTAGGTGGCTGTGAATTCGGAGCCGGTACGGTTTTCCGGCTTGAGCGTCTCCGCCGCTGCGCGCCTTCCCGGGTCGCCCCAGTGGCCCGTGCGCACCGACTGTTCTCTTACGGCAGCGGGACTGCGCGGGATTTGCACCCGTCTTCCCGTTTCCGGCCCCCGGATCTATATCAACAGGCTTCCGCCTGGAGCTGTTCCGCCTGCCTGGCGTGCTCCACAAACAGCGCCCGCACCGCCGGGTACTCCCCCAAGCCGGTGAGCACGCAGGCCGTCTCATAGCCCTCGGCCTCCAGACGGCGCCGCCAGGAGTCCTCCTCGTCCCCCGCCAGATCGTTCTTGGCGTGATCCCCCGCCACGGTCATCAGGGGGCGCAGCTCCACCCTCCGCACCTGGGGCCGCTCCTTCAGACGGCGCAGGGCCTCCCCGAAGCCGGGGTATCCCTCCACCGTGCCGATCACCACGTCCTTCCGCCCCAGATCGTGGAAGGTGTACTCCATCAGGGCATAGGCCGAATTGGCCTGATGCTCCGAGCCGTGGCCCATATAGAGCACGGCGGTGTCCGCCCGCTGGGCGGGCAGGGCCTCCATCAGGGCGCGGCCCAGGGCCGCGTAGTCCTCCGCCGCCGTCAGCAGGGGGCGGCCGAAGGCCATGTGGGCAAAGCGGGCGCGGTACGGCTCCGCCTGGGCCAGCAGCTTGTGGTACTCCTCCCCGCTCATCACGTGGGTGGGCTGCACCACCACGTCGGTACAGCCCTCGGCCAGCAGGCGCTCCAGCGCCTGGGGCACGTTGTCGATGTGGGTGCCCTCCCCCGCCAGCTTGCGGAGGATCATGCCGCTGGTAAAGGCCCGGCGCACCGTCCGCTCCGGGAAGGCCGCGGCCAGAGCGGCCTCAATGGCCGCGATGTTTTTCTCCAGGGTGTCCCGGTGGCTGGTGCCGAAGGACACCGCCAGAACCGCTCTCTCTGTCATCGTGCGTCCCTCCCGTTATTCCCGCGCGTTGTTGCTGGCCTGATAGAGCATGGCGTTGCAGATGGCGGCGGCCACGTTGCTGCCGCCCTTCCGCCCCCGGGCCACGATGTGGGGCACGTCCAGGGTGAGCAGCAGCTCCTTGCTCTCCACCACGTTCACGAAGCCCACCGGCACGCCGATGACCAGGGCGGGCTTCAGCTCCCCCGCGTCGATCAGCTCGCAGGCCCGTACCAGGGCGGTAGGGGCGTTGCCGATGGCCAGCACCAGCGGCCCCTCCAGCCGGGCGGCCCGCTCCATGGACACGGTGGCCCGGGTCTCCCCCCGCGCCTTGGCCTCAGCGGCCACGTCCGGGTCGGACATGAAGCACACCGCCCGGCCGCCGAATTTCTCCAGCACCCGCTTGTTCACCCCGGAGAAGGCCATCTGGGTGTCAGTGACGATGGTGCAGCCCTGCCGTATGGCCGCGACGCCCGCCTCCACCGCCCCGGCGGAAAAGAGCAGGCTGTCGGCGTACTCAAAGTCCGCGGTGGTGTGGATCACCCGCTTGACCACGGGCAGCTGCTCCGCCGGGAACACCCGCTCCCCCAGCTCCCGGCCGATGAGCTCCATGCTCCGGGCCTCAATGTCCGCGGGGGCCACCCGCTGCAATTCAATGTGTTTCATGGCTCTATTCCTCCCCGTTGAGAATCCGGTAAATGCGTTTCATGTCCAGGCTGGCCCGCAGGCCGGCCGCCAGCTTGTCGTACTGCTGCTGGGCGTACGCCTGCCAGTCCACGCTGGCCGCGCCCGGCTCCAGCCCCTTGGCCTCCAGCAGGGCGTTCACCAGGGCGGCGGCCGCCTCCGCCTTGTCGAAGATGCCGTGGACGTAGCAGCCCCACACGTTGCCCGCGCTGAGGCCGTCGGAGCGCCGCTCCCCGGTCTGGGTGGTGAACTCCGCCAGGGGGGCCGCCCCGCTCTCGGTGCGGCCCATGTGGATCTCGTAGCCCTCGAAGGCCACGCCGGCCAGGGAGCGGAAGAGCCCCTCCGGGGCGCGGAAGGCCCCCGTCACCCGGGTGCGGGTCTTCTCCCCCTGGAACACCGTGTCGGCTGGGAGCAGGCCCAGGCCCCGGAGGGAGCCGCCCCCCTCCACCCCGTCGGGGTCGGAGACGGTGTTCCCCAGCATCTGATAGCCGCCACAGATGCCGATCACCGCTCCGCCGGCCGAGGCGTGCTTGAGCACGGCGGCCTCCATGCCGCTCTCCCGCAGCCAGCGCAGATCGTCCATGGTGTTCTTGGTGCCGGGGAGAACCACCAGATCGGGGTGCCCCAGCTCCCGGGGATTGCGGACGTAGCGGAGGGTGACCTCCTCCATCCGCTCCAGGGGGTTGAAGTCGGTGAAGTTGGACAGGCGGGGCAGGCGCACCACCGCAATGTCCACCAGGCCCACCCTTCCCCCGCCGCTCAGGCGGTGGGAGAGGGAGTCCTCGTCGTCCACATCCACGTCCAGCATGGGGACAACTCCCAGCACCGGCTTGCCGGAAAGCCGCTCCAGCTCCCCCAGGCCGGGGCGGAGGATATCCACATCCCCCCGGAATTTGTTGATAATCAGGCCCTTGATCCTCGCCTGCTCGTCCGGCTCCAGCAGCTTCACCGTGCCGTAGAGGGAGGCGAACACGCCCCCCCGGTCGATGTCGCCGCACAGGAGCACCGGGGCGTTAGCCCGGCGGGCCATGCCCATGTTCACAATGTCGTCCTGCCGCAGGTTGATCTCCGCCGGGCTGCCCGCCCCCTCGATGACGATGATGTCGTACTCCGCCGCCAGGGACTCGTAGGCCGCCATCACCTCGGGGATGAGACTCTTGCGGTAGCGGAAGTACTCCCCCGCCGCCATGGTGCCCCGGGGCACGCCGTTGACGATCACCTGGGAGCCCACGTGGCTGGTGGGCTTGAGCAGGATGGGGTTCATCCGCACGTCGGGGGCCACCCCCGCCGCCTCGGCCTGCACCACCTGGGCCCGGCCCATCTCGAAGCCGTCGGGGGTGATGGCGGAGTTGAGGGCCATGTTCTGGGATTTGAAGGGGGCCACCTTATAGCCGTCCTGGGCAAAGATGCGGCACAGCCCCGCCGCCAGCAGGGACTTGCCCGCGTTGGAGGCGGTTCCCTGGATCATAATCGCGTTAGCCATCACAGCACTTCCTTTAAAGCGGCCAGCAGCCGCCGGTTTTGTTCCGCCTGTCCCACGCACACCCGGTACCAGTCGTTCCCCAGGCCGTGGTAGTTGGCGCAGGAGCGGATGAGCACGCCCCGCGTGAGTATCCGGTCGTTCAAATCGGCCGCGCCCGCCGCCCGGAACAGCAGGTAGTTGGCCTGGCCGGGCACCACCTCCAGCCCCAGGGCGGCCAGGCCGTCCGACAGGGCGGGGCGCTCCGACGCCAGCAGGGCCCGGGCCTTCTCCGGCCAGTCGGAGCACTGCTCCAGGGCGGCCAGCCCCGCCGCCTGGGCGGGGGTGGAGACACTCCAGGGCGGGCCGGCAGCGGCCATCCGCTCCAGAAGTCCGCCGTTGGCGGAGAGGGCGTAGCCCAGCCGCAGGCCCGCCATGGCGTAGCTCTTGGTGAAGGCCCGCAGGAGCAGCAGGTTGGGGTACTCCGCCAGACAGGGGGCCAGCCCCGGCCCCGCCCCGTCGGAGAGGGGCAAAAAGCACTCGTCCACCGCCAGCACCGCCCCCACGGCCCGGCATTGCTCCGCCGCCGCCCGCAGCAGCGCCCCGTCCACCAGCCGCCCGGTGGGGTTGTTGGGGGTGCAGAGGAAGACCAGCCCCACCCCCGGCGCGATGACGTCCAGCAGCCCGCCGTCCACGTCAAAGCGGTTCTCCCGGCGCAGGGGGTGGCGCGTCACGGCGCCCCCCGCCGCCGTCAGCGCCTCCTCGTACTCGGAGAAGGCCGGGGCGGTGACCAGCGCCCGCCGGGGCCGCAGGGCGTAGGCCAGCCGGAAGATCAGCTCCGCCGCCCCGCCGCCGCAGAGCACCTGCTCCGGCGCCACCCCGTCGTGGGCGGCGATGGCCGCCCGGAGGGCGCGGCACAGGGGGTCGGGGTAGCGGGCCGAGTCTGCGGCGGCGGCCGCGGCGGCCGCCTGCACCGCCGGGGGCATCCCCAGGGGGTTCAGGTTGGCCGAGCAGTCCAGCACGTCGCCGCCGAAGCGGGCCCGCGCCGTGAGCACGTCGCCGCCGTGGGTATATGGGGTCATGGTGATTCCCTTCTCTCTGGTCAGGATGGTGGACGGGTGGGGCGGCGGGCCGGTGTTACGGGAACAGCAGAATCAGCAGGGGCACGCCGCAGAAGATCAGCAGGGCAAAAAAGGCGGTGGCGTAGAGAATCCGGCCCGCCCGCAGGATGTCCAGGGCCTCCACCGGTCGCTGATCGTCGCCGATGGTGGGTTTATCCACCAGCTGGCCGAAGTAGTAGTTGGGCCCCGCCAGCTGGAGCTGGAGCGCCCCGGCGCAGGCCGCCTCGGTGTGGGCGGAGTTGGGGGACTTGTGCTTTTTCCGGTCCCGCCGGAAGATCCGCCAGGCGTTCTTCCCGTCGTAGCCCGCCGCCGCGCCGCCCAGGCACATGAGCACCCCGGCGATGCGGGCGGGGAGAAAGTTGAGCGCGTCGTCCAGCCGTGCCGCCGCCCGGCCGAAGTAGAGATAGCGGTCGTTCTTGTAACCCACCATGGAATCCATGGTGTTGACTGCCTTGTAGAGCATACCCAGGGGCGCGCCGCCCAGGGCCAGGAAGATGAGGGGGGCGATCACCCCGTCGGAGGCGTTCTCCGCCACGGTCTCCACCGCCGCCTTGGCCACGCCGGCCTCGTCCAGCCGCTCGGTGTCCCGCCCCACAATCATGGACACGGCGCGCCGCGCGCCGGACAGGTCTCCCGCCTTGAGGGCCTGGTACACCTTGCCGCTCTCGTCCCGCAGGGACTTGGCGGCCAGCAGCTGATAGCACAGCAGCGCCTCCGCCGCAAAGGCCAGCCAGGGGCTGAGCAGGCCGCACCCCCACAGCAGCAGGGCGGTGAGGCCGGTGGGAATGGCGATGGTGAGCACCACCAGCGCCGCGCCGCCGGCCAGCTCGCCGCCGGGGGACTTGGGAAAGAGCCGCCGCAGAAGCTTCTCCAGGGCGGCGATCAGCACACCGACGGCCCGCACCGGGTGGGGCGCCCAGTGGGGATCCCCCAGCAGGAGATCCAGGCAGAAGCCGGTCAGCAGGGCCAGCAGGTGGGATACCCCCCAGCTCATAGCCCCTTCTCCCCCCTGTACTCCTCCAGAATGGTCAGCTCCAGGGTGTCCGGATTCAGCTCCGCCCGGAAGCCGCCGCAGTTGGGACACATCCAGCCGTAATAGTCCCGCTCCGGCCGGCCGTACTTGGCCAGCAGGGCCATGAGGGCCCCGCCGTGGGACACCACGCCCACCCGGCCAAAGCCCCGGCGGGCGGCGTCGGCCGCCGTCTTTTCCAGGCCGGCGGACACCCGGTCGGTGACCTGCTGGGCGCTCTCCCCCACCGGCATGGCGGCAAAGTTGGGCCTGTCCCCCATGCCTAGCCACGCCTGATAGAGGGGGTCGTCCTTCAGCTCCTCGTGGTTCTTGCCCTCAAAGGGGCCGAAATCGCTCTCCCGCAGCTCATCCACCACCGTCATCTCCACGCCGGGCCACAGCAGCTCGGCGGTGCGGCGGCAGCGCTGGAGGGGGCTGCGGTAGATGTGCTCTACCGCCGGCAGGGTGGCGCCCACCCGCCGGGCCAGCTCCTCCCCCTGGGGGAGCAGCGGCACGTCCAGCGTGCCGATAAAGCGCCGTTCCAGGTTGCCCTGGGTGGTACCGTGGCGCATCAGAATCAGTTCCATGGGCCTTCTCCTTTCAATACCATGGGCAGGCCGCAGAAGATGCGCTCCACCCGCTCTGCCCGCTCCGCCAGGCGGCAGCAAAGCCGTCCCACCGCCTCCCGGTGCGCTCGCTGGGCCGGCTCCACCGGCACCACGCCGCAGCCCACCTCGTCGCAGATCAAAATCACGTCCGGGTTGGCCTCCAGCAGCGCCGCCTCGTCCAGCTCCGGCCAGTCCTCCAGCCCGGCAAAGACGGGCCGTGTCCGGGCCTCCTCCGGGGTGCGGGCCACCTGGGCGGGGCCGTACCCGGTCTTTTGCAGCACGTAGTCCAGCTTGCCCTGGCCCGCGCCGCCGATAATCAAAATCATAACAGCACCTCCAGCCTCTGCCCCACCGCCGCGCAGAGCACCATCCCCAGCTCGCACAGCTGGAGGAAGAACCCCGCCAGATCGCCGGTGACGCCGCCGAACTGCCGCCGGGCGGTCACCACATAGTAGACGCACGCCAGACCCGCTCCCGCCAGGGCGGCCAGACCCGTCCGCACATCCGCGGCCACCATGGCCCCTCCGGTGAGGACGGCCCACGCCGCCAGCACTCCCCGGGCCTTGACCGCGTCCATGGGGCCGGTGAAGGTGGCCAGCAGGCCGGTGCCCCGGGCGTTGGGGAGGGTGACGGCAAAGAGACCGGACAGGCTGCGGGAGAAGGCCGGCCCCAGGGCCAGCGCCAGGGCGGCCCGGCCCGCGGGCGCCGCCTCGCACCAGGCGGCGAAGAACACCAGCAGGTACAGCCCACAGCAGATGATGGCGAAGGCCCCGGTGTGGGAGTCCTTCAGAATCTCCAGCTTCCGCTCCCGGCTCTGGTGGGAGGACAGGGCGTCGCAGGTGTCGCAGAAGCCGTCCAGATGGATGCCGCCGCTGAGGGCGATGGGGAGCAGCAGGGCCAAGGCGGCGGTAAAGACCGCGCCGAACCCCAGCCAGCCGGCCAGGGCCAGCCATAGCCACAGCACCGCCCCGACGGCCAGCCCCACCAGCGGGAACCAGCACAGGGCCCAGGAGAGGGCCTTTTTCTCCCAGTCCACCCGGGGCATGGGGAACTTGGAGTACATGGCAAAGGCAATGATGAGGGATTTCACGGGTTTGCTCCTTTCCAGGCGATGGGGATGCCGCAGACCACCTCGTACACCCGGTCGGCCCGCTGGGCCACCGCCCGGTTCAGCCGGGCCAGCACGTCCAGGTAGGCCAGGGTCTCGGGGTCGTAGTCCATTCCGTCGGAGAACAGCTCGTTGGTGACCACCACCAGCAGGGCGGCCTGCTCCGCCGCCCGCTCCACGCCGGAGAGCACCCGGCCGAAGGCCCCCTCCCGCCCCTGGGGGCCGAAAAACTCGTTGGCGGTCAGGTTGGAGAGATCCTCCAGCAGGGCGGCGCATCCGGCCGGCAGGACGGCCCCGGCCAGGTTCACCGGGCACTCCACGGTGGCAAACCCCTTGCCCGCCCGCATCCGGCGGTGGCGCTCCACCCGGCGCTCGCTCTCGGCGTCCCACACCTGCATGGTGGCCAGGTAGGCCCGCGTCTCCAGGCCGGAGGCGGCGACCAGCCCCTCGGCAAATTCCGACTTCCCGCTGGCCGAGCCGCCGGAGACCAGTATCAGCATGGATGCACCTCCTTCGGCGGGGGCAAGCCCCCGCCCTACCGCCTCGCAGAGTTTCGCCCACTTGCGGCAAATTCAAATAAAAATCTGTGTGAAGCCGCCGTATCCATGGGGGGATGCAATCCCCCCCTAGCCTAAGGGCTGGTAGGCCTCGATGTTGGTGTCCTCAAAGGTGGCCATCTCCCGGTAGACCGCCAGCCCCATATCCAGCAGGGGCATGACGGCCACGGCCCCGGTGCCCTCGCCCAGGCGCATCCCGGCGTAGAGGAAGGGGCGCAGGCCCAATTCAGAGAGCACCAGCCGGCTGGCCGGCTCCTCCGACGCGTGGGAGCCCAGCATGTAGTCCTTACAGGCCGGGCACAACCGGGCGGCCACCAGGGCGGCCACGGAGGAGATGAACCCGTCCACCAGCACCGGCGTATGGCACAGGGCGCCCCCCAGGAACACCCCGGCCAGCCCGGCGATGTCCAGGCCGCCCACCTTGTGGAGCACGTCCAGCACGTCGGCGGGGTCGGGCCGGTTCACCGCCACTGCGGTCTCGATGGCGTGGATCTTCTTCTGCAGGCCCGCGTCGGACAGGCCGGCCCCCCGGCCGGTCATCACCACCGGCTCCTGGCCCAGCAGCACGGCGGCCACGGCGGAGGAGGTGGTGGTGTTGCCGATGCCCATCTCCCCGGTGGCCAGCAGGCGCACGCCCCCGGCGCACAGCTCCCGGGCGGTCTCCACCCCGGTCAGGACGGCCTGCACGGCCTCCCCCCGGCTCATGGCGGGGCCCTGGGTCATGTCGGCGGTGCCCCGGCGGACGCACCGCTGCACGATGCGCGCCCCGGTGAGGGGGACGGCCGTGCCGATGTCCACGGGCACCACCTCCGCCCCGGCGGAGCGGGCCATGGCGCACACGCTGGTGTCGCCGGTGGACATGTTCTCCGCCACGATGGCGGTGACCTCCTGGCCGGTCTGGGTGACCCCCTGGGCCACCACGCCGTTGTCGGCACACATGACCACCACCGCCCGTTTGGAAATGTCCACCTCGGCGCTGCCCGTCATGCCGGCGATGCGGATGACCGCTTCCTCCAGCGCCCCCAGGCTGCCCAGGGGCTTGGCGATGGAGTCCCACCGGGCCTTCGCCCGCTCCATGGCCGCCGTATCGGCGGGGGTAATTCCTGCAATCACCTGATCCAGTGTCATAGCGCTGCCTCCTGTACATAGCGGGGGGCCGCCGCCACAAAATTGCGGGCCGCCGCCGGCGCGGCCCAGAAGTGGAAGTGGGGAAAGCCGGCGTAAAGGGTGGGGGTGTGGAACGCGCAGTCCCACCCCCGGCTGCTCTGGGGCTTGTCCGCCCGGAAGTCGCTCCCCGGCGCGTCGCTGTCCCAGTAGTGGAACTCGTGGGCGGGCAGGCGCGTCCCCGCCCGGCCCAGCAGGCCGTCCTTTTGGGCGGTGAGGGTCACGTAGCCGAAGCGGCCCAGCCTGCCGGTGTTGGCCGCCCGGCCGGGGAGCGCCCCCGCCATGGGCCAGTCCCGGCCCTCTCCGTCGGAGAGCAGCCGGTTGAGGTAGAGGAACCCGCCGCACTCGGCCACGGTGGGCAGTCCCCCCGCCACGGCGGCGCGCACCGCCTCCCGCATGGGGGCGTTGGCCGCCAGGGCCCCGGCGAACAGCTCCGGATAGCCGCCCCCCAGGTAGAGGCCGCAGGCGCCCTCCGGCAGGCCCTCATCCGCCAGGGGGGAGAACTCCGCCAACTCGGCCCCCAGCGCCTCCAGCAGCTCCAGGCCGTCGGCGTAGTAGAAGCAGAACGCCTTGTCCCGGGCCACGGCGATGCGGGGCCGCCCCTCCACCGGGGGCGGCAGGGCGGGGGCCGGGGCGTTTAGCGCCGGGGCGGAGGCCGCCAGGGCCAGCAGGCCGTCTATGTCCACGCTCTTCTCCGCCTGGGCGGCCAGGGCGGAGAGCTTCTCCCGCAGCCCCGCCACCTCGGCGGCGGTGACCAGCCCCAGGTGGCGGCTCTCCAGGGCGCAGCCGGGCAGATTGGGCAGATAGCCGTACACCGTCACGCCGGTCTCTCCCTCGATGGCCTCCTTGAGTCGGGGGTAGAGCATGGGGGACACCCGGTTGAGAATCACGCCCCGGATGCCGCTGTCCGACCGGAAATCCCTCATCCCCTTCACCGCGGCGGCGGCGGTGAGGGCCCGCCCCCGGCCGTCCAGCACCAGCACCGCCGGGGTGCCGGTGGCCCGGGCCAGGTCATAGGCGCTGGCGTCGGCGCTCAGGCCGATGCCGTCATAGTAGCCCATGACCCCCTCGATGAGGGCCAAGCCGCTGCCCCGGCTGTTTTTCTCCAGCAGGTAGCGGGCGGTGTCCCGGCCCAGGAAGAAGAGGTCCAGGTTGCGGCTTTTGGCCCCGATGATCTCGCTGTGAAACATGGGGTCGATATAGTCCGGGCCGCACTTGAAGGCCACCGGCCCGGCCCCCCGGTTGACCAGGGCCTGGAGAAGGGCGCAGGTGACGGTGGTCTTGCCGCCCCCGCTGGCGGGGGCGCAGAGGAGCAGACGGGGCGCGCTCATGCCCGGCCCTCCCCGGAGAAGATCCAAACCGGGTTCTGGGCGTCCATCAGGTGGTAGCGCCCGGCGGGCCGGGTGCGGGTGACGGCCACCTGCACCATGTCCGCCCCCTCCAGCCCGGCAAAGCACCGGGCGGCCTCCCCCACCGTCTCCAGGGTGACGGCGGTGCACACCACCCGGGCGGCGGGGTTCTTGCGGAAGATCACGTTCAAAATGTCCTCCAGACTGCCCGAGGTGCCCCCCAGGAAGACCCGGTCGGGGGCGGAGAGGGCCTCCAGCGCCTCCGGCGCGGTGCCCGCCACCACCTCCAGGTTGGCGGCGTGGAAGCGGGCCCTGTTCTCCGCCAGCAGGGCCAGGGCCTCCTCCTTCTTCTCCACGGCGTACACCCGGCCGGCGGGACAGGAGAGGGCGCACTCCACCGACACCGAGCCGGTGCCCGCCCCCACGTCCCACACCACATGGTGCGCCTCCAGCCGCAGCTTGGACAGGGCCAGCGCGCGCACCTCCTCCTTGGTCATGGGCACGTCCCCCCGGAGGAAGGCCCCGTCGGGCAGGCCGGAGCCATTCCACGGCCGCACCACCGGATCGGGGTTGACCGCCAGCAGGACGGAGAGGTCGGCAAAGGTCTCCCCCGCCAGCTCCGCCGCCGTGCCGGTGACGATGCGCTCGTCGGCGTAGCTCAGCCGCTCGCCCA
>OGJD01000508.1_pt1 | contig 33178 bp, 34 predicted proteins | sample 1571971 | NCBI WGS metagenome assembly OGJD01 (sample SAMEA2582117, study PRJEB24529) | metagenome | biome: Human gut stool | place: China | collected 2011
AAAATACTAAAAGAAAGTAAAAAAATTAAAAAAATACTTAAGGGAAACAAATTTATACCATTGGAATCACCTACTTTATTTTGTGTCTTAATTGTAGCATATATAAACGAATAGATAAATAGTTTTTAAAAAAATATTGTCAATAAAAAATAAAATGCACTTTATAGAATTATGATGACTTACAAGTGGATCATAAAAATAGACCTGTGCCTTAATGGACACAGGTCTCAGCCTGTCGAAAAAGTCCAGCAAAAGCTGGGGTTTTACGTTTGTAAGAGGTAAAATAGAAGCAGGTGGTGAGAAAGATGCTGGAACGCGGGAAGATGGATCGAAATGTAATAGAGATGGTGGAAATAGATAGCCTGGTACCAGAGGGACATCTGCTACGGAAAATAGATCAGGCTGTGGATTTCAATCGTCTGTATGAAATGGTGGAGCCTTTGTACAGCGAGGACAACGGCCGGCCGAGCGTAGACCCGGTGGTGCTGTTCAAAATGGTACTGATCCAGCATCTGTATGGACTGCCATCCCTTCGGCGGACAGCGGAGGAGGTAAGCTTAAATATAGCCTACCGCTGGTTTTTGGGGTACACCTTGCAGGAGGAAACACCGCACTTTTCCACAGTGAGCTATAATTTCCGGCATCGCTTTACCGAGGAGACGGTAGCCCAGGTATTCCGTTGGATTCTGGAGGAGGCAGCGGAGGCAGGTTATCTTTCTCCCAAGGCGGTATTTATAGACGGCACCCACATCAAAGCCAACGCCAACACCAAGAAACAGGTGAAGGTCCAGATTCCGGCGGCATCCAGACACTATGCCAAGGAACTGATGGACGAAGTAAACGCAGACCGGGAGGCCCACGGAAAGAAGCCCTTTGACGACGACGATGAGCCACCGGCTCCGCCAAAGAAGCACAGGGACAACACCTCCAAGAAGAAGCTGGCCCGACGGAAGAAGGAGAAGCAGCGTACGGTGACCCGGAGCGTGACGGATCCTGACAGCGGTCTGTTTGTAAAGGGAGAGCACAAGCAGCAGTTTGCCTATGAGGCCCACACAGCCTGTGACAAGCATGGATTTGTCCTGGAGACAGTCATTACCCCTGGAAATGTACATGACAGCGCGGCCTTTGATGAAGTGTATGACCGTGTGACAGCGGATTTCCCGGAAGTAGAAACGATTGTTGCCGATTCTGCCTACAAGACCCCGCATATCTGCAAAAAGGTATTTGAAGATGGACGTGCGCTGTCCACCGCCTACAAGCGGCCTCAGACTATGAAGGGCGGCCACGAGTGGTGGAAGTATGTGTATGATGAATACTATGACTGTGTGATTTGTCCGGAATACCAGGTGTTGTCCTACCGATCCACCAACCGGGATGGATACCGGCAGTACCAAAGCGCCCCAAAGATCTGCGCAAGCTGCCCTACCCGCCACCTGTGTACCCACTCTAAAAACTGTGTCAAAACAGTACAGCGGCACATCTGGAAGGACTATGAGGAACTGGCGGATGACGCTCGCTATACGCCTGAGTACCGGGAACTGTACCAACGCCGTAAGGAGACCATTGAACGGGTCTTTGCAGACGCCAAGGAAAAACACGCCATGCGTTATACCCAGTACAGAGGCTTGGCCCAGGTGTCCAACTGGGTGAAGCTTAAATTTGCTGCCATGAATCTCAAAAAACTGGCCAGATGGCTATGGCGGGAGAACTCTGCTTCTCTCTTTATGTTCCTCTTTTGGCCCCTATATGCCAGAAACCAGGCTCATGCTTGATGCATAGCCGGGTTTATCGACAGTCTGAGACGGTTCGGCGCTCCTGAACGCCGAACCGTCTTTCGTTTATCTACTGCCCCTCATGGAGCAGCTCCTCCAGCAGCTCCACCGCTTCGTATACCATCCGGTCGCAGTGGCACTTGCGCTCCTCCCCCCGCTCCTTGGCCAGCCGGAGCAGATTGGCGCAGTCCAGGACCTGGTTTTTTTCCCGGAACCGGCGCATCAGCGCGGTGGCCTCATCGGCCCCCTTGCCCGCCAGCCCCAACACCATCAGCGCGCCGGTCACCGCGCCGCAGGTGGAGCCATGGCGCATGCCGGAGCCGAAGTTGGCCCCCAGCTTGAAGGCTGTCTCCTTATCCAGGCCGCACAAATCGGCGAAGGGCACCAAGACCGACTGGCAGCAGTTGTAGTGTACGTCCGTCCGGGCCCGCAGGGCCTCGGTCTCTTCCATCCTCGTCATACCAAACACTCCTTTTTACCGGTCAATGACCATCTGCTTGTAGTCCAGATAGCGGAAGCCCATCCGCTCATACAGCCGGGCGGCCCGGTTCTCCCCGGTGACCTCCAGGCGGTAGCGGGCGCACTCAGGGTGCTGCTCCATGGCCCAGCGGATCACCTGCTCGCCGTAGCCCTTGCCCCGGCACTCGGGAGCCAGGTAGAGCTCATCCAGCAGCAGGTAGCGCCCGCCTACCTCAGCGGAATAGCCGATGCACATATAATGGTAGCCCACCGGGCGGCCGTCTTCCTCCAGCACCAGGCCCTGGATCAGCGGCTCGGCCGGGTCCACCGCCGCCTGAAAGGACCGGCGGAGAACGGCCAGGTCCACCTCATGCTCCACCGCCGGGCTGTGGTAGAACCGGTCCACCATCTCCATGACGGCCCCCTCGTCCGCCGCGGTCATCTCTCGAATGGAAATCATACGTCTTACTCCTTTTCATGTGATTCTTCGCCCACTGGCGGGGCGCTCAGTTGAACATGTCACCGTGCTGGGCAAACAGGCGGCGCACCCGGCCCAGCAGCGGTGCGTGCTCCGGCCGGGACAGGCCGGGATCGGCCTCCAGCAGCGCCTGGGCGGCCTGCTGGGCCTCCTTGAGCACCCGCATGTCCGCCGCCAGGTCGGCGATACCAAGCTGGGGCAGGCCGTGCTGCCGCTGGCCGAAAAAGTCGCCGGGGCCGCGCAGCTTCAAATCCTCCTCCGCGATGCGGAAGCCGTCGGCGGTCTTCGCCAGCACCCGCAGCCGCTCCCGGCTCCCGGCGCTGTGGGTGCTGGTCATCAGCACACAGTAGGACTGGTGCTTTCCCCGGCCCACCCGGCCCCGGAGCTGGTGGAGCTGGCTCAGGCCGAAGCGGTCGGCGTTCTCCACCACCATCAGCGCCGCATTGGGCACGTCCACCCCCACCTCGATGACGGTGGTGGACACCAGCACGTCCAGCTCCCCCGCCGCGAATGCGGTCATCGCCGCGTCCTTGTCCCTGGCCTTCATCTTACCGTGTACCAGCCCCACCCGCAGGTCGGGGAACACCTCGCTTCTGAGGTGCTCGGCATAGGGGACGGCCGCCTTGAGGCCCTCCCCGCTGGGCTCTCCCGGGGACTCCTCCCCCTCCTCCACGGCGGGGCAGACCAGATAGGCCTGCCGCCCCTGGCCCACCAGCTTCCGCACGAAGCGGTACATCCGCTGCCGCTTGTCCTCCCCCACCACATAGGTCTCCACCGGCGTGCGGCCGGGGGGCAGCTCGTCGATCACCGACACCTCCAGATCCCCATAGATGATGAGGGCCAGGGTGCGGGGGATGGGGGTGGCGGACATGACCAGCACGTGGGGCGTCCGCCCGGCCTTGGCGGCCAGGGCCGCGCGCTGGGCCACCCCGAAGCGGTGCTGCTCGTCGGTGATGGCCAGGGCCAGGTTGGAAAAGGTCACTCCCTCGCTCAGCAGGGCGTGGGTGCCGACCACCAGATCCACCTCCCCCGCCGCCAGGGCGGCGTAGAGCTCCTTCCGGGCCTTCCCCTTCACCGAGCCGGTGAGCAGGCCCACCCGCACCCCTGCCCGCCCCAGCAGCGGGGCCAGGGAGCGGAAGTGCTGCTCGGCCAGCAGCTCCGTGGGGGCCATCAGGGCGCACTGGCCGCCGTTTTTCGCCGCCAGCCACGCCCCGTAGGCCGCCACCATGGTCTTGCCCGAGCCCACATCGCCCTGCACAAGCCGGTTCATGGGCGCGCCGGAGGCGGTATCGGCCGCCACCTCCTCCATGGCCCGCCGCTGGGCTGCCGTGAGGGAGAAGGGGAGCAGCGCTAGGAATTCCTCCACCGGCGGTGTGGAAAAGGGGACGCCCTCCGCACAGGTGCGCCGGGTGCGCAGCAGGGCCATGCCGCAGGCCAGGCAGAACAGCTCCTCGAAGATCAGCCGCCGCCGGGCCAGCTCCAGGGCCTCCTCGTCCCGGGGGAAGTGGATGTTCCGGCAGGCAAACTCGGCGGCGGCCAGGGCGTGCTCCCGCCGCAGTCCGGCGGGAAGCGTCTCCTCCATCTGCCCGGCGCACTCCTCCACGCAGCGGAGGGTCAGCCCCGCCAGCAGGTTGTTGGAGACGCCCCGGGTCAGGGGGTAGATGGGCAGAATACGACCGGTGAAGCGGGCCCTGTCCGCCCGCTCGCACACCGGGTTGGTCATCTGACGCCGCCCCGGCGGGCCCTCCACCCGGCCGTAGACGACGTATGTCTCGCCGGTGCGCAGGGCGTCCTTCATATAGGACTGGTTAAAGAAGGTGGCGCTGACGCTGCCGGTATCGTCCACCAGGCGGGCCTTCACCAGCTCCAGCCCCTTGCGGATGCGGGAGAGGCGGGGCGGCTCCGCCACCAGCAACTCCAGGCACACCGGAGTGTCCACAGGGGCCGCCGCCACGGTGGAAAACCGGCGGCGATCCTCATAGTCCCGGGGAAAGTAGCGCAGCAGATCCTCCACCGTGGCCAGCCCCAGCTTCTCCAGGCTCTTGGCCCGGGCCGGCCCGATGCCGGGCAGCTGCTCCACCCCGTCGCCAAGCCGCAGCGCCATGGATGCTCCCTCCTCTCCTCTGTGAGGTCTTAGTGTAGCATATTTCCCAGACAGTGGCAAGGCCCCCTCCCCCCGACGGCGAAACCGCCAAATACAAAACCGGCCGGTTGAATTTCCTGTGCGTGTCGCCAAGTTTTGCAACCGTTCATAAAATCGCTTGCAAAAAAGCCGCCTTACTGCTATAATCAGTCTTAACATCGCATTTCCCCGCACGCCCCGGCGGCTGGGCCCTGGCGGCCGGAGAGCCGCCGCAGCCGAACGGTGTCTGTTTGACGCGATCGGACTCATTTGATTCAGGAAGGAAGGACAGCATGGCGGAATGCAAGTTTAACAAGGTCCTGGTGGCAAACCGGGGCGAGATCGCCATCCGCGTGTTCCGGGCCTGCTACGATCTGGGCCTGCACACGGTGGCCATGTACTCCAACGAGGACACCTTTTCCCTCTTCCGCACCAAGGCGGACGAGGCCTATCTCATCGGTGAGAACAAGTCCCCCCTGGGGGCCTATCTGGACATTCCCTCCATCATCGATCTGGCCCGCCGCCGCAACGTGGACGCCATCCACCCCGGCTACGGCTTTTTGAGCGAGAACGCCGACTTCGCCCGGGCCTGCGAGGAGGCGGGCATCACCTTCATCGGCCCCTCCTCCACCATTCTGGCCCAGATGGGCGACAAGCTGACCGCCAAGGCCATCGCCCACGCCTGCGGCGTGCCCACCATCCCCGGCTCCGACTGTCCCCTGAAGGACGGGGAGGAGGCCCTTGCAAAGGCCGTCGAATACGGCTTCCCCATCATCCTCAAGGCGGCCGGCGGCGGCGGCGGCCGGGGTATGCGCCGCTGTGACAAGCCGGAGGAGGTCATCCCCGCCTTCAACCTGGTGAAGAGCGAGGCCAAGAAGGCCTTCGGCAACGAGGACATCTTCATCGAGAAGTACCTGGTGGAGCCCAAGCACATTGAGGTGCAGATTCTGGGCGACAAGCACGGCAACGTGGTCCACCTGTTCGAGCGGGACTGCTCCCTCCAGCGCCGCTACCAGAAGGTGGTGGAGTTCGCCCCCGCCTTCTCCGTGCCGGAGGCCACCCGTCAGAAGCTGTACGAGGACGCCGTCAAGGTGGCAAGGCATGTGGGCTACGTCTCCGCCGGCACGGTGGAGTTCCTGGTGGACAAGAGCGGCAACCACTACTTTATCGAGATGAACCCCCGCATCCAGGTGGAGCACACCGTCACCGAGATGGTCACTGGCGTAGACCTGGTACGGGCCCAGATTCTCATCGCCGAGGGCCACCCCCTGTCCACCCCGGAGATCGGCATCCCCAGCCAGGACGCGGTGCACATGAACGGCTACGCCCTCCAGTGCCGGGTGACCACCGAGGACCCCGCCAACAACTTCGCCCCCGACACCGGCAAAATCACCGCCTACCGCTCCGGCGGCGGCTTCGGCGTCCGTCTGGACGGCGGCAACGCCTTCACCGGCGCGGAGATCTCCCCCTACTACGACTCCCTGCTGGTCAAGGTCACCTCCTGGGACAACACCTTCGAGGGGGTGTGCCGCAAGGCCATGCGGGCCATCAGCGAGGAGCATGTCCGCGGCGTCAAGACCAACATTCCCTTCGTCACCAACATTCTGGCCCACCCCACCTTCCGGGCCGGGGCGTGCCACACCAAGTTCATTGACGAGACTCCCGAGCTCTTCGACATCGACGTGGGCCGCGACCGTGCCACCAAGCTGCTCAAGTACATCGCCCAGATACAGGTGGATAACCCCTCCGCTGAGCGGGCCCAGTTCGACATTCCCCGCTTCCCGCCCTACGAGCACACCCCGCCCAAGTGCACCGGCCTCAAGCAGCTTTTGGATGAGAAGGGGCCAGAGGCGGTGCGGGACTGGGTGCTGGGACAGAAGAAGCTGCTCATCACCGACACCACCATGCGGGACGCCCACCAGTCCCTCCTCTCCACCCGGGTGCGCACCCGCGACATGCTCAAGGCCGCCGAGGGCACGGCGGAGATCCTCAACGACTGCTTCTCCCTGGAGATGTGGGGCGGCGCCACCTTCGACGTGGCCTACCGCTTCCTCCATGAGTCCCCCTGGGAGCGGTTGCGCCTGCTGCGGGAGAAGATCCCCAACATCCCCTTCCAGATGCTCCTGCGGGGGGCCAACGCCGTAGGCTACACCAACTACCCCGACAACCTCATCCGGGCCTTTATCCGGGAGTCAGCCCGGAGCGGCATCGACGTATTCCGTATCTTCGACTCCCTGAACTGGATTCCCGGCATGGAGATAGCCATAGACGAGGTGCTCCAGCAGGGCAAGCTGTGCGAGGCCACCCTGTGCTACACCGGTGACATTCTCGACCCCAAGCGGGATAAATATACCCTCAAATACTACGTGGACATGGCCAAGGAGCTGGAGAAGCGGGGCGCCCATCTGCTGTGCATCAAGGACATGTCCGGCCTCCTCAAGCCCTACGCGGCCAAGAAGCTGGTCACTGCCCTGAAAAACGAGGTGGGCCTGCCCATCCACCTGCACACCCACGACACCTCGGGCAACCAGGTGGCCGCCTATCTGATGGCCGCCGAGGCAGGGGTGGATATTGTGGACTGCGCCATCGACTCCATGTCCTCCACCACCAGCCAGCCCTCCCTGAACGCGGTGGTCACCGCCCTCCAGGGCCAGGAGCGGGACACCGGACTCGACCCCGAAAAGCTCCAGACCCTCTCCGACTACTGGGCCGACGTGCGCCTGCGCTACAGCCAGTTTGAGGCGGGCATCAAGAACCCCTCCACCGATATCTACCGCTACGAGATGCCTGGCGGCCAGTACACCAACCTCAAGAGCCAGGTGGAGAGCCTGGGCCTGGGCCACCAATTTGAGGACGTCAAGGAGATGTACGTCAAGGTCAACCACATGCTGGGCGACATTGTGAAGGTGACGCCCTCCTCCAAGATGGTGGGTGATCTGGCCATCTTCATGGTGCAGAACGAGCTGACCCCCGAGAACATTGTGGAGCGTGGAGAGGCTCTCACCTTCCCCGACAGCGTGGTGAGCTACTTCAAGGGCATGATGGGCCAGCCCGCCTGGGGCTTCCCCGAGGACTTGCAGAAGGTGGTGCTCAAGGGTGAGGAGCCCATCACCTGCCGCCCCGGTGAGCTGCTGGAGCCCGTCGACTTCGCCGCCGCCCGGCGGGAGGTGGAGAAGTTCTACCCCGGCGCGTCGGAGCAGAACATCATCTCCTGGTGCCTCTACCCCAAGGTGGTGGAGGAGTTCTTCCGCCACCGGCAGGAGTACGGCTACATCATGCGCATGGGCAGCCATGTGTTCTTCAACGGCATGGCCCTGGGCGAGACCAACAAGATCAACATCGAGGACGGCAAGACCCTGGTCATCAAATACCTGGGGCTGGGCGATCTCAACGAGGACGGCACCCGCAACGTCCACTTCGAGCTCAACGGCATGCGCCGCGAGGTGGCGGTGCCCGACAAGAACGCCGAGGCACAGGTGAAGCACGTTACGCTGGCCGATCCCTCCGACAAGAGCCAGGCGGGGGCCTCCATCCCCGGCATGGTGTCCAAGATCTGCGTCAAGCTCGGAGACGCGGTGGAGGAGAACCAGGTGCTGGCCGTCATTGAGGCCATGAAGATGGAGACGAACGTGGTGGCCCGCATGGCAGGCACCGTGGAGCAGGTGCTGATCAAAGAGGGCGGCTCCGTCAAGGCCGGCGAGCTGCTCATCACCATAAAGTAAGCGCAGGGGGCCGGTCTGACGACCGGCCCCTTTTCCACCGCCTGCAACCGCTTTTTCAAGGAGGCCCAAACCATGGAAACCATTCTCCACCTGCTCCCCCTCACCGGCGCACAGAAGGCGGCCTTTCAGGCCGCCGCGCCGGAGTCTGAGCATCTCTTTCTCCCCACCAATGACCGCGGGGGAGCCAGCAGCATCCCCCAGGAGTGGCGGGAGCGCACCACCATTCTGCTTGGCTATGTCCCCCCCGATCAGCTCAAGACCTTTCCCAACCTGAAATGGGTGCAGAGCTGGAACGCGGGGGTGGACCCCTACCTGGCCCCCGGCGTCCTACCCGGGGGCGTGCGCCTCACCTCCGCCGTGGGAGCCTACGGCCCAGCCGTGTCTGAACACATGCTGGCCATGCTCCTGGCCATCTATAAGCGCCTGCCCGCCTACCGGGACCAGCAGAGGGCCCATATCTGGGCGGATCTTGGACCCGTTGGCTCCCTGGCGGGCAAAACCGTGCTGGTGGGCGGTGCCGGCGATATCGGCCGCCACTTTGCCCGGCTGGTCCGCGCCCTGGGGGCACAGCGGGTTATTGGGCTGCGCCGGAGCGCGGGCTGCCCGGCAGAGGGCTTTGACGAGATTTACGGTCTGGGTGCGCTGGATGGCCTTCTCCCCCAGGCCGATGTGGTGGCCCTGGCCCTCCCCCACACCCCTGAGACTGCGGGCCTGATGAGCAAGACCCGGCTGCTGGCCATGAGGCCCGGCGCGGTACTGCTCAACGCGGGCCGTGGGAGCGCCGTGGACTGCACCGCCCTGGCGGAGGTGCTGTGCTCCGGCCGCCTGCTGGGCGCGGGACTGGACGTTACCGATCCGGAACCTCTGCCCCCGGGACACTCCCTCTGGGAGGCCCCCAGCCTCCTCCTCACCCCCCACACCGCCGGGGGCTATAACCACATGGAGGCCACGCTGGAGCGCATCAAGGCTATTTTCCTGGACAACCTGCGGCGCTATGTGGAGGGCCGCACGCTCCGCAATCAAATGCGCTGCCCCCTCCTTGACATACCTCGGCGATCTAGGTAAAATACACCTAGATCGCCGAGGTATTTTGCGTATAAGGAGGCTTCCCATGAAAAAAGCGGACAAGAACCTGCTCTCCGGCTCCACCACCCTTCTGGTACTCTCCCTGCTCTCCTCCGGGGACAAATATGGCTATGAGATGATCGCCGAGCTGGAGGCGCGGAGCGACCACACCTTTACGCTCAAGGAGGGCACCCTCTACCCCATCCTCCACACACTGGAGAAGGACGGAGCGGTGAAGTCCTACGAAAAAGAGGCCCCCACGGGCCGGATGCGGAAATACTACCGCATCACCCGCAAGGGCCTGCGCCTGCTGGACGAAAAGAAGGAGGAGTGGGTGGAATTTACCCATACCGTCAACGCCATTCTGGCCGGAACCAGTCCGGCCCTGGCATGAGCGCCCCGGCGGCGGCCCCCCACCGCACCATCAGCCAGTTCTGCGACCACGTATGCATGTACGTCCGCTTCCGGCCGGACCACGAGGCCATCACGGCTGAGCTCACCGCTCACTTGGAGGATCATAAGGACGCCATTCTGGAGATACACCCGGACATGACGCTGTGGGAGGCGGAGCGCCGGGCGGTGGAAGCCATGGGGAATCCGGAAGAGCTGGGCCGTTGGCTGGACTCCATCCACAATCCCCTCTTGGGCTGGCTCCAGATCTGGTTCGTGCGGGCAGTGGTGCTGGCGGGCGTACTGATGCTGCTCTTTTCCGTGCCCCGGCTGGGAACCGTCGCGGTCAATCTGCTGGCCCCGCCCACGTACAACAGTCTGGGTGGACTGGGCAGTGCCCTGGAGCGGTCCGCCCCGGAAGAAATCGTGGTGGACTTCCGGCCGGAGGGTTCCTGGACGTGGGCGGGCTACACCTTCTCCATTCACCGGGCGGTGGTGTTGGACTTGGGAGAGGAGCAGGCCCTCTACTACCTGCTGAAGGTCACCCACCCCAACCCATGGAACCGGGGGCCGGCGCTCCGGGACTGGCTGTGGGCGGAGGACGACCTAGGCAATTTCTATCCCTCCTATCGTCAGGGCAGGCTGCTGATAGAACAAGGATACTCCACTATGGACTTTGGCGAGTCCTCCGGGAACCCCTCGGCCTCCTACTCCTTTGCCAGCTACTACGACCTGTGGGTCTCCGGCATCGACCCTTCGGCCACTGAAATCACCCTCCGATTTGACCGCTGGGGGGAGAATGTGCTGTGGCTCACCGTTCCCCTGGAAGGAGGCGAAGCAGATGGCTAGGCGCCCCATGACCCCCGCCCGGCGAAAGCGCCGGACGATCCGGATGGCCATCGCCCTGCCCATCCTCCTGGCGGTGCTGGTCCTGGTTCTGGACTACCCCATTCTCACCGCCGGGCAGGCCCTCCGGGCCACCCAGAAGCGGTACTTCTTCGGCCCAGGGGAAGTGCTCACCTCCATCGACTTTTCACGCGGCTACAATAAGTTCAAAATCGGTCAGTCCGACCGCTACTACATCCTGCGGTGGGGGGACTGGTATGCCTGGTGCAGTGTGAATCACTACGGCCTCTTCTGGCAAAGCGGTGCTTTGGATGCCGTGGAGAACGCCCCGTCTCTGCCCCTGGTACCCCTGGTGGTCAGCGACTGGGCAGAAGGCGCGGTGCTGGTGGTGTGCAACGACCCGGACATCGCCCGGGTGGAAATCGAGTTCCCCGTATTTACTTACAGCGGCAGCGATTTCCTGGCCACCGCTGTCCAGGATCAGCACACAGCGGACTGCTTCCTGATCCGCTGGGATCTGGAGGAGGCAGTCTGGCTGTACCCGGAGGATCTGCGCGTCCGTGGCTATGCCGCGGATGGTACTCTGATCTACCAGTCCCCCCTGCCCGAGAGCTGGGCGGAGGACTACAGCATCCCCGACCCTGACAACTGGCGCTTCCGCTACGAGGCTTTATACCCCGGGGAGGTTGGATCATGAGCCGCGGCACCATCGACGATTTCTGCACCCAGGTGTGCCGCTGTGTCCGCTTCTGGCCGGACCATGAGGCCATCACGGCGGAGCTCACCGCCCATCTGGAGGATCACGCCGCCGCTCTGGAGGCGCGGGGCCTGTCTCCCGAGGAGGCCGCCGCCCAGGCCGTGACCGCCATGGGTGAGCCGGAGGAACTAGGCCGCCAGCTCGACCGCGCTCACCCGCCTCTGCTGTGCCTCTCTGTGGCGGCCACCAACATAATATTGGTCTTTCTTCTGGTCGTCTGCATCCTTGCCCTAGCCCTCTGGTCGCTGGATTCCGCAAAAACCGTTCTTGCCCGGCGTGCTGCCCCTGAGGATACCCGGGCGCACTACCAGGAGCGATACGAATACCCGCTGGCTATAGACGAGTGGGCAGAGGTGGACGGCCTGCGGCTCCACTTCCACACCATCGGTGTCATGAGCTCGGCCGGGCAACCGTTCGCCTATGAGATCTACCTAACTTGCGACCCGGCCGACGGCTGGTTGCCTGATAACGGCAGCCCCCGCCTGGAGATGCACTTTGTGGAAAACGTGCCGCGCAATGTGTTCTACCGCTTTGTCGCCGATACTGGCTGGGAGTGCAGCTCCGCCACCTCCCTTCACTCCGGAGTCAACCGTTGGATCATCCTGCCCCAGCTTCCCCCCGAAGATGCGGAGCACTTGTGGCTCGAGGGGAACGTGTTCGGCCACACCTTCCGGGTAGAAATTCCACTTCTGAAGGAGGGTGTACAGTCGTGAAACGCCCGCTCTCCCGCCTGCGGCTCACGCCCAGGGGCCGCCTGCGCCGCAATGTGGTGCTCCTGCTGCTGCTCCCCCTGGCCCTGCTGCTCGTCCTCCGCTCCTGCTTCACCCACCAGGCGGCCCTGGAGCGGCTCCAGAGCCGCTTCCACTTCGGCCCGGTGGACGCCGCCCAGTGGTACCCGGAGGAGGCGATCTACGCCCTCCGCTATGACCGCTGGTACGCCGTCTGCTCCCTGGAGCGCCAGCCCTTTTTCCTCGGGCACACCTGGCGGCCCGATGCCAGGGGACTGATCGCCGCCCCGGTGGAGGACGCCCCCCTCTCCGTCTGCGGCATCCATTATGATCTCTTTTTTGGCCTCTGCTCCGACCCGGCCATTGAGTCCGTCCGCATCACCTGCACCGGCGATGGGGGGACCCATACGGCGGAGGTCTCTCCCGACAGCGGCGGGCTGTTTCTCTGGTGTGCCCCGGAGCGGCTTCCAACTTACACGCTCTACACCGCTCAGGCCCTGGACGGCCAGGGGCAGGTGCTCTATACGGTGGAGCGTACCATGGTTGACGAACACGATATCATCTGACCTCAATTCGACGGCATATTCTTCCAGTATATGGTATGCTATACCCAAAGGAGGATATGCCATGAGACAGCTCATTCCTGCACTCCTGCTCCTCACCCTGCTGCTCCCTGCGGCGGCAGCGGCCCAGTCCCCGGTCACCCGTGTCCAGTTTGTGGCCGCCCTATGGACCTGCTCGGGTGCTGTCCCCTACGATGCCAACGGCCCTTTCTCCGATGTGAATCCCAACTCCCCCGGTGCCACGGCTGTAGCCTGGGCCTATGATCTTGGGATCGTGCGGGGCACCGGCGGCACACTTTTTGTCCCTGACCGCCCCATCACCCGCGAGGAGGCCGCCGTCCTGCTCCGCCGCTACGCCGCCCACCTGGGGCGGGACACCTTTCTGCCCAGCGGAGTGGCCGCCTGTAACGACTTTGAGGGGATCTCTCCCTGGGCGGACGACTCCCTCTACTGGGCCGCCGGCATCGGCCTGCTGGCGTGGGGCGCGGACGGCAGGCCGGAGCCCCAGGGCACCCTCTCCCCGGAGGAGCTGGAGCAGGCCCTCGCCCGTTTTTTTGACCGCCCTGTCCCGGCTATTCCCTATCTTCTGGAGCACTGGTGAGCCCCCTTTTAAGCAAAAAATGCCTGGAACCATATGGTTCCAGGCATTTTTATGCGACAGGCAGGCTAGTCCCGCACCATCTTCTCCAGCTCCTCCCAGGTGGGCCCCAGCTTCTCAATGTCTCCCCAGGTGGCAAAGCGCTCCTCCATGAGGGCCCAGGTGATGTACCAGTAGACATACCGTATGTCCAGATGGCAGGGCAGAATATCCTCCAGGATGGCCCTCATTGATTCAAACCCGTCCGGGATGCCTGGTACATCGGGGAACCGCACCTCCACAACGCCGGGCGTTTCCGTCTCGCTGGCCACGGCGTTGAGGCCGCAGCCTTTTAGATTATCGTTGATCGCCGTCAAGGTAAAGCTGTCCCCGCCGATGCGCAGCAGGGCGGCCAGCGCCGCCCGCCGCCGCTCCAGGCTGGCAGCTACCGGCTTTCGGGCCAGCAGTGCCTCGACGGCCTCCAGCCCCCGTCCCTCTGCGGTGCAGATCAGCATCTCCCGCTGTACCTCCTCCATGGCGGCCTCCACCCCATCCAGCGCCTTCCCCTGGGCCTCCAGCTCACCGCCATTGGCGGTGCCCTCCAGCCCATAGATACGCAGGGGCCGGAGCAGCTCCCTGAGGTATGCCCCGTAGCTCATGCCGTCCCCTCCAGTGCCGCTACCGTCAGTGTGCCCAGTTGTGGCAGCTCGTCCACCGCTGCCGCCACATCGGCCGCCGGGGCGGTGAGGGCGTAGTTCTCCACGCCCTCCACCCCGAAGATCAGCGCCCCCAGCTGGGCCCGCAGGACACTCTGCCCCAAGAGCCGCCCGTCAAACCAGCCCCGCACGGCGGACTCCACCGCCTGCCGGACGGTGTCAAAGTCCGCCCCCGGCCGGGCCGCCACCTGAACCGACACATCCACCGTCCTTACCTCCGGCGCCTTCACCTGAACATCCACGGCGATTTCGCGGCGTTCCTCCAGATGGGCCGCCACCTGTTCCAGCAGTCCGCTGTCGGGCAGCCCCGCCGCCGTGGCAAGGAACACGTCCACCGTCCCCACGCCCCGGGGCCGCGCCACCACGGTAGCCGCCGCCACCTCCGGAAAGGAGAGGGCCTCCTGCTGGTAAAAGGCGGCGTTGGCCCCGTTGGGCATCCGCCGAAAGGTCTCCAGCACCCGCTCCCGCAGGCTCTCGTCCCCCTCGGCATCCAGTCCTCCGGAAAAGGCCTCGGGGTTGGTGCACCGGCTCACCCCCACCGGCGCCACCGCCATGGCCCGCACCGTCCCGGCCGCCGCATTTCCCGCCGCGCCCGGCTCCACCGCTCTGGCCCGCACCTGGGCGGAGGTCTGCCCCGCCTTTAAAACGCCCGCCTCGGTGGTCTCAAAGCGCACCTGGGCCGCCGTCATACATACCGTCCCCTCCGGGATGCTCAGATCGGCCTCCGGCGGATGGTCCGTCTCAAAGGAGAGCACCCCGACCGCCGCTGTGGCCGCCCGGCGCTCCAGCCCCCGCAGTTGAGCATGCTTGTCCAGGTAGTCCCCCTGGGCCGTCTGGGGGAAGCACTGCCGCCCCACCCAGTCGGCCTGCACATACAGGGCGTAGAGCTGGGCCGCCACGGCGTAAAGCCGCACCGCCATGTCTCCGTCCCCGGCCAGCGCCATCCCCGTCTCCCGCTGAAAGGTGTCCACCATCTGCCCGTAGAGCTCCTCCACCGTCATCCCGTCATACGCCTCCCGTCCCAAGTATCAGGCGGAGCGCCTCGCCCCGCCAGTCCAGCTCGACCGTCAGTTCTCCCCCGGCCGACAGCTCCACCCCGGCCACCGACAACTCCGCCTCATCGGAGAGTGCCTGGGCCACATACTGCCGGGCCAGTCCGGCCCGCTCAGCGGGCTTGGCCCGGCCGAGCCGGTGGAGCTCACTGCCCAGCGCAGGCAGCAGCGGAAAGCTCCCCCGCGGGATGGACAGCTTCCACAGCACCCGCTGCAGCAGTTCATCCGTCCCTTCCGCCCGCAGGAAGCCACCCGCGCCGTCGCTGACGTAGTCGCCGTTTCGCACCATTAGTTCCACGCTCAGCCCTCCCCTGTAAGCACCGGCTTGCCGTTGACCAGCACATCTCCGGTCAGCCGGATACCCCCGCCGCCGATGCGAATGGAGGCCGAGCCGCTGTAGATGAGCACCTCGCCCGCCGCCAGGTTCCAGTCCTGCCCGCAGGCCTGGCCGGCCACACAGGGGGCCTCTCCCGCCTGACCGGTCTTGAGCACCAGCACCTGCCCGCCCTCCTCCGGCCGCCACACATAGCCGCCCGGGCCAAACACGGGCAGCTCCCGCCGCTCTCCAGCCAGATACACCCCCGCCGGGTCGCCGGGCAAGGTGACCCGGCCCACCAGTGCTGTTCCGTCCGGCTCTGCCCTTCTCCGCCCCTGCTCCGAAATCCACATAAAACCACTCCTCCGCTATGGCTCCCCCAGCGTCAGCCGGGTGTAGGTTCCCGCCGCCTTCAGGCCGCATACGCTCTCCCGTACCCGCCAGAGACCCCGTCCCGTCCCCTTGGCCAGGTTGAGCTCCACCAGTTCCCCTGGCCACGCGGCAAAGGCCTCCGGCAGCTCCAACTCTGCCTGCCGCAGCTCTTCCCGGGCGCGGGCCAGTTGATACGCCCCGGAATAGCGCATGGCCTGATAGCTGCTCTTTCCCGGCATGGTGAGCACACGGCGGCACCGGCCGCCCCGGCGCAGGAAGTCCTCGTCCGCCACCCGCTGAACCTCCTCTGTGGTGCGGTCCCGCACCAGCACCTCGGAGAGCACCCCGTAGCGCTGCTCCCGCAGGCGGAAGCTCGTCACCGCCGCGTCCGCCCCCAGCACCAGCCGCCGCCCCTCCTCCCAGGGGGCCAGTACCAGCCGCCCCAGCCGGTCAAACCGGGGGGCAATTCCCCCGTAATAGCGGCAGAATTCATAGACCACCTGCCACTCGCTGCTCCCCGCGTCCACCGAGAAGCCCGGCACCGGCGGCAGCTCCGCCCCCCGCACGATCTCAATGCCGTAGGGGGCCACGTGGTCCCGCAGGATATCCTCAACAGTGGCCACCTGGTAGTCTGCCCCCAGCGCCTCGTTGTCCAGCAGGCGGGCGGCCATTCCCCGGCCCGCCACGGTAAGGGTGCCCCCCGCGGTGTCCCAGCCCCGCTCGCACTCGTCCACCACGCCGGTGAAGAGCCGTTCCCCGTTCTCCTCCGCCGTAAAGCTCACCGCCTCGGCCAGGTCGTTCCCGCTGTCCGGCTCCCACAGGCAGGTGAGCTGAAAGCTGTCGCAGGGCGTGCCGCAGCCGTATTGAAACCGCCACTCCACCGCGTCGGGCAGGCGGATGCGCCGTCCATCCCAGCACAGCAGTTCTCCCCGCATCACGCCAGGCGCACCTCCTCCCCTGCCAGAATCAGGTTTGGATTTTTAATCTGGGGATTGAGGGCGATGAGCTCGGTCAGGCTGAGTCCGTAATCCCGGGCGATCCCCCACAGGGTCTCCCCCTGGCGCACCGTGTGCCGCCGCTCCCCCGCCGTACTGGCGGCCGGGCCTGTCTCCGGTTCTCCTCCGCCCCCGGTCACCTGTACGCCGGTGCTGTGTCCGTCGTATCCCTCCCAGAAAGCAAAGGAATACCCCACATAGTCCGCCCTGGGCTCCTGCCGGAGTGAGAGCTCCACAAAGTAGGCGTTGGAGGTCTGCCAAACCGGGTGAACCAGCAGCCCCGGTCCCCCGGCGTAGAATACGGTAGCCAGCTTCTTAAACTCCCCGTAGGCCCCTTCGCCCACGAATTCCCCCTCGCCCCGCATGACCCGCTGGGCGGGGCCCAGATCCTGGAGGTGGTAGCGCCCGAAGGGCACCTTTCGCGCCCCCATAGTCCGCTTATATTCAATGGTGTAAACCCGCGGGTTGTGGGGCCATACATAGTCCTTGTACCGCATGGAAGCCAATCTCACAGCAGCCGGAACCCCCCATCATACCGCCGGGCGTCCCGGCGAAACAGCCGGTCCAGCGCCTCGGCCTCCGCCGGAGTGCCCACCGCTCCGCCGTACTGCTCCACCGTCACCACCCGCCTCTCCGTTCCGCCGCTCCACTCCCGCTCCATGCTCCTGCGCACCAGACCGTCGAGCCAGGCCGCCCCTGGCCCGCTCCGGTATTCTGTGGTGTGCTCCGGCCGGGCCGGTTGAGCCGTCCGCTCCCCCGTTTTTCCCGCCGTCTCCACCGCACCAGCGGTCTGGAGGCCGTCTGCCCACTGCTTCGCTCCCCGGTCCGATGGCCGTCCGCCGGAGTCCCCGACCGGGGCCTCCGGCGCATATCGGTTCCCTATCACCGCACCCGGTCCGGCACACGCGCCGGCCTCGTCCTGCTCCACTCCGCGCCGCGCTGCCGCGGCCTCTGCGGGCCGCGTATTCTCCTCCAGCCATACCGTCAGAGGGCCGGTCTCCAGCTCCGGGGCCTCGCCCTGTTCCTGCTCCTCCTGCTGTGCCAGCAATACCGCGATATAGTCCGTCAACCGCTCTCCCCCCGTTTCAGGCGTTCAAACCGCGCCTCGTCAAAGGCCGCGTTCTGCCCCGCCGCTGTCTCTGTCCGGAGCGCGCCGCAGGCCGGGCACCGCTCCTCCGCCGCCTCCCGTCGGCAGGCGGGACACAGCCGCGCCAGCTCCTCCTCCCGGTCTAGCGCCAGGTGGAGGGCGCACCAGAGATAGTCCCGCGCCTTCATCTGTTTGGCCCGCTCCTCCGTCGGAAGCGCGCCAAAGCGTTGGAGCACACGCCAGCGAAGGCGCTCATAGGGCGCGTGCTCCAGGCTTTTTTTAACCCTTCCAGCCGCTCCTCCCCGTCCTCGGGGGAGGGGTTTTCCGCCCGGTCAAAGGCGGCCCACCGGCCCGCCAGCGCCCCGATCTCCCGGGCGCTCAGCCCCGCCAGAGCCGCCCCGCCGTCCGCGAACACCGGCTGTCCGCCCCGCTCCAGCGCCCGGGCCAGCAGGCAGGCGTTGGCGCACAGGGCAGCCTCCGCCTCCCCCCGGGCCAGCCCCTCCGCCTCCCGGCGGGCCTCCAGCACCTCCAGGGCGGAGAGAAGCCGCAGCTCCCGCCCGTCCTCCAGCTTCAGCCGTTCCCGTCTCTCCAGCATATCACACCGCCGTTTCAATCCGCCTGGCCGCTACGATGGTGATCTTCTCCACCACCATGGCCCCCAGCGCGCCGGTCTCGCCGATGGAGCTCCACTGGCAGCCGGAGTAGATGATCTTCCGGTCCGGCTTGCAGATGACCAGGCTGAAGTCCTCCAGCGCATGGAAGTTCAGCCCGTCCCGGATGGCCTCATCGGTGGCGTACAGCCGGGTCAGTTCGATGACGTGGGTACGTTGGCCCGGTATGGTGGCCACCGGCTCGTCCTCGCCGAAGGCCTCCACGGTCTGGCTGGTACGGCTGGACTTGGCGGTATAGCTCTGCACCACCGCCACCTTTTTGCCGTCCACCTCCAGATAGATGTCGCTGCTGGTTGGAAATCCCGCAACCTTCATGTTCCTTCCTCCCCCATTCTCACACAGTGATATGCGCGCTCAGCCAGATCTGGTTGAGCCCATGGGCCACGGTAAAGGAAAAATCCACCAGACACACCGTGGGGTTGTCCGCATCGGCCTCTACGGAGACCTCGCCGTATCCGGTAATGATCTCCCGCGCCAGCTTGTTTTCCAGCTCCAGCACCACCTGGGAGCGGATGGCTCCCCGGCTCTGCTCGGTGTTCTTGGCCCGGCGGAACCGGGCACGCAGGGCGTCGCGCACGGTGGGGATCACGTCGTCCACGATGCGGATGGTGGTCAGCTCCCGCCAGGTGGCGTCCGCCGCCTCTCCGGTCTTGGTGCGGGTGGTCACGCCCCGCACCACGCTGACCACCCCGGCCGCCTGCTCCACCGGGGTGACCCCGCCCCGCACCAGGGTGTCGATCTCCGTATCCCCATACCGGGCCTCCAGCCCGTCCACTCCTTTCAGCTCCGCGCCGCCCAGGGGAATGGCCGGGTCGCTCTCCCCGGCGATGGCTCCCGCCACTGCCGCGGCCACCGCCGCGCCGCCGCCTTCTCCCACCGGGGCGGTGAGCACCACCCGCTCGCTGTTGAGCCCCTCGGCCCGCTGAACCAGGGCTGTGGCATTCTCCCCCGCCTTGCCGCCCACCACGGCGATGCGCTCCCGCCGCGCCTCAGAGGCGGCCTTCACACTGTCCCGCAGGGCCTGCTGCACGGTCAGCTCGCCGCTGTCGCACACCACCACTGCGATGTCCTCCGCCGCTTCCAGCACCGAAAAGGCCGCCTTGTAGCCCGCCTCTTCGGCCACCGGCACCGCCTTGACCTGGGCCGCGCCATTGAGGAACAGCAGCCGCACCAGCTCCGTCAGCGTTTCCTCTCCGCCGAAGGCGGTCACCGCCTCCTCATAGCGGTTAAAGGTGTAGAGTGTTCCCGCCGTTCCTGTGCCGCACAGGGCCGCCAGTCCCACGCACCCCCCGCCGCCGCGGCCTTTCACCACCGTGGATGCGTCGTACCGGGAGTATACCCCCGGCCGCTCATGGTTTGTCACGCTCATAGATGTCCCTCTCCTCTCACAACAAAGTCCAGGAAGGTGCCGCCCTCGTCGGCCACGGCGTACAGGTATCCCTGACACACCGCCGTCACCGCCCTGCGGTAGAGGCCGGCCGCCCGGTCAAATTCCGTCTCCCCGCAGGAGAGCTCCCGCAGCGCCAGCCCGGCGGGTCCCTCCCACTGAAAGGCCTCCGCCATCCGGTCGTAGGCCGTCTGGAGCTCCCCAGCGCTCTCTCCATAGAGGTCCAGCCCGAAGGTGAGGGTCACCCGGCGGCCGTACAGCTCCTGCCACTGGCCGGTGCTCTCGTCGTACCGCTCTCCCAGGTAATCCCGAAAGCCGCCCGGCCCGCCCTGGCAGGCCCGCAGGGACACAGCGGCCACCGGCCCGCTCCGGCGGTTCCGCCGCTCCTCCGGGTAGGCGCATACCGCGTCCACCCCCTGCTGTCTCAGGAACGCCGCCATCTGCTCCCGCACCGCCTGAAAATCCAAGTGTTTTCCCCCTCACGTCTGCTCTGTCTGCGCCTCTCCGTCCTCTACCGCCAGCAGGGCCCACCAGTACAGCGTCTCCTCCCCCACGCAGACGGGCTGGGCCGCCCGCACCGCAAAGCGCAGCCCGTTCCACTCCACCCGCAGGCCGTTGGTCTCCTCCAGCGGGAGCTCCGGCGGCCCCAGGTAGAGCCACTGATCCCGCCGCACCGTCCCCAGCGGGGTGGGCAGCTCCTGGTACCAGTCCTCCCGCCGCTCCCGCACCGGCTGGAGAAACGCCCGGTAGGCCCGCTCCTCCTCCCCCCGCCGCAGGGTGACGCTCTGCCCGTACTGCGCCAGAATCCGCCCCCAAGCCCCGGTCATCCCGGTACCCCCTGAAAGGCGAAGCCCCGGTCGGCCAGCCAGGGGCCCAGCACCGTCTCGGCCTGGAGGCGGAGGGCGGCCGCCCGGGCCGCCCCGTCCCCCTCCTGAATGGTGACCTCCCCGGCGGTGAACCGCCCGCCGCCGGTCTCCCCGGCGGGGGTCATATAAGCGCCGGATTTGGTACTGGCGGCCGAGTCGTTCATGATCACCCCGGAACGCGCATAGCCGTGGAACTCAAAGCCGCCGGGCCGTTCGGCTTTTTCTTCCAGTTGAGTGGTGCGCCTGGCCACCTGCTGGGTGGTGGCCTGGGTTTGCTGCTGCTGCTGGGTTAACTGCTGAACTTTCTGCTCCGCTGAGGCGGCGCGGCTTTCGGCAGTGCTGGCGCGGGTCTCGGCGTCCTGCAGGCGTTTTTCCAGGGCGGCGAGACGCGCTTCAATGCTGTTCAGGTCTGTCTGCCCATGGGCGGCGGCGGTGCCGGTTAGCAAAGCAATAAGAATGGCTAACTTCCGTTTTTTATACATGTTGGTGACATCCAAAGGTAAATCAGTGAGTGTGCTAATGTTTGCTAAACCGGTTTAGTTGATATGGTAAACATGTCGGTAACGCGGTGAAAATAAAAATTGCTAAACCGGTTTAAGAATTGTGATGTCGCCAGCAAAGTGGGCCGTTAACCGGCCCAAGGGGATCACAGCGAGCGCTGAAGATCGTCCCTGTAGGGCAGGGCGGTCATGGCGCCTTTGGCGGTGGTGGCCAGCGCGCCGCAGGTTTGCGCCAGCGCGAGGTCGGGAGCCAGGGCTGCGAGGTTGTCCGGGATACCGTGGGCGGCGAGGCCGGCGAGTAGCCCGGCGACAAAGGCATCGCCGGCGCCGGTGGTATCGACGGCCACCACCGGGCGGGCAGGGAAGTGGCTAACCTGCCCGCGCAGGGCGGCCTGGACCCCCGCTTTACCCTGGGTCACCAGCAGTAGCGTCGGCTGGAAGCGGGCGTTCAGCCGGGCGATGCCGCTGACGATGTCGTCGCTGCCGCTGATAAACGCCAGCTCCTCTTCCGAAAGTTTTATGGCGTCGGCGAGGGCCAGCGCCCGGTCGAGACAGTCGCGAAGGTCCTGCGGATCCTGCCACAGGTCGCTGCGGATATTGGGGTCGAAGCTGACATAGCCCCCGGCGCGCTTTATCGCCTCCATCGCCGCGAATGTCGTGCTGCGGCTCGGCTCCGCGCTGAGAGCGATGGAGCAGACGTGCAGCCACTGACCGGCGGCAAACGGCGGGAGATCCTCGGGCTGAAGGAACAGGTCGGCGCTCGGGCGGACCATAAAGGTAAAGGTGCGCTCCCCGTGGCTATCGAGATCGACCACCACCGTGGAGGTGCGCTGCGCCGCATCGAGGCGCATATAGTTCACATCCACTTGCTCCTGCGCCAGGGTGTGACGCATAAAACGGCCGAAGGGATCGTCGCCGACGCGGCCGATAAACCCGCTGTCACCGCCGAGCCGCGCCACGCCGACCGCCACGTTGGCCGGCGCGCCGCCGGGGCATTGCAGCAGGCGGCCCTCTCCATCGGGCAGGAGATCGACGACCGCATCGCCGAGTACCCAGATTTTTCCATTCATACGACAAGCTCCTCTAAGCTAAACTTTATTAAACCGGTTTAGCTCATTAAAGCACAGCCCACCGGTAAGCGGAACGATTGGGTCACGAAACAGGGAGGCGAGGGTAAAAAATGTGAGCCAGGCGGAATATTTCGCCACTCCAGATCTGGACTTTTCCTTCCCCACCCGCTTAGGTATAGTTCAACAGGTCGCGGTTAGCCCCGCCGCGGTGGCCAAAGGTAAAGGAGTGCGTAGCGCGATGAACCCCAGTTTTGGCGATATTTACGATCGGTACCAGAAGCTGACGCTGACTACGCATCTGCCGGCGGTGATCGCCTGCAGTGAAACGCTGAGTTTGGGCAAAGACCAGGGCTTTATTCCGCAGCCGGGCTATCTCTACTTTCTGCTGCAGGGGCAAATGACATTGGCCTTTGGCGATGAGCAGAACCTGGTCGGGATTGTTATCGCGCATATGCCGTTAGGATTACTGGAACATTATTGTCCGTCGGTCGCGCTCTATTATCAGTGTCTGGGCGAGTGCCAGCTGGCGAAAATAACCGCCAGCGATTTTGAGCGAATATTCTTTCATTCGTCGCCGGGCTATATGCAAGAGCTGACCACGATCCTGGCCTATATGGGCATATTTGCCCTTGATGCCCACTATGAACGCGGCAGCCAGACCAGCTTTCAGACCATTAAATCGATGCTGTCGCGCTATTTATATCGCGGCGAAATTGATGGGGGTCAGCATGAGAGCCTGTCGGCATTTATTATTAAACGAACCAATCTCTCGCGCAGCTATGTGTACCAGGTGCTGGCCGCGCTGCGCGAGGGGGGATATATCACGGTGAAAAAAGGCAAGCTGATCTCCATCGACCGTCATATTCCTGAGAAATTCTGAATCCGATTCGGCAGATTCACGCCATCACGTTGCTATTACCGCCAGGGAAAGCGCTAAGCGCGCTTTTTCCCCCGGCCCCGTTACGCCTGAATCTGGCTGTTTTATTTATTTAACCTTGCACTCTGGAGTTATTTTATGACCCTGGACTATGTGGCGCTGGCCATTCTGATCGCCGTGGCCTTAATACTTTTTTATGGCGTGATTGTTATTCACGATATTCCTTATGAAATCGCCAAAGAGCGGCGTCATCCTCATCAGGATGCGATTCATTATGCCGGTTGGGTCAGCTTATTTACCCTCCACGCGCTGTGGCCCTTGTTATGGATCTGGGCGACGCTGTGGCGCGAAGACCGCGGATGGGGGATGCGCCACATTGCCGACGAGCAGCAGGCGCTGCATCAGCGTCTGGAAACGGTGGTCCAGCAGCTGGAACAGGTCCAGCGCGAGGTGGACGTTCTGAAAGCGAAGGAGGCAAAATAATGGAAACGTTAATGTTGCTGACCTACGCCGCGCTATGCATCGTGGTGTTTAAAGTCTTCCGCATCCCGCTCAATAAGTGGACCGTGCCGACGGCGGTGCTCGGCGGTATCGCCCTGATTGGCGCGGTGATCTTCGGGATGAACTACAACTTCCCTTATACCGACGTCGGTAACCAGGTGTTTCGCACCGTGCCGATTGTGTCGCAGGTACGCGGCCGGGTGCAGAGCGTACCGGTGAAGCCTAACCAGATGCTGCATAAGGGCGATGTGCTGTTTACCCTCGACCCGACGCCGTTCCAGGCGAAAGTGGACGATCTGCAGGCGCAGATAAAAGCAGCCAGTCAGGATGCGCTCTCCTTAAACGCGGCGTTAAGCCAGGCGCAGGCCGAGCTGAGCCGTGCGGTGGCCCAGCGCGACCAGTCGCGGCGGGAGTATGCCCGCTATCGGGAGGGCCATGCCCAGGGCGCCTTCTCCGATCAAATGGTTGATACCCGTCTGCAGACGTGGAAAGCCGATGAAGCCAGCGTCAGCGCGGCTCAGGCGAAGGTGGTTCAGGCGCGTAATGCGCTGGACTCGGTGGTGAAGGGCAAAAACACCACCGTGGCCTCCCTGCTGGCGCAGCTGCAAAAGGCGCAGTTTCAGCTGGAGAACACCGTCGTCCGCGCCCCGGAGGATGGCTATGTCAGTACCGTCGGCTTACGGCCGGGCACCATGTCCACTGCGCTGGGGATGATCCCGCTGATGACCTTTGTGCCGGTGGAGGGCGCCGCCTCGCGGGAGTACGTCGCGGCATTTCGCCAGAACGCCCTGCAGCGTCTGCACAAAGGCGAGCCCGCGGAGCTGATGTTTCCGGCTATCCCGGGCACCGTCTTTCGCGGAGAAGTGGCCGACGTGCTGCCGGCGATTGGCGAGAGCCAGTTCCAGGGGCAGGGCAAACTGCTGACCACAGACGCGCTCAATACCCATGGCCGGGCGCTGGTGGTGCTGAAGGTGACCGATCCGCGATTTGCCGAATACGCTCTGCCGCAGGGGGCCACCCTCGAGGCGGCGGTCTACTCGGATCATCTGAAAGAGCTGTCGCTGATCAGGAAGATCCTGATCCGTATGAAAAGCTGGGAAAACTATATCTATCTCGATCACTAAGCCGGCGGGCGCGGGGAGGACCAACCATCCCCGCGCCGCGGTCAGGCCTCGCTGTCCACCAGGCCGTCAATAATCACCTGCCGCACCCCCTGCGAACAGGGTTCAATACGCCCGCGCACCCCATAGACGGCCGCCAGAGTCTCGGGGGTGATGACCGCGGCCGGGGTGCCGTCGCCGAGCAGCTGGCCCGCCTTGAGCATCAGCACGTGGTCGGCGTGACGCAGGGCAATATTGATGTCGTGCACCACCACCAGGGTCACGATGTTGCGCCGCCGGGTCTCCCGGCGCACCAGATCCATCACGTGAAACTGGTAGTTGAGGTCAAGCGCGCTGAGCGGTTCATCGAGTAGTAGCAGGCGCGGCTGGCGAATCAGCGACTGGGCGAGACCCACCAACTGTTTTTGCCCGCCGGAGAGCTGATCGAGGTAGCTCATCGCCAGATGGGCAATCCCCAGCTGTCGCAGCAGCGCCATCACTTCCTCCTGGCGCTGCGGACTGTGGCGTCCTCCGGCGGCGCGCTGGGCAACGATAATCGACTCCAGCACATGCAGATGCACGCCGGCGGGCAGCGTCTGCGGAAGATAGACCACCTGCTCTGCGCGACGTGAGAACGGCTGCGTCAGCAGATTTTCCCCCTCCAGCAGCAGCTCGCCGCGGCAGGGGCCCAGACCCGCCATCGCCCGCATTAACGTTGATTTACCGCTGCCGTTTGGCCCCAGCAGCGCGGTGATTTTCCCTCGCGGCAGATGGGGAACCGTCAGGTTCTCGATCACCTTGCGTCTGGGGTAGCCGGCGCTGAAGTGAGACAGCGACAGCCCGGATAATGTCTGGTCGCTCATACCTGCCCCCGATGACGTAAAATGATGCTCAAAAAGAACGGGACCCCGACCAGGGAAGTGACGATCCCCACCGGAATAATGGCCCCGGGGATCAGGTTTTTCGAGGCGATGGAGGCCAGGGAGAGCACCAGGGCGCCGATCAGCGCGCTGGCGGGCAGGTAAAAGCGATGGTCTTCGCCGAAGAGCATCCGCGCAATATGCGGCGCCACCAGGCCGATAAAGCCGATTGGCCCGACAAAGGCCACCGAAAGCGCCGACAGAATGCTGATCCGCAGCAGCGTGGTCAGGCGCAGACGGCGAACGTTAATGCCAAAGCTGATGGCCCGGTCCTCGCCCAACCGCAGGGCGGTCAGCTTCCACGCGCTGCGCAGCGACAGGGGCATCACCAGCGCCAGGGCGACCAGCAGGATGGCGACTTTGCTCCAGGAGGCGCGATCGATGCTGCCCATGGTCCAGAACACCAGCCCCTGCAGCGTGTCTTCGTTGGCGATGAACTGCAGCATCGAGACCAGAGCGTTAAAGGTAAAGACCAGCGCGATGCCGAACAGAATGACGCCGGAGGTGGCCACCTGGGTCCAGCGGGTGATGCCGTCCAGCAGCAGGGCCGCCAGCAGGGCGAAGATAAAGGCGTTGGCCGAGATAAACCACTGGCCGGGAATACCGGGCAGGCCAATACCGAGCACAATCGCCAGCGCGGCGCCAAACGCCGCAGCCGAGGAGACGCCGAGGGTAAACGGGCTGGCCAGCGGGTTATTGAGGATGGTCTGCATTTCGGCGCCGGCCAGTCCCAGCGCCAGACCGACGATAATCGCCATCACCGCATAGGGCAGGCGGATATCCCAGACGATGGCGCGCGTGCCCGGATCGGCGCTGGCCGGATCGGTTAACGTCTGCCACAGGCTCTGCAGCGGCAGACCGGAGGGGCCGAGCATAAAATCGAGCAGCAGCGACGCGACAATCAACAGCGCCAGCAGGAGGATCAGCAGCAGACGGCGACGCACGATACGGCGATAATCATTCATCATGCCAGAGGTCCCGGCGGGCAGCCCGTCGAGCACGGAGTCGGAGGTTAAACGCATGCTGTATTTACTCGCTCTGCTGCCAGGAGAAGACGAACGGCTGGTCCGGCAGGTCGGTGAAATGGCGCACGATATAATGGTACGTCTCATCCGGGTTGAGATCGCCGAAGGCCTGCGGGTAGATATCTTTCGCCAGGTATTCCATGCCGACAATATTCCACGGGTGGTTATAGAAGTGGTGATAAACGCCATAGGCCCGCTTTTCCTGTACCGCCGGGATCTGGCTGACCCCCGGTCGCGCCAGCAGCGTCTGCGCCTGGGCTTTCACCGCCTCCGGCTTAACCTCATAGCCGAGGGGCAACACCTGGCTGTTGCCGCGCTTCGAGCCGGTCATGATCCAGGCGTCGGGCTTCATGCTGATGATTTTCTCCAGCGAAACGAACCCGGAGGCGCCCGGCAGCAGCTGCGAACCGATATTGTTCGCCCCGACCGCCTCCACCAGCCCGCCCCAGCCGCTGTGGCCGTGAGTAAAGCAGCAGGCGTCGCTGTTGCCGGCCAGCGCTTCCACGAAGACGTTGGCCTTCGGCGTGATGGCCGCGGTTTTCTGGCGAATCGTCTGCAGCTGCTGACGATAGTAATCGGTAAAGGCTTTGGCCTGGCTCTCGCGGTTAAGGACTTTGCCCAGCAGGTCGATGCTGGGGGCGGTATCTTTCGCCGGGGCGATCTCATAGTCGACAAACAGCACCGGAACGTGCAGGGCGCTGAGCTTGTCGATGACGCCGCTCTCCATCAGCGCTGGCCTGGCGCGCAGCTGGGCGATCATCAGATCCGGCTGACGGGCGATGACGCTTTCAAGATCGACGTTCCCTTTATCGCTGAAGCCCATGTCAAGGATCGTGGCCGACTGCGGCCACGTCGTTTTCAGCATCTGCCAGGTGGCAACATCCTGCTTTTTCGCCAGATTATTCCATGCCACCAGCCGTTTAAACGGATTGTCCCGGTCCAGCAGGGCGAGGGTCATAATGTCGCGGCCATCCTGCAAAATAATACGCTGCGGCTCTTTGGCGAGGGTGACCTGCCGGCCGTCAAGGTCCGTGACCGTCAGGGGATATTGGGTTGCATAGCTGAGGAGGGGCGTCGCGAGCAGCGCAGTAAGTAACAGCGATCTTACTGATTTTCTTGCCATAAAATGAGTTCCGTTTGCCAATTTATAAATATAATGATTCTGAGAATTATTCTCGAGTAAACGTCAACGGCAAGTATATCAAGGGCAAATTTCATAAAATGTAACAAACATGTTGGAAATTATGCCAACGCCGACAGGGCGCGCGCGGCGGCAGCATTTTCTGCCATGGCTGGAGGTCGAAGACGTTTTTCAGGCTAATTCCTAATGTCATCCCCGGTTCGTTGTGCCATCCTGAATGCGACTCATAACACGACACGTGAGAGAGGATATTATGAAAAAAGCAATGATTGCGTTATCGGCTATTCTGGTTGCGGCTCCGGTTTTTGCTGCGACAACACATGCAACAGATGATACCGTCGCGGCGGCGAATGCCAACGCCAACACCGCTAAAGAGAAGCTGCATCAGGCCCAGCACGAGGGCGAAGAGCAGCAGCTGAAGGCGAAACACGCCGCCGAAGGCAAGCAGGACAGCGTCGGCAGCCAGGTGAGCGAAGGCGCGCAGAAAACCTGGAACAAGACCAAAGAAGGCACCGAGAAGGGGTGGGATAAGACCAAAGAGGTCAGTGAAAAAGGCTGGAACGCCACCAAATCCGGTGCGGAAAAGGGCTGGGATAAAACCAAAACCGGCGCCGAAGAGTTAAAAAATAAAGTGACTGAATAAGTCCTTTCACCTGTCTGAATAAAGGTCGCGAAAGCGGCCTTTTTTATTGTCCTTCCTCCCGCAGCCTGGCTGTTGCGCAGCACAGCAACTGCCGATGCCAGGAATCGTCCTGGTTAACCAGTTACTCACTCTTTCTTCACATTTGCCCGGTACAAAGGAGCTGAATCAGGAGGTGTACCATGAAAAAGATGATTTCTCTGGCAGTAATTTTATCCTGTGTGCTGAGCGTCCCGGCCTTTGCCGATGGCCCGAACGACGGCCATCGTCCGGGGCAACCCACGGTGTGGCAGAACGGTCCGGACCATGACGGGCATGCACCGCAGGGCGGACCTGACGCGCATCATCAGGGCGACCATGACCAGCGTGGCCCGGATCGCGACGGCCATGACAAACGCGATCTGGCACGTCATGAGCAGGACCATTTCGCCTGGCGCGGGAACGATTTCCGCAAAGGCCACCCGGCTCCGGCGCCGTTCCGTGGCGATGAATATCGCGTCCGCGACTGGAGCGACCGCGGCCTGCCGCCCCCGCCGGAAGGCCATCACTGGTCCTATATCGACGGTAACTATGTGCTGATCGCCGCGGCGACCGGGATCATCACCTCGATTCTGGTGAGCGGCGCCCTCGGCCACTAAATGCGCTGCTCCGCGACGCCGGGTCAGGAAAAGCCTGATCCGGCGATGGCGCACTCGCGGAAAGCTACGGATCCAGCGCAGCATCCGGCCAGTATTTATAACCATTGATCGTTGCCTGGGTGGACAGTTCTTTTTCGGTCAGATGATAAACGTTGACCTTCGAGGGCAGGGAGGCGGTATCTGACGCCACGCCGCTGGTGGAGGCGGCGATCGGCGCGCTGCAGCCCGCCAGCGCAACGATTGCGAGAAGGAAAAGCCTCTGTAATTGCCTGCCCGTTTATTTTATATAACGCTGGATGTGGCCGTGCAGGGTAGGGTAAATAACGGGAAATTCTCAAAAAAATAAACTTTTATTTTTTAATTGCACTATTTTTATTATTCATTGCGCTGTGATGAGTGAATTATTAAATAAGATGCGTCCATTCCAGGTATTAGAAATGCTGCTTGCATAAACTTTTCATCGCGATACCGTGATAAGTCCTTAATTTATTTCCCGGAGAGCGGCATGAGTGATTATGTAATTCCAGAAATTAAAGCGACGGAAGCGGAAATGATTTCTATCCGTCATTATTTACATGCCAATCCGGAATTAAGTCTTGAAGAGTTTAATACCAGCGAACTGGTCGCCAGCAAGCTGACGGAGTGGGGCTATCAGGTGACGCGCGGTCTCGGCAAGACCGGCGTGGTCGGCAGCCTGAGCAAAGGCGATTCTCCGCGCACCATCGGTTTACGCGCCGATATGGATGCCCTGCCGATCGAGGAAACCACCGGTTTACCCTGGGCCAGCACGGCGCCAGGAAAAATGCACGCCTGCGGCCATGACGGTCACACCACCATTCTGCTGGCGGCGGCGAAATATATCGCCTCGCCGGCCTGTCAGTTCAACGGCACGGTGCATCTGATTTTTCAGCCGGCGGAAGAGGCTATCGGCGGCGCGGATTTAATGATTAAAGACGGCCTGTTCGAGCAGTTCCCCTGCGAACGCATCTTTGGCTTGCACAACATGCCAGGCCTGCCTGTAGGCAAGCTGGGCTTCTACGCCGGCAACTTCATGGCCTCGGCGGACACCGTCAAAATCACGATTACCGGCTACGGCGGCCACGGCGCCCACCCCGAGCGCACCGTCGACCCGATCGTCGCCGGTGCGGCGCTGGTGATGGCCCTGCAGAGCATCGTGGCGCGCAACGTGCCGCCGGGGGAAACGGCAGTGGTCAGCGTCGGCACCTTCCAGGCCGGTATCGCCTCCAACGTCATTCCGGAGAGCGCGGTGATGGAGCTGAGCGTGCGGGCGATGAAGCCGGAAATCCGCGACCTGCTGATCAAGCGTATTCACGAGCTCGCTGACTTTACCGCCAAAAGCTATGGCGCCAGCAGCGTAGTGGAGGTTTACGACTCCTATCCGGTATTAACCAACAGTCCTGAAGAGACCGATTTCGCCCGGGCGCTGGCGCTGGAGGTGTTTGGCCGCGAAGGGGTCCTGGAGTCGGTCTCGCCGATGAACGCCAGCGAGGATTTCGCTTTTATGCTGCGCGAACGCCCGGGCAGCTACTTCCTGCTCGGCAATGGCGAGAAAGGGGAGAAGGGCGGTTGCATGGTGCACAACCCCGGCTACGACTTTAACGATGACATTATCACCATCGGCGCGACGCTGTTCGCCCGTCTGGTGGAAAAACACTGTCGCTAATCTCTGGAGAAGAACGCGAATGAAAAAATCACTGTTGCTATGGCTGGCATTAATGGCGTCGACGTCGGCGCTGGCCGAAGGGGGAAAGGAGATCCGCTTCGGCGTCGACCCGACTTTCGCGCCGTTTGAATGGAAAGATCCGCAGGGCAAGCTGGCGGGGTTTGATATCGATTTAGGCAACGCCATTTGTCAGCAGCTGCAGGCGAAATGCGTGTGGGTGGAAAGCAATTTCGACGGCATTATCCCGGCGCTGAAGGCGCGTAAATTCGACGCGATCCTTTCCGGGATGTACATGACCGAGAAGCGCAAAGCGCAGATTGCCTTTAGCGACAAGTTGTATAACGGGCCGGTGTTCCTCGTGGCGCGTAAAAATACCCTGCAAGGCAATACGCCGGAACAGCTGAAGGGCAAAACCATCGGCGTGGAGCAGGGCTCGGCGCAGGAGACGTATGTTAACCAGCACTGGCGGCCGCAGGGGATAAACATTGTGGCCTACCAGGGGGCCGATAGCGTGGTGCGTGACCTGGAGTCGGGGCGCATCGACGGCGCGGTGCTCTCCGGGATGATGGCCGACTACAGCTTCCTGCAGCAGCCGCAGGGTAAGGAATTCGCCTTTGTCGGCGGCCATCTGCAGGACGATACGCTGTTTGGCGCCGGGGCGGCGATAGGTTTGCGTAAAGACGATGAGGCGCTGCGTCAGGAAATTAACGGCGCGATTGCGAAGATTCTTGCCGACGGCACCTATAAAAAATTAGCTGGCAAATATTTTAGCTTTGATGTTTATTCCGGGACATAATGTCAGAGTGTACCTGCGGGCGTGGAGCGCCCGCCGTAAGATTCCTTTTCTGATTATCCAATCGACCTCCTCTCCTGACCCCTGTGGTTACCTGAGGGAAGCAGAATATAAGCTAAGGAGTACTCGGCATGATGACACGTCCTTTGGGCAAAACCGGATTTTCCATCGCCCCATTAGTCTTTGGCGGCAACGTCTTTGGCTGGACCATCGATGAAAAAACCAGTTTTGCTCTTCTTGATGCTTTCGTTGACCACGGTTTTGACGCTATCGATACGGCGGATGTTTATTCCCGCTGGGCGGAGGGCAACCAGGGCGGCGAATCTGAAACCATAATCGGCCGCTGGCTACAGGCGCGCCCCGGCATGCGTGATAAAGTCAAAATTTTCACCAAAGTCGGCTCCGATCTCGGCCTCCCCGGCCATAAAGGGCTCAGCAAAGCCTGGATCCAACAGGCGGTTGACGACTCTCTGCGTCGCCTGAATACCGATTATATCGACCTCTACTTCTCCCACTGGCCGGATCCGCAAACCCCGGTGGCGGAAACGCTGGAGGCCTTCCACAGCCTGCAGCAGGCCGGAAAAATCCGCGCGATGGGGGCCTCTAACCTCGATGCGATGCAGCTGGCGGGGGCGCTGGAGGTGGCGCGTAAGGGCGGCTTGCCTGCGTGGCAGGTGCTGCAGCCGGAATATAACCTCTACCACCGCTCTGCGTTTGAAGGCGCGCTGTGCGATCTCTGCGTCAGCCGCGATATCGGGGTGGTGACCTACTACAGCCTGGCCTCGGGGTTCTTAACCGGTAAGTACCGCCAGCCGTCGGATCTGACACAGAGCCAGCGCGGAAGCGGGATTGGTAAGTACCTGAATCCGCGCGGGATGCGGATTATCGATACCCTGGCGGCGGTCGCGGACGAGCAGGGCGCGAAGCCGGCTGAGGTTGCCCTGGCGTGGCTGATCGGCCGCGAAGGGGTGACCGCGCCGATCGCCAGCGCCACCAGCGTGGCTCAGGTGGAGAGTTTTGCCCGCGCGGCGGCGCTGAGCCTGAGCGCGGAGCAAGTGGCGCGGCTGGACGGCGCCAGCGCCTGAGGCAATCCCTCTTCCCGGCGGGGAGAGGGGGGAAGGCTAAACATGACGCGGACCGTAGGCCGGGTAAGGCGCCAGCCGCCACCCGGCAAAATAACGGCGCAACCGGAAATGTCCCTGTTCGCGCTGCGCTTAGCAGGGCTACAGCTTCTATGTTACTTCCGGGCCGATTGCGCTCCCGGTTAATTGTCTGCGTTATGGCAGTCATGGTGCAGGGAGCGCACAGGGGGCGGCCAGTCGCCGCCGCCCCCTGTACCCCCGGGCTC
>OGJD01000514.1_pt1 | contig 33066 bp, 36 predicted proteins | sample 1571971 | NCBI WGS metagenome assembly OGJD01 (sample SAMEA2582117, study PRJEB24529) | metagenome | biome: Human gut stool | place: China | collected 2011
GGACGGAATCGAAAGATTCCGTCCGCTCTTGACATGTCGGGCAAAAAGACCCATGGGGGTTAGGGCAGCGTGTCGCTGTCCACCAGGATGTTGTCGGTGCCGTGCTGGTCGAATTCGGCGATATAGGCGTCAATCCGGCGGTTGAGCTCCTCATAGTTGGACTCGTCAATGGGTACGTCGTCCATATCCCGGCGGGCCAGATCCTCGGCCAGGATATCGAAGAACACGTTGTTCTCATATTCCATGATCGCCTCGTGGATGCCGCCCTCGGCAAAGGCGCGGGAGGGCACCACCTCGCCCTGCCAGTCCTCGGCCAGCACGCCCATGCCCTCCTCCCGGGCCTTGGCAAAGAGCAGGCTCTCCACGTCGTCGTAATCCTTGAACCGGTCGTCGCCGCGGGTGGAGTTCAAAATCCAGTTGCCGATATAGGCCATATCCAGCAGGCGCCGGAATTGTTTGGTCGTCAGTTCCAGCTTCATCACACGAAACCTCCTCGCTGTCATGACGTTGCGGGGCGTGAACGGCCATCCCCTACCTCATATTATAGTCAGCCCCGCCAAAATGTCAAACGGGGAGAGCGTCGGAAAACATGAAAACGCCCCTTGTCTTCCGGTAAATTTTCGCATATCATTATACAGATAACAAATTTGCGCTCTTTTTATTAGGAGGAATCGCCTTGGATGACAGACCCATCGGCGTGTTCGACTCCGGCCTGGGCGGGCTGACCACAGTACGGGAGCTGTGCCGCCTGCTGCCGGAGGAGGATATCGTCTATTTCGGGGACACCGGACGGGTACCTTACGGCAGCCGCTCCCGGGAGACCATTGTGAAATACGCGCGGCAGGACGTGGCCTTCCTGCGCACCTTCGATCTCAAGGCTATCGTCATCGCCTGCGGCACCGTGTCCACCACCGCGCTGGACGTGCTGGCGGCGGAGAACCCCATCCCGGTCCTGGGAGTGGTGGCCCCGGCGGCCCGCGCCGCGGCCCGGGCCACCCGAAGCGGGAGCATCGGCCTCATCGGCACCCAGGCGTCCATCCGCAGCGGCGCCTACGAGCGGCTCATCCGGGCGGAGAACCCGGCGGCCCGGGTGCTGGCCCAGCCCTGCCCCCTCTTCGTGCCCCTGGTGGAGAACGGCCGCTTCCGCCCCGGCGACGTGGTCATTGAGACGGTGGCGGCGGAGTACCTGGCCCCGCTGAAGGAGGCGGGGGTGGACACCCTGGTGTTGGGCTGCACTCACTACCCCCTGCTGGAGAAGGTCATCGGGGCCTATATGGGACCGGAGGTGCGCCTCATCAACTCCGGGGCCGAGGGCGCCCGGGCGGCGGCGGACTGCCTGCGGGAGCGGGACGCCCTGGCCGGGCCCGGGCGGGGGAGCTGCCGCTGCTTCGTCAGCGACCGGCAGGAGGACTTCTCCCGCCTGGCCTCTACTTTCCTGGGCTGGGATGTGGCCCAGGCGGTGGAGCAGGTGGATATCAGCCAATATTGAGGGGAAAGCCCTTTACATCTGAGGCTCCATTGGGTATAATAATGTGCAATTTGCAGTTTGAACGTGGGACAAGGAAGGAACAACCATGGAGAACAACGTGATTATTTCCATCCAGGGAAAGCAGTCCTTTGAGGCACAGGGCGATGACACCATCGAGCTGGTCACGGAGGGCTGCCTGGAGCCCGACGGGGATGACGGCTACACCCTGAGCTATCAGGAGAGCGAGCTCACCGGCCTGGAGGGCACCCTGACCACCTTCCAGATCGAGCGGGACCGGGTCACGCTCCTGCGGGTGGGGGAGGTCAACTCCCAGATGGTCTTTGAGGAGGGGCGGCGGCATCTGTCCATGTACGATACTCCCTACGGCGCCCTGTCCGTAGGCATCAACACCCGCAAGATGCGGGCCGAGCTGGACGCCAGGGGCGGCAGCATCGAGATCGACTACGCCATCGAAATCGACCACGCGCTGGCGGGCCAGAACCTGTTCCGCATCCACGTGCGGGAGAAGGGGCCGGCCATCAAGCAGTGACTATCCCGCGCGGCGGCCGGCTGCGCGGCACACAGAGAGATGAATCGAAAAGGAGATAGAACCATGTCCAACATGATCCAGGCGGCCCGGGAGCAGGTCGCCGCTCTGACCCAGGCGGCCTATGAGAAGGCCGCGGCGGAGGGCCTGCTGCCCGCCGGCGCGGAGGTCAAGGCCACCATCGAGATTCCCAAGGATGTCACCCACGGGGATTACGCCTCCTCCTTCGCCATGGCCGGGGCCAAGGCCCTGCGCAAGGCCCCCCGCCAGATCGCCGAGGTGATCGTCAGCCATCTGGATCTGGCTGGGACCTTTTTTGACAAGGTGGAGATCGCCGGCCCCGGCTTCCTGAACTTTACCCTGGGCAGCAAGTGGTACGGCGGTGTGCTCGCCGACATCCAGGCCGAGGGGGAGAGTTACGGCGCGGTGGACGAGGGCCGCGGCGAGAAGGTGATGGTGGAGTTCGTCTCCGCCAACCCCACCGGCCCCATGCACATCGGCAACGCCCGGGGCGGCGTGCTGGGCGACGCCCTGGCCGCCGTGCTGGAGCGGGCGGGCTACGACGTGTGGCGGGAGTTCTATGTCAACGACGCGGGCAACCAGATCCACAAGTTCGCCATGAGCATCGACGCCCGCTATCTCCAGCTGGTGCTGGGGGAGGAGAACGTCCCCTTCCCCGAGGACGGCTACCACGGCGACGACATCAAGGAGCTGGCCCGGGGCTTCTACGACCAGCACGGCGCCGGCTGGAAGGACAAGAGCGAGGAGGAGCGGCAGGCGGCCATGGCCGAGTACGGCCTGTCCGTCAACATCCCCAAGATGAAGGAGGATCTCCGCCGCTACAAGATCGAGTACGACGAGTGGTTCCTGGAGTCATCCCTCCACAACAGCGGCTACGTGGCCGAGACTGTGGGGCTGCTGGCCGGCAAGGGCTGGACCTATGAGAAGGACGGGGCCCTGTGGCTCAACACCACCGCCCTGCTCAAGCAGAAGTTCCTGGCCGAGGGCAAGAGCCAGGAGCAGGTGGACAAGCTCGACCTGAAGGACGACGTGCTCCGCCGGGCCAACGGCTTCTACACCTACTTCGCCGCCGACATCGCCTACCACCGCAACAAGCTGGAGCAGCGGGGCTTCTCCAAGGCCATCAACATCTGGGGCGCCGACCACCACGGCCACGTGGCCCGCCTCCAGGCTGCCCTGGACGGCCTGGGCCTGGACGGCTCCCACCGGCTGATCATCGTGCTGATGCAGCTGGTCAATCTCCTCCAGGACGGCCAGCCCGTCCGCATGTCCAAGCGCTCCGGCAAGGCCATCGCCCTGCGGGATCTGCTGGACGAGGTGAGCGTGGACGCCGCCCGCTTCTTCTTCAACTCCCGCTCCTCCACCTCCGCCCTGGACTTCGATCTGGATCTGGCGGTGCGGGAGGACAGCGAGAACCCGGTCTACTATGTCCAGTACGCCCACGCCCGCATCTGCTCCCTCATTGCCCGGCTGGCCGAGGAGGGACACCTCGTGCCCGACGCGGCGGCGGTAGACCCCGCCCTCTACGCCACGGCGGAGGAGAAGGCCCTTATCAAAACCCTGTCCCAACTGCCCGAGGTCATCCGCCTGGCCGCCCGGGATTACGATCCCTCCGGCGTCAACCGCTATCTGGTGACCCTGGCCGGGGAGTTTCACCGCTTCTACAATGCCTGCCGTATCAAGGGTGAGGAGGCGGCGGTGCTCGCCGCCCGCCTCAAGCTGGCCGACACGGTGCGCGCCGTCATCGCCAACTGCCTGGCCCTCATTGGCGTGGCGGCCCCGGAGAAAATGTAACAATCGCAAACGCGCGGCGCCGGGGGCCCCCGGCGCTGCGCGGCTGTGACGAACTGGGGAATCCTGTCAGTACAGCATGGCGGTTCCTTACATTTGTATAAAAGAAATAAAAACTTTTTCTTAATAATCTGTTAATTGGTATGTAACACTCTTGTAATCTTTTTGAAACGTGGTATGATAGGCACTACGCGCAAACGGGGCGTCTCCCGCAGCGCGTGCTCCATCCGCCCAAACTATGGAGGATTACAAGAATGACTATGTTGGAACTTGTCAAGCATCTCAATTTTGCTGTGGTGGTTCTGTTTACCCTGCTCTACCTGTACCAGGGCTTCTATGTGGTGGTGGGACTGGTTCGCCGCCGCTGGCAGGACCGGCACCAGCCAAGCCGCCTGCACCGCTTCGCCGTGATCGTATCCGCCCGCAACGAGGAGGGGGTCATCGGGGAACTGCTGGAGAGTCTGAACCGGCAGAATTACCCAAAGGAGCTGCTGGATCTCTATGTGGTGGCTGACAACTGCACCGATGACACCGCCGGGGTGGCCCGCCGGGCCGGCGCGTTCGTGTACGAGCGATTCGACCAGGTACATAAGGGCAAGGGCTACGCCATGGACTACCTCTTCCGCCGCCTCAAAGAGGAGGGGAAGGACTGCTATGACGGCTACTTCGTCTTTGACGCGGACAATCTGGTGGACGCCAATTTTGTCGCCGAGATGAACCGCACCTTTGACCAGGGCTACGATGCGGTGACCTGCTACCGCAACTCCAAGAACTTCGCGGCCAACTGGATCTCCGCCGGCTACTCCATCTGGTTCCTGCGGGAGGCCCGGTTCCTCAACTTCCCCCGCACCCTGCTGGGCACCAACTGCCACGTGTCGGGCACCGGCTTCCTGGTGTCCGCCCGGGTCATTGAGGATAACGGCGGCTGGCCCTTCCACCTGCTCACCGAGGATATCCAGTTCTCCGTGGACTGCGCCATCCAGGGCAAGAAGATCGGCTACTGCGACAAGGCGGTGGTCTACGACGAGCAGCCCACCACCTTCCGGCAGTCCTGGGATCAGCGGCTGCGGTGGTCCAAGGGTTTCTACCAGGTGGACCGGGAGTACACCCTCCCCCTGCTGAAGGGCTGCTTCCGCCGGGGCCGCCTGGGCACTTCCTGCTACGACATGTTCGTGACGGTGGCGCCCGGCATGCTGCTCACCCTGCTGATGATTCTCTTTAACGGCGTGATCCTGGCCGCCTGCCTCACCCAGCCGGCCTATCTGGCCACCCGCATCATCCATGAGACCGTGGGCTTCATGGGCTCCGCCGTGTGGAATTTCTATGTGGGCCTGCTGTTCTACGGGCTGATCACGGTGCTGTCCGAGTGGCGTCACATCGACGCCGCGCCGGTGCAGAAGCTGGGGTATGTCCTCACCTTCCCGATCTTTATGTTTACCTACATTCCCATTTCCATTGCCGCACTGGTGCAGAAGGTGGAGTGGAAGCCCATCTACCACACCGCCACTAAGAAAATCAACGAGCTGGGATAAACAAAGAGGGGCCGCGGATACTCCCGGCCCCTCTTTGTTTTGCCTATATGAGTTCCCTTTTACCCTTCGGACTGATTTAGGCTTACCGAACAATTCATTTGTGGAAGTGACGGAGAGATATATAAGAAAAGTCTCCACAGGATTTTGAAACCTTGTGGAGACTTGTTTATTTACAGTATTTTTGCTTTGGACGGCTTATCGGCATTGTATATCACCTGCACAATGCTCCCCACCTTGGGAACAGGGGCTCCGACGCTGATCCATTTTCTTTTTGTGTACGCCTTTCCATCAACTATGTATTCAATCTTGACTATGTAAGGAAATTCAGCACCATCCAGTGCGTGCATTCTCATGGGCTTTCTGTTTACCTTCATCCACCACTGTTTTGCTGCGGCAATCACAGTTCCTGTTGTTTGCTTGTCCATAAATATCCTCCTTGTGTTCTTTTAGAAAAAGAACAGTTCTTCAAATTTTTTGTCTAAGGCTATGCACAAAATCAACGCCAATTTTGCGGTCGGATTGAATTGTCCTGTCTCGATTGAACTGATCGTATTGCGGGATACACCGACCATATCTGCGAGCTGCTGTTGAGATAAGCCCTTTTCACTGCGAGCTGCTTTGAGATTGTTTTTTAATATCAGCTTTTCGTTCATTGACACACCACGCTTTTGACTACAAGTGCAGTGGCGAATGCGATGGCAAAAATTATTTCAACAATTCCCCAAATCAGATTTCGGCGGTTCTTCAACTTTTTATACAATACAATACTGCCACTGCCTTGCATTGCAAAATATACAAGCCAGCCAACCAGTCCGATTTCTGGGATATGAAAAAGTAGTTCGCTTGCAAAGACCAATACGGCACATATAATTGCGCCTACAAGCATTCCTACTCTCGAAGCTGTTCCATAAGCCATCATTTCACACTCATCATGTCTGCCTTCATTCTCTTCACGACTCATTTTGAGTATTTCTTCTTTGTTCATATTATCACCTTTGCCTGCCAAGTTTTCTTTGCACAGTTTGATTATACTTGTGCCAAGTTTTCTTGTCAATCACTTATATTATTTTAATTAATGTAAAAGAAAAAATAGGAGGAAATTCGATTTCAACAAGACTTATCTATTATACGCCATCTTACTAATGTGACTTTTTAGTTAAATCGACGGCGTTGGAACCCATCAGTCCAAATGTATAAAGGGAGTATATTAGGCTGTACTTGCATTCCCGTATCGTTTTGTGATATACTATCTCCCAATCATGCAGCCATGCAATTTTAGGAGGAATAAAACAATTATGGACACCATCCCCCCCTTATCCCTGCCCATCCTGCTGGACGGAGCCACCGGCTCCGAGCTGTATAAGCGGGGCATGCCCGCCGGCGCGTGCACGGAGCAGTGGGTGCTCGGCCACCCGGAGGCCCTGCTGGAGCTCCAGAGGGGTTATGTGGCGGCCGGCAGCCAGGTGCTGATCGCCCCCACCTTCGGGGCCAACCGGGTGCGGCTGGAGCAGCACGGTATCTTCGGGCAGGTGGCGGACTACAACCGCCGGCTGGTGGAGCTGTCCCGGCAGGCTGCCGGCGGCCGCGCTCTGGTGGCGGGGGACATGGCCCCCACGGGGCTGTTCATCGCCCCCTTCGGGGAGAGCAGCTTTGAGGAGCTGGTGGCCATCTATACCGAGCAGGCGGCTGCCCTGGCGGCGGCGGGGGTGGACCTCTTCCTCATTGAGACCACCATGACCATGCCCGAGGCCCGGGCGGCGGTACTGGCCTGCAAGAGCGTGTCGGATCGGCCGGTGTGGGTTACCTTTACCTGCGACGAGAACGGCCGTACCCTCTCGGGCACCGACGTGCTGGCCGCCCTGATCGTCATGCAGGGCATGGGAGTGGACGCCTTCGGGCTGAACTGCTCCTCCGGCCCGGCGGAGATGCTGGAGCAGATGCGCCGCCTCACCCCCTACACCACCGTCCCGCTCATTGCCAAGCCCAACGCGGGCCTGCCCGAGACGGTGGAGGGGCAGGCGGTGTACCACTGCCCGCCGGAGGAGTTCGCCTCCTACGCCGCCGGCTTCGCGGCGGCAGGCGTTCGTATCTTTGGCGGCTGCTGCGGCACTACGGCGGAGCATGTGGCCGCCCTGCGCGCCGCGGTGGAGGCGGTGGATTTCTCCGCCTTCGTCCCGCCCAGGCGGGATCCCGATGTGATTCCCTGCGCCAGTGAGAAGGAGGCCCGGTTTATTACGCCCGACATCGATGTGGGGGAGACCATCGAGTGCACCTCCGATCTGCTGGAGGATATTCTGGAGGCGGAGGAGAACGCCCCCCAGGGCGCGCTGAAGATCGCCATTTACGACGAGGACGACCTCTACACCTTTGCCGAGAACCAATACGCGGTGAAGGATGCGCTGTGCCTCTGGACCGACGTGCCCGAGCTGCTGGAGCAGGCCCTGCGGCTCTACCAGGGCCGGGCCTTCTGGGACGGCACCGGGGAGCTGGAGGCGGCCTTCCTCCAGGAGATGGCCCGGAAATACGGCCTGGTGCTGCTGTAAATCCCGTCAAGTCCCCTGTTCCAAAATCAGCGAAACCGCCAAAAAGCACGCCCTGTTTTTGGGGCGCGCTTTTTGTTTTGTGCCTTGACGGGCCAACCAAGATACGGTATCATAGGAGACATCAAGAACATAAGAACACAAGATGTAGTGCCAAGCCTGGACGGGGTGTCTTTCCCTGTGTTGGCTTTTTTCATGAAGGAAGAAGGGGGCGGACAGCCATGACACTTACAAAGATCCGCAAGCGGGACGGCCGCCTGGCCGAGTTCAACGAGGAGAAGATCGCCCGCGCCATTGAGAAGGCGTTCAACGCCACCTACAAGCCCGGACGGGGGGAGGAGGCCAGAAAGCTGGCCGACGAGGTGCTCTCCATCCTGGAGGTGGAGGGGCAGGCCCAGCCCGATGTGGAGCACATTCAGGATCTGGTGGAGCGGGTGCTCATGGACAACGGCTATGTGCAGACCGCCAAGTCCTACATCCTCTACCGGGAGGAGCGCAGCCGCGCCCGGGAGATGAACACCCGGCTGATGAAGACCTATGAGGACATCACCTTCTCCAAGGCCAAGGACTCCGACATCAAGCGGGAGAACGCCAACATCGACGGGGATACGGCCATGGGGAGCATGCTCAAGTTCGGCTCCGAGGGGGCCAAGCAGTTCTACGACATGTTTGTGCTCAACCCCGACCATGCCCGGGCACACCGGGAGGGGGACATCCACATCCATGACCTGGACTTCCTCACCCTCACCACCACCTGCTGCCAGATCGACATCAAAAAGCTGTTTGAGGGGGGCTTCTCCACCGGCCACGGCACCCTGCGGGAGCCCAACGACATCTCCTCCTACGCCGCCCTGTGCTGCATCGCCATCCAGTCCAACCAGAACGACCAGCACGGCGGCCAGAGCGTGGTCAACTTCGACTACGGCATGGCCGACGGCGTGCGCAAGACCTTCGCGCGGGTGTACCGCCAGAACCTGGCCCGGGCCCTCATGCTGCTGGAGGGCCGGGAGGACCCGGAGAGGGAGCTGAGGGCCTTTATGGCGCAGCTCAAGGCCGACACCGGGCTGGCGCCCACCCTGGAGGACTGGGGGGATTACGCCGCCGCCGAGCGGGCGGCCCTGGTCCCCGCCTTCGGCACGGCGGAGCAGGTGGAGCGGGCCCAGGCCTTCGCCCACCAGCGGGCGGTGAAGGAGACCGACCGGGCCACCTACCAGGCCATGGAGGCCCTGATCCACAACCTGAACACCATGCACTCCCGGGCCGGGGCCCAGACCCCCTTCTCCTCCATCAACTACGGCATGGACACCTCCCCCGAGGGGCGCATGGTGATGAAGAACGTCATGCTGGCCACCGAGGCCGGCCTGGGGAACGGAGAGACCCCCATCTTCCCCATCCAGATCTTCCGGGTCAAGGAGGGGGTCAACTACAACCCCGGCGAGCCGAATTACGACCTGTTCCAGCTGGCCATGCGGTGCTCCGCCAAGCGGCTGTTCCCCAATTTCTCCTTCCTCGACGCGCCCTTCAACCTGCAGTACTACAGGCCCGGCCACCCGGAGACCGAAATCGCCTATATGGGCTGCCGTACCCGGGTCATCGGCAACGTGTACGATCCCAGCCGGGAGATCTGCAACGGCCGGGGCAACCTGTCCTTCACCACCATCAACCTGCCCCGGCTGGCCATCAAGGCCAGGGGGGATCTGGACGTCTTCTTCGAGGGGCTGGACCGGATGCTGGATCTCTGCGTGGAGCAGCTGCTGGAGCGCTTTGAGATCCAGTGTCGCAAGCACGTATACAACTACCCCTTCCTCATGGGCCAGGGGGTGTGGCTGGACAGCGACAAGCTGGACTGGGACGACGAGGTGCGGGAGGTGCTCAGGCACGGCACCCTCACCGTGGGCTTCATCGGCCTGGCCGAGACCCTCAAGGCCCTTGTCGGCGTCCACCACGGGGAGAGCGAGAAGGCCCAGGTGCTGGGCCTGGAGATCATCTCCCACATGCGGGCCCGCATGGACGAGGAGGCCGCCAAACGGGGCCTCAACTTCTCCCTCATCGCCACCCCCGCCGAGGGGCTGTCCGGCCGGTTCGTCAAGCTGGACCGGGCCCGTTACGGCTCCATCGAGGGGATCACCGAGCGGGAGTACTACACCAACTCCTTCCACGTGCCGGTGTACTACCCCATCTCCGCCTACGATAAAATCCGGATTGAGGCTCCCTACCACGCCCTCACCAACGCCGGCCACATCAGCTATATCGAGATGGACGGCGATCCTACCGACAACCTGGAGGCTTTCGAGAAGGTCATCCGCTGCATGAAGGAGAGCGGCATCGGCTACGGCAGCGTCAACCACCCGGTGGATCGTGACCCGGTGTGCGGCTTCTCCGGCATCATCGGCGACCAGTGCCCCGGCTGCGGCCGCACCGAGGCCGACGGCGTGCCCTTTGAGCGCATCCGCCGCATCACCGGCTATCTGGTGGGAACCCTAGACCGCTTCAACAACGGCAAGCGGGCGGAGGAGCGCGACCGGGTAAAGCATTCGGTGTAATAGGGACGGGGACAAGCCCGCGCTGCCTCGTAGGGGCCGATGCCCACATCGGCCTGCTCAACCAGTCTTGTAGAGGAGAGATACCATGTCAGACACGCCCGCCATCCGTCTCAAGCGGGGAGAGGGCCGCGCCTTCAAGGCCGGCGGCCCCTGGATTTACGACAACGAGATTGCAGAGATTCTGGGCGAGCCCGCCGACGGCGGCATCGTCCGCATCGAGGACTACAACGGCTACCCCCTGGGGGTGGGCTTCCTCAACCGGGCCTCCACCATCGCGGTGCGCGTCCTGTCCCGGGACGCCGGGGCCGTCATCGACCGGGATTTTCTGGAGCGGCGGGTGCGCGCCGCCTGGCAGTACCGCAAGGACACGGTGGACACCTCCTCCTGCCGGGTGATCTTCGGGGAGGCCGACTTCCTCCCCGGCCTGGTGGTGGACAAGTTTGCCGACGTGCTGGTGGTGGAGTCCCTGGCCCTGGGCATCGACCGGCTGAAATCCACCATTCTGTCTCTGCTGGTGGATCTTTTGAAGGAGGACGGCATCTCCGTCCGGGGCATCTACGAGCGAAGTGACGCCAAGGTGCGCCTCAAGGAGGGCATGGAGCGGGTGAAGGGCTTCTTGTCCGACCCCTTCGATCCGGTGGTGGAGATTGTGGAGAACGGCGTCCGCTATCAGGTGGACGTGGCCGAGGGGCAGAAGACCGGCTTTTTCCTGGATCAGAAGTACAACCGGCTGGCCATCCAGCCCCTGGCCCGCGGCGGCCGGGTGCTGGACTGCTTCACCCACACCGGGGCCTTCGCCCTCAACGCTGCCAAGGGCGGCGCGGCGGAGGTGCTGGGGGTGGACGCCTCGGAGCTGGGGGTGGCCCAGGCCACGCAGAATGCCGCCCTCAACGGCATGTCCGACCGGGTACGCTTTGCCTGCCGCGACGTGTTCGAGCTGCTGCCGGAGCTGGAGCGGAAGGGCGAGAAATTTGACCTGGTGATCCTGGACCCGCCCGCCTTCACCAAGTCCCGCGCCTCAGTGAAGAAGGCGGTCACCGGCTACCGGGAGATCAACCTGCGGGGCATTAAGCTGGTGAAAAACGGCGGCTATCTGGCCACCTGCTCCTGCTCCCACTTCATGACGCCGGAGCTGTTCACCAAGACCATCGGGGAGGCAGCCCGGGACGCCCGCCGCCGCCTGCGGCAGGTGGAGTACCGCACCCAGTCCCCCGACCATCCGGTGCTGTGGGGGGCCGACCAGTCCCTCTACCTGAAGTTCTATATCTTCCAGGTGGTGGACGACGCATAAAGCGAACAGGGCCGCCGCATCCGCGGCGGCCCTGCTGTTTGAGGGAGGAAGCGCCATGCGCATCGCCAATACCGTATCCGACTCCATCGTGGACGGCCCCGGCCTGCGGTTCACCGTCTTCACCCAGGGCTGTCCCCACCGCTGCCCTGGATGCCACAACCCGGGCACCCACGACCCAGCCGGGGGGCGGGAGGTCTCGGTGGCGGAGCTGGCGGCGGAGCTGTCCGGCAATCCGCTGACCGACGGCCTCACCCTCTCCGGCGGGGAGCCCTTCTGCCAGGCGGCGGAGTGCGCCGCCCTGGCCCGCATCGCCCGGGAAAGGGGCTTGAACGTGTGGGCCTATACGGGGTATACTTATGAGAGACTGCTCGCCGGAGAGGTGCCGGACGCGCTGGCCTTGCTGGAGCAGGTGGACGTGCTGGTGGACGGGCCCTTTGTGGAGGCGGAGAAGTCCTACGCCGCCCTGTTCCGGGGGAGCGCCAACCAGCGGCTGATCGACGTGCCCAAGTCCCTGGCCGCCGGGGCGGTGGTGCTGTGGGAGCGGCCCGATCCCCTGGCCCACTTCACCCGGCCGGAGTCGTAAGGCCGGGCGGCCACAAGGGCCGCCCCTACAGATGCGGGTGACCGCGCAGGCCCGGGCGTAGGGGCGGGGGTTGTCCCCGCCCGCCATCTGGAGGCATGGCTGTGTGGCCGACTTGGAGACACGCGGGCAGCCTGACACGCTGTTTCCCCCGAAGCGGCACAAATCCGCGGCGGCCGGGCGGCCACAAGGACCGCCCCTACAGATGCGGATGACCGCACAGGCCCGGGCGTAGGGGCGGGGCTTGTCCCCGCCCGCCCCGCGCCGGCGTGTGGACGGCGGGGGGATGAGAGTGCCGGTCCCTGCGGCGTGCGTGTAGGGGCGGATGCCTACATCCGCCCGTGTGCAGCCAGCCCCGCGCCGGTGCGCAGGCCCAGCAGAAAGGCGTGGGCGGCGGCAAAGGCCCGAATTGCCTCGATATCAGTCCATAGATCCGGCGTGCATTCGTTTTTGACCAGATCGTGATGGTACTCGTCTGCTGCGTCCATGGGCATGGCGTCTATATACGACTGGATATACTGGGTATACAAAAATTGCACAAAGTCAGTCATGCCTTAAATCCCCTCTACACGAATTATGATGATGTTATTATACTACACGAAATTTGATGATGTGTCAAGGGGGAAGGAGAAGAAAATGGAGATTATTTTGCCCAGACTGGCTGAACGGCTGAAACCCCTCAGAAAGAGGTTTGGAAGGACTCAAAAGGATATGGCGGAACTGTTGGGTGTCACAGAGCGCCACTATCAAAAGATTGAATATGGCCACATCAATGTCTCTGCCACCACGCTGATTCTCTTGGCGGACTATTTTCACGTGACAACCGATTACCTGTTGGGACGGGAGGATACCCATGACCATCATTGACAAGGAGACCTGGCCCCGCCGGGCCCATTACGACTTTTTCACCCCCATGTCCGACCCCTTCTACACCCTGACGTTCCCGGTGGACGTGACACCCCTGCGGGCCTGGTGCAAGGGACGTTCCCTGCCCTTTTACCCGGCCATGGTGTTCGCCGTCACCAAGGCCATGGAGGCGGTGGACGCCTTCCACTACAAGGATCGGGACGGGGTGATCGTCCGCCACGACACCCTGGTGCCCAGCTTCACCGACCTGAAACCGGGCAGCGAGCTGTTCCAGATTGTCACCGTGGAGGCGGGGGAGGATGCGGCGGACTTCTGCCGCCGGGCCAAGGCCCAGGCGGCGGCCCAGACCGAGTTCATCACCTCCGGCCCCTGGGACGGGGATCAGCTCGTCTACTTCACCTGCCTGCCCTGGTTCCCCCTCACGGCCCTGAAGAACGAGAAGGACGTGAGCCCTTCCGACTCGGTGCCCCGGGCGGCCTGGGGCCGCTGGGAGGAGGAGGGGAGCCGCACCCGCCTGCTGCTGAGCCTGGAGCTGAACCACCGCCTGCTGGACGGCGTCCATGTGGGCCGGTTTTATGAGGCGCTGAACCGCTGGATGGAGGGGCTATGACCGCGGAGGAGTTTCGCACCCGCTGGACGGGACATGTGCCCAAGGTACAGGACGTGACGGGGGAGTACGCCGTGCTGGTGCCCCTGGTGGAGCGGCCGGAGGGCCTGTGCCTGCTCTACGAGGTGCGGGCCGACACCCTGGGCCGCCAGCCGGGGGAGGTGTGCTTTCCCGGCGGGCGGCTGGAGCCGGGGGAGGACGCGGTTTCCTGCGCCCTGCGGGAGACGTGGGAGGAGCTGGGCATTCCCCGGACGGCGGTGGAGGTGGTGGCCGAGCTGGACTGGCTGACCCACCAGGGGGGCTTTGTGCTCTATCCCGTCCTGGGGATCGTGGCGCCGGAGGCGGCGGAGCGGCTCCGCCCCGGCCCCGCCGAGGTGAAGGAGACCTTCTTTGTGCCGGTGGACTGGCTGCGGGCCCATCCGCCGGAGGTGTATGCCTACCCGCTGATCCCCCAGGTGGGGGAGGACTTCCCCTATGACCGCATCGGCTTTCCCCAGGGCTACCGCTGGCGGGGCGGCCGGGTGGAGGTGCCCATCTACGCCTGGGAGGGACGGGCCATCTGGGGCCTGACCGGCCGCATCACCCGCCGCCTGCTGGAGGGTATGCCATGAGAGCGCCGGAGCGGCTGGGGCCCTATGTGTACCGCCAGTCGGACACCTGCTTCCCCCTGGGGGGCGACAGCCTGGCCCTGGCCGCCTTTGCCTCGGTGCGGCGGGGGGACCGGGTGTGCGACCTGGGCTGCGGGGCGGGGGCGCTGCTCCTGCTGTTGGCCGCCCGGGTTTCCCCACTGGCCCTCTCCGGTGTGGAATACTGCCCGGAGGACGCCTCCCTGGCCCGCCGGAACCTGTCGGAAAACGGCCTGGAGGGGGCGATTTGCACCGGAGATCTCCGCGCCGTGTGCAAAACCCTCCCCGCCGGGGGCTTCTCCCTGGCGATCTCCAACCCGCCCTACTTCAAGGCGGGGAGCGGCGGCTGCGGCGGGCCCGCCCGGATGGAGGGGGACTGCGCCCTGGAGGACTGGTGCGCCGCCGCCGGGCGGCTGCTGAAAAACGGGGGACGCTTCGCCCTCGTTCACCGGCCGGAGCGTTTGTGCGATCTCTTTGCCGCCCTCCGCTCCGCCGGGCTGGAGCCCAAGCGGCTCCGGCTGCTCCAGCACGGGCCGGATTGCCCGCCCTCCGCCGTCCTGCTGGAGGCGGTGCGGCAGGGCCGGCCGGGGCTGGAGATTCTGCCCACACTACTGTCAAACCGGAGGTAATATACATGGCCGGAACGCTGTATCTGGTACCCACCCCCATCGGCAACCTGGGGGACATCTCCCGGCGCATCGCGGACACCCTGGGGGAGGTGGATTTTATTGCCGCGGAGGATACCCGGGTGACCCTCAAGCTGCTCAACCACCTGGGGCTGAAAAAGCCCATGCTCTCCTATTACCGCCACAACACCGGGGCGGGGGGCGAGGCGGTGCTCAGCCGCCTGCTGGCCGGGGAGAGCTGCGCCCTGGTCACCGACGCGGGCACTCCGGCGGTTTCCGACCCCGGCGAGGAGCTGGTGGCCCTCTGCGCCCAGAGTGGGGTGGATGTGGTGGCCATCCCCGGCCCCTGCGCCCTGGTCACCGCCCTGGCGGTGTCCGGCCTGCCCACCGGCCGGTTCACCTTCGAGGGCTTCCTGGCCATGAACAAGAAGAACCGCCGCACCCACCTGGAGGAACTGAAGGGGGAGCGGCGCACCATGATTTTCTATGAGGCGCCCCACAAGCTCTGTGCCACCCTGGACGATCTGGCGGAGGCCTTTGGGCCGGGCCGGCGCATCTCCCTGTGCCGGGAGCTGACCAAGCTTCACGAGGAGGTGCGGCGCACCACCCTTGGGGAGGCTGCGGAGTGGTACGGGGCCAACCCGCCCCGTGGGGAGTTCGTGCTGGTGGTAGAGGGCGCGGCCGGGACGGCGGAGGAGGCCCCTACCCTGGCCGGCGGGCTGGCCCGGGTGGAGGCGCTGCGGGCCGAGGGCCTCTCCCTGCGGGACGCAGTGCGGCAGGCGGCGCGGGAAACAGGCCTGGCTAAAAATGAACTTTACGACCGTGCCGTGGGGAAAACCGGCGGCTGCGAATAAAACTGTGCGGAAAAAAGGACATCCTTATTTAGAAGTATTTGGAATCAAAAATATTACTATTAGTATTATTGGAAAACCGCGAAACACCTGCGGTTTCGATCGAAAAAAGGGACAAAAAGAGAAGAAAACACCTTGCTTTTTCAGAAAAAGCAAGGTGTTTTTACAATATGAAACGAAAAATTATTTTAACTGAAGCTCACGAATGCAGTTGGGACAGACGTTCTTTCCCTTGAAGTTGATTACATCTTTTGCGTCATCGCAGAAAATGCAGGCGGGTTGATACTTTTTCAGTACAATTGAAGCCCCATCTACGTAAATTTCCAGCGAATCCTTTTCTGCAATGTCCAATGTACGGCGGAGCTCGATGGGGAGCACGATCCGCCCCAGTTCATCCACCTTGCGCACAATGCCCGTCGATTTCATAAGAGTTACTTCCTTTCCCTACGAATTTCCACATATTTCCGTCATTATCTATAAACTGACATTATTATAACATATCGTATTGGATTGTCAATCGAAATCTGGAAATCTTTACGAGGGAAAGCGGGGTTTTTCGACGGGCGGTGGAAAAGCAGTTTACAACAGCCCGGATCGCAGGCATGTTTCCTGCGGACAGCCCGTATAAATGGGGGAAGACGGGGAGGTGTCCGGTATGGCAATGACAGTGATCTGGACCGGGATGGTGGTGGTCTCCATCCTGTGCGGTCTGGCGACAGGAAACGGACCGGCGGTGGCGGCTGCGGCCATGGAGGGGGCGGCCGCGGCGGTGGAGCTGTGCCTGTCCATGGCGGGGGTGCTCTGTCTGTGGATGGGGGTGATGGAGGTGATGCGCCGCTCCGGCCTGTCGGATGGGCTGTCCCGGCTGCTCCGGCCGGTGCTGCGGCGGCTCTACCCGGAGTTTGCGCGGGACCGGGAGGTGATGGACACCATCTCGGCCAACGTGTCGGCCAACCTGCTGGGGCTGGGCAATGCGGCCACTCCCCTGGGCATCCAGGCCGCCCGGCAGATGAGCCGCCGTACTCCCGGACGGGCCTCAGACGCTTTGTGTATGCTGGTGGTGTGCAATACGGCGTCCATCCAGCTCATTCCCACCACGGTGGCCTCGGTGCGCCTGGCCGCGGGGTGCGCCGCCCCCTTTGATATCCTGCCCGCGGTGTGGCTGGCCTCGGCCATTTCGGTGTGCACCGGCATCGGGGCGGTCAAGCTCTTCGGCCGGGTGTGGAGGGGGTAGGCATGGAGCTGTTCTTCACCATGCTGGTGCCCCTGATCATTGCCGCGGTGGCCTTGTACGGTATGGCGCGGCGGGTGGATGTGTATGACGCCCTGGTTCAGGGGGCCGGGGAGGGGCTGGGGGTGCTTCTGCGCATTGTGCCGCCCCTGGTGGGCCTGCTCACGGCGGTGTATATGCTCCGCGCCTCCGGGGCGCTGGAGCTGGCGGCCCGGGCGCTGGCCCCGGTGCTCACCGCCCTGGGCATCCCGCCGGAGACCGTGGCACTCCTGCTGGTGCGACCGGTCAGCGGCTCGGCAGCACTGGGGGTGGGGGCGGAGCTCATCGCCACCTACGGCCCCGACTCCCTGATCGGCCGAACGGCGGCAGTGATGCTGGGTTCCACCGAGACAACCTTCTACACCATCGCGGTCTACTTCGGCGCAGCGGGCATCGTCAAGACCCGCTATGCCGTCCCGGCAGCCCTCTGCGCCGACCTGGCGGGCTTTATGGCTGCTGCCTGGGCGGTGCGGGTGATCTTCTATTAGGGGCAAGGCAAAGAAACCGCCGCGGACGCTGTCCACGGCGGTTTTTATGGGCGGTCAGGGGCGGCGGAGGAACCCGAACCACAGGTGACGGGTTACATGCTTTTCATAGGCGGTCTCCCCCAGGGCGGGATCGAAGGTCAGGAGATAGGACGGCCCGTCCGGGGGAAGGGACAGAGACTTGGTCACCCGGTCGGTGTGACCGGTGCGGTCGGCGTCGACATAGTGCAGAATCACCCGAGCCCCGTCCAGCCGGTAGTCCAGCGTCAAGGAGGCAGCGTCAGCCCCGGCATCCAGCAGCTCCGCGCCGGGCGGAAGGAGGGCGGCCAGCTCCGGGGGAAGCGCCTCCGGCAGGAAGGACGTGTAGCCGCCGTCTGCTGCGGCCGCCTGGACGGCCGCGAGCTGAAACACCGTGTCCGATTGAGCCAGCTCCTCATCGGTGAGCGCCAACTGGGGACACTCCCGGAGAATCTGCGCTCCGTCGGTGCTCACCATCACAGAACGCTGCGTGTGGGAGAGGGACTCCAAACAGAGCCAGACAGCAATCAGCGCCGCCAGCACGGCCGACAGGATCAGCAGGAACTTGCGCCGGGGCCTTGGGAAAGCGCTCATACGTACCCTCCTTTCACCGGGGGAGCGGGCGTAGGGCTACAGGGTGAAATCCTCGTCCTTCAGCCTGCTGAAGTCGGGTGCCACCGGCGGCGGCGGCACCCGCTTGAGGGGGTCGTACTTGAAGGAGCGGCAGCTCCCGCCGGGGGCGACTACACCCTGTTTGGTACAGAGGATTTTCTCCTCGTCCAGTGGGGTGCCCCGCTGACAGTAGGTGCACCTGGGCTCGATATTCTTCTGAAACAGCATGGAGCTCCCTCCCTCTCTCATAACGTCTCATTATAACACGCTCCGATGCCTCTTGCCAAGGCTTTTTCGCGCTGCGGCGGCCGCCACAAAGAGGAAAAAGAGGAAGAGCACCCAGGCGCAGACCAGAGAGATGACCAGTGTGCGGTGGAAATCCATGCCCGCAATGCCAGCCACCTGGTCGGCCAGGTAATCGGAGACCGGCGCCTCCAGCGGAAAGAGGCGGACCAGGACGGCGATGAACAGGGCGGACAGGCCGCCGTGGAGCAGCTTGCCTACCAGATAGGTGCCTACGGACAGGCCGCTGCCCCCGATGAAGGAGAGCACCTGACAGTGGACGGAGATGCCGGCCCACCCCAGCATGAAGGCGGCCAGAATAAGCTTGCCGCTGAGGGTGCCGTCGCCGGAGAGGGTCCACACACCGGAGGAGATCTCCAGCGCGCCGGTGAGCAGCCGCTGGGCCCACTCCGGGGTGAGGCCGAAGGGGGCCAGTACGGTCCCCAGCACCTGGGCCAGCCCGGGCAGAAACCCGGAGCGGATGAGGAGCTGAATCACCACGGTGAAAAAGACCACAAAGGCGCAGATGTTCAGCGTGGACAGAAAGGAGTTTTTGATGGAGCCGGTAAAGGCTGTTGTGAAGCGCTGGGCGTGGAACTGGGGCCGGGGCTGCCGCTCCTCCCGCCGGGCGGTTGGGCCGGCCTTGTAAAAACGGAAGAGAATGCCGATGCAGATGGAGGCGGCCGCGTGGGCCAGATAGAGCAGCACTCCCACCCGGCTGCTGGCGAACACCCCAGCCCCCACCACGCCCAGAATGAAGGCGGGACCGGAGTTGTTGCAGAAGGCCAGCAGGCGCTCGGCCTCCGTCTTGGTGCACATGCCGTTCTCGTAGAGGCTGATGGCCGTCTTGGCTCCCACCGGGTAGCCGCCGATGAAGCCCAGGGCGAAAGCGGAGGCGCAGGCCCCGCTGACGTGGAACAGGGGGCGCATCAGTCCCTCCAGCAGACGTCCCAGGTATCCCGCCAGCCCCAGTTCCACCACCAGGGAGGAGAGCACGAAGAAGGGGAACAGGGAGGGAATTATGACGTTGTAGCACAGGGCCAGGCCGCTTTTGGCCGCCTCCATGGAGGGCTGGGGATAGAGCATCAGGGCCAGGGTGGCGCACAGCAGGGCCAGACCCAGGAGCAGGTCGCGCACCCTCTCTTTGGACAACAGCCTGGACATAGGCTTCACCTCCGTCCTAAATGGGTATGCGCCGGAGGGGAAAAGGTTGCCTGTCCGGAGAAATTTGACAGGGCGGGGAAGGCGTGCTATGCTGAGGTATCCAAGTCAACGCCAGAGATCAGAAAGGGAGGGATGCCGATGGGCATACAGCATTGGAAGCAGGACGGGATCCCGGTGGCGGAGCTGACCGGGCCGGAGAAGCGCATTGTGGATGCGCCGTCGGCCCTGGAGCTGGCCATGACGGCGCGCCATGAGGCCGGGGCCTCCGCCCTGCTGGTGGACAAGGCGGCGGTGGCCGAGGACTTTTTCATCCTCAGCACCGGCCTGGCGGGGGAGATTTTGGAGAAATTCATCCAGTACCGGATCAAAATGGCCGTCTACGGAGACTTTTCCTGCTATACTAGCAAGCCTCTGCGGGATTTTATCTATGAGTCCAACCACGGGAGCGACTTTTTCTTTGCCCCCGAGCGGGAAGAGGCGCTCCGGCTTCTGCTGCGGACGGCTGGAAGGGAGTGAGGAAGGATGACCGAGGAGGAACGTATCTTCCGGGGGGAGTTGTTTGCCTCAGAGGAGCCGGAGCTGGTGGAGAAGAAGCGGAGAGCCCACCGGCTCAGCCAGAAGTATAATGAGACGTTTGAGGACGATGCAGAGGTGCGGGAGGCGATTCTCCGGGAGCTGCTGGGGGAGCTGGGGGAAGGCGTGTGTATGCTGGGGCCGGTGCGCTTTCACTACGGCTGCCACACCCGGGTGGGAAACCATTGCTTCATGAACTTCAACTTCACCGTCCAGGACGACGCCCCTGTGACCATCGGCGACCACTGCAACTTCGGACCCAACGTGACGATCGTGACGCCCATGCACCCCATGCTGCCCGACGAGCGCCGGGGGATGGTGTGCGACGATGGGGTGGAGCGGTTTTTGTGCTATGCCAAGCCCGTGACCATCGGACACGACTGCTGGTTCGGGGCAAATGTGGTGGTCTGCCCCGGCGTGACCATCGGGGAGAACTGCGTCATCGGAGCGGGGAGCGTAGTGACCCGAGACATCCCTGCGGGCTCCTTCGCCGCCGGCAATCCGGCCCGGGTCATCCGCCCGATTACGGCGGCGGATACCGTCCGCGGCCGCTTCCCCGGCATCCGGGGGTAAAAAAGGAGGGCCCGACCAACGCGTCCAGGCCCTCCGGCTATTTGGTCTGAAAAATCTCCCGGAACAGGGTGTAGTCCTGCTCCAGCTTGGGCAATAATGGGTAAGAGCCCCGGTGGAGCACCCAGTCGATGACCACGCCGCGGAAGTGGCGGAAAAAGAAATCGGCCGTCCACTCTACCGACCAGCCGGGCAGAAGGGCGCCCTCCTCCTCCGCCTGGCGCAGGCAGTCGAGCATGGCGCGCAGCGTGTAGCGGGTGGGATCCATGGAGGATGCGTCGTCAGGGGCGTCCAGCCGCCGCTGGTAATAGCGGGCCACCAGCTCCCAGCCCTGGGCCTCAATGAAGGAGGCGTAGGTGGAGAGAATCAGCCAAAGCCGCTGGGGCGGGGCGTCAGTCTCGTGGCCGGACAGGGCCTCCTCCATGTGCCGGTCCAGGGGGGAGAAGCCACGGGAGAGCAGATCCTCCTTGGAACGGAAGTGGTGGTAAAAGGCACCGGTGGTAATGCCCGCCCGCTGGCAGATATCCCGGACGGAAACCTTGTCAAAGCTGTTTTCACGGGCCAGCTCCATGGCGGCCTGGAGAATGGCCTGCTCGGTCTGCTGCGCCTGCTCCTTCCGGCGCTGGCGGTAGTCCATGGATTGTCCCTCCTTCCCCTTGACACGGCTGGTATTCAGCCGCTATAATAGTGACATAACGATGTTATGCGGGTTTTGCCACTCTGATTATAGAATAGGATGATTGCCTTGTCAAATCCGGAAAAGATTGCGCTGCTCACCGACTCCACGGCGGATCTGCCCGCCCCGATGCGGGAGGGTAAGCCCATCTATGTGGTGCCGCTGAAAATCCGCTGTGAGGACGGCGAGTACTCCGACGGGGTGGACATCACCGCCGAGGGGGTATATGAGCGGCTCCACCGGGGAGAGCTGCCCCGCACCTCGCTGCCCGAGGGCGGTGTGGTCAGCGACACGCTGGATCAGATCCGTGCCGACGGGTATGAGAGGGTGATCGCCGTCATGCTCTCCTCCGGCCTGTCCGGCACCTACAACATGGTGCGCCTCCAGGCCGGACAGCGGGACGATCTGGAGATCGCCGTCTTTGACTCCAGGAGCGGTTCTCTGGGCATCGGCATTATGGTGCTCCAGCTGTGGGAGGAAATTGTGGCCGGGGCCTCCTGGGAGACCCTGGTGCGCGAGCGGGCGCCCCATCTGGTGGCAAACACCTTCCCTTTCTTCTCGGTGGACACCCTGGAGTACCTGCGCCGGGGCGGCCGCATCGGCCGCATCACCGCCCTGGCGGGCACCATGCTGTCCATCAAGCCCATCATCACCTTCTCGGACGACGGCCAGCTCCAGAGCATCGCCAAGGTGCGGGGCCGCAGACAGGTGCAGGACAAGATCCTGGAGCTGCTCAGGGCCCGGTTCCAATCCGGCAGACGGTACAACCTGGCCGTGGCCAACGGCGGCGCGCCGGAGGAGATGGCGGAGTTTGCGGCCCGGCTGAAGGCCGAGTTTCCCAACTACGAGCATTTTTGGGAGGGGGTCATGGACGCCACCCTCAGCGTCTATATCGGCGACGGCGTTATCGGCGGCGGCATCCAGTTCCTGGACTGAAGTAAAACTCCCCCGGCAATGCCGGGGGAGTTTTGTGTTTAGTCCACCACGCGCAGCTCCTTGGAGGCGTGGTTGAGCACCTCGCAGCCGTCCTCGGTGACCAGCACCAGATCCTCAATACGCACGCCCAGCTTGCCGGGCAGGTAGATGCCCGGCTCCACGGAGAAGACCATCCCCGGTTCGGCGACGGCGGGGCTGGAGGCGCTGTTGTCCGGCGGCTCGTGGCAGTCCAGGCCGCAGCCGTGGCCCAGCCGGTGGGTGAAGAAGGGGCCGTAGCCCGCGTCTTCGATGAGCTTCCGGGCCGCCCGGTCGATGTCCTTCATCGGGACGCCGGGGCGGATGACGGCCTCGGCCGCCAGATTGGCGGCCTTGACGGTCTCATATACCCGCCGGCCCTCGTCGCTCACCGAGCGGAAAAACACCGTGCGGGTCATGTCGCACCAGTAGCGCCGGATGGGGATGAAAATGTCCAGGACCACGCTGTCCCCGTCCCGGAGCACCGTCCCGTTGGGGGCGTGGTGGGGGTCGGCTCCGTTGGGGCCGAAGCAGACCAGCTGCCCCTCGCCGGAGCGGTCGGCGCCGTGCTGCCGGTAGAGGCCCTCCACATAGGCGGCCAGCTCACTCTCCACCGCGCCGGCCCTCACGGCGGCGATGGCCGCCTCCACCACCTGGTCGTTGATCTGGGAGGCGCGGCGCATGGCGGAGATCTCGTCGGCGTCCTTGTACTTGCGGGCGTCGTCCACCGGGGCGGAGCCCAGCACCGGCGTCACGTCGGGCCGGGCGGCCAGAAGGGCGATGAGGAACTTGCTGGGCCAGGCCTTGTCCACCCCCAGCGTGCCGGGGAGGAGGGCGGCGGCCAGCGCCGCCGTGGGCACGTCGCTGTCCTGGTGGAGCACCAGCTCCAGCCCCTCCTGGGGCTCCAGGGCGAAGAGGGCGTTGGCGAACAGCCGGCACGTGCCGTCGGCGCGGATGTAGAGCGCCAGCATCCGCTCCATCGGCTCCACCCAGTACCCCGTCAGGTAGTACACCGAGGCGGTGGAGGAGATTACAATCTGGGTCAGTCCGTCCCGCTCCATGTTGCGGAGCACCCGGGCCAGTCTCGCTTGATTCATAGGACATGTCCTTTCTGTCTGTAAGTTCTAACCTTATTATAATCCGGACTGTCAAGCGCACAAATCCCTCCCCCGCCTTTCGGTGGGGGAGGGATTTTGTGTCACACGCGGTAGCGCTTCTGCTTGATGTAGGAGCAGTGGAGGAGGGCGTGGGCCTTGTGGCCGCCGGGCTCGCCCAGGAAGTCGGCGTAGACCTTCTGCACCACCGGGTTCTCGTGGCTGCGGCGGTAGGTCATGCCCTCATCCTGCTTGTAGAGGGCGGCGGCGCGGAGGGCCTTGATGTCGGTGAAGTTGCGCACGTTGGCGTGCTGGATGGGCTGGCCGCCGCCGTTGATGCAGCCGCCGGGGCAGGCCATAAACTCCACAAAGTCGTACTGGAGGGAGCCGTCCCGGATGCCGTCCAGCACCCGCTTGACGTTGTGCAGGCCGGAGGCCACGCAGACCCGGACGGTCTTGCCGGGCAGCTCATAACTGGCCTCCTTGACCCCCTCCATGCCGCGGACCTCTTGATACTCCAGAGGGGCCATGCCCGCGCCGGTGAGCTGCTCCACCACGGTGCGCAGGGCGGCCTCCATGACGCCGCCGGAGGCGCCGAAGATGGCGGCCGCGCCGGTGGAGACGCCCAGCATGGGATCGAACGCCCCGTCGGGCAGGTGCTCGAAGAGCAGGCCGGCCTGGGTGATCATGCGGCCCAGCTCCCGGGTGGTGAGGGACACGTCCACCGGCATGCAGCCGTTGGGCAGCCGCTGCTCCTCCCGCAGTACCTCGTACTTCTTGGCGGTGCAGGGCATGATGGACACCACGAAGATGTCCTGGGGATCCATGCCCGCCTGCTCGGCGTAGTAGGTCTTGACCAGGGAGCCGAACATCTGCTGGGGGGACTTGCAGGAGGAGATGTTGCGGATCATGTCGGGGGCGTGCTGCTCCAGATAGCGCACCCAGCCGGGGGAGCAGGAGGTGATGAGGGGGAGGGTGCCGCCGCCGTTGAGGCGGCTTAAAAACTCGGTGCCCTCCTCCAGAATGGTGAAGTCGGCGGCGGTGTCCACGTCGAACACCTTGTCGAAGCCCAGGCGGCGCAGGGCGGTGACCATCTTGCCCTCCACGTTGGTGCCGATGGGCAGGCCGAAGCACTCGCCCAGGGTGACCCGGATGGAGGGGGCGGGGCCCACCACCACGTGCTTGGTGGGGTCGTTCAGGGCGGCCAGCACGCGGGCGGTGTCGTCCTTCTCGGAGAGGGCGCCGGTGGGGCAGGCCACGATGCACTGGCCGCAGGAGACGCAGTCCACCTCGGCCAGATCCCGGTCGAAGGCACAGCCGATGTGGGTGTGGAAGCCCCGGTCGTTGGGGCCGATGACGCCCACCTCCTGGGTCTTGCGGCACACGGCGGTGCACCGGCGGCAGAGGACGCACTTGGAGTTGTCCCGCACCAGGTGGGGGGCGGAGGCCTCAATCTGGGGGGGCATGTTGTCGTTGGCGTACCGCACCGCGTCAATGCCCAGGTCGCCGGCCAGTTGGAGCAGCTCGCAGTGGCTGTTGCGGGAGCAGGTGAGGCAGTCCATCCGGTGGTTGGAGAGGATCAGTTCCAGGGTGAGCTGGCGGGACTTGCGTACCCGCTCCGTGTTGGTGTAGACCTCCATCCCCTCGGCCACGGGGTAGACGCAGGAGGCAACCAGGCTCTTGGCCCCCTTCACCTCCACCACGCAGATGCGGCAGGCGCCGATCTCATTGATGTCCTTCAGGAAACACAGCGACGGGATATTGAAGCCCGCGGAGCGGGCCGCCTCCAGCACCGTGGAGCCCTCGGGAACGGTGACGGGGATGTCGTTGATGCGCAGAGATACCATCTTTTCGTCCATGTCCGTTCCCTCCCTTACTGCTTGTAAATGGCGTCAAAGCGGCAGTGATCCATGCACGCGCCGCACTTGATGCACTTGGACTGGTTGATGATATGGGGGGCGCGCACCGCGCCGGAGATGGCGCCGGTGGGGCAGCCCTGGGCGCAGCGGGTGCAGCCCTTGCACTTGGTGGGATCCACGATGTACTGGATGAGCGCCTTGCACACCCCGGCGGGGCAGCGCTTCTCATAGATGTGGGCCTCGAACTCCTCCCGGAAGTGGGTGAGGGTGGAGAGCACGGGGTTGGGGGCGGTCTGCCCCAGGCCGCACAGGGCGGACTGCTTGATGTGGTGGCACAGCTCCTCGATGGTGTCCAGATCCTCCGGCTCGCCGTTGCCCTCGGTGATCTTGGTCAGCAGATCCAGCAGCCGCTTGGTGCCGATGCGGCAGGGGGAGCACTTGCCGCAGGACTCGTCCACAATGAACTCCAGATAGAACTTGGCGATGTCCACCATGCAGTTGTCCTCGTCCATGACGATGAGGCCGCCGGAGCCCATCATGGAGCCGATGGCGCTGAGGGACTCGTAGTCGATGGGGGTGTCGATGAGGGAGGCGGGGATGCAGCCGCCGGAGGGGCCGCCGGTCTGGGCGGCCTTGAACTTCTTGCCGCCCGGCACGCCGCCGCCGATGTCCTCCACCACCGTGCGCAGGGTGGTACCCATGGGGACCTCCACCAGGCCGGTGTTGGTGATCTTGCCGCCCAGGGCGAAGACCTTGGTGCCCTTGCTGGTCTCGGTGCCGATGGCGGCGTAGGCATCGGGGCCGTGGTTGAAAATCCAGGTGATGTTGGCGTAGGTCTCCACGTTGTTGAGCAGGGTGGGCCGGTCAAACAGGCCCTTCACCGCCGGGAAGGGGGGGCGGGTCTTGGGCTCGCCCCGGTGGCCCTCGATGGAGCGCATGAGGGCGGTCTCCTCGCCGCAGACGAAGGCGCCGGCGCCCAGGCGCAGCTCCAGATCAAAGTCAAAGCCGGAGTCGAAGATGTTCTTGCCCAGCAGACCGTACTCCTTGGCCTGCCGGATGGCGGTCTCCAGCCGCTTGACGGCGATGGGGTACTCGGCCCGGACGTAGATGTAGCCCTGGTGGGCCCCCACGGCGTAGCCCGCGATGGTCATGGCCTCCAGAATGGTGTGGGGGTCGCCCTCCAGCACCGAGCGGTCCATGAACGCGCCGGGATCGCCCTCGTCGGCGTTGCAGCACACATACTTGACCCCGTCGGGGCTGACCGCGTCGGCGGTGAACTGCCACTTTTTGCCCGTGGGGAAGCCCGCGCCGCCCCGGCCCCGCAGGCCGGAGGCCAGCACCGTGTCGATGACCTGCTGGGGCGGGATGTGTTCGGTGAGGATTTTACCCAGGGCGGCGTAGCCGTCCACGCCGATGTACTCGTCGATGCTCTCCGGGTTGATGACGCCGCAGTTGCGCAGGGCGATGCGGTGCTGGTGCTTGTAGAACCGGGTCTCGGCCAGGGAGGTGGCCGGGCCGTCGCCCCCCTCGTTCTTGTTGAGCAGGCGCTTGACGATGCGGCCCTTGACGATGTGCTCGGAGACAATCTCCTCCACGTCGTCCACCGTCACGTGGGTGTAGCACGCCCCCTCGGGGTAGATGGTGACGATGGGCCCCAGGGCGCACAGGCCGAAGCAGCCCGTGCGCACCACCTGGGCCTCCTTGTCCATGCCCTGGGCGGCCAGCTGCTTTTCAAACTCCGCGATGATCTTGGGACTCTCGGAGGAGGTGCAGCCGGTGCCGGTGCAGACCAGAATATGGGAACGAATCAAGCTCATCTCACGCCCTCCCTCATTCTGCCGCGCCGATGGTGTACTCGGTCACCACGCGGCCGTTGACCAGATGCTCGCTGACGATGGAGGCCACCTTGTCCGGGGTCATCTTTACATAGGTGACCTTCTCCTGGCCGGGCACGTACACCTCTACAATGGGCTCCAGCCGGCACACGCCGATGCACCCCGTCTGGGACACGGTGACGTTTTTCAGCTCCCGCTTGGCGACCTCCTCCAAAAAGGCGTTGAGCACCGGGCGGGCTCCCGCCGCGATGCCGCAGGTGGCCATACCCACCACCACGCGGATGCGGTCGTCCCCGGAGTCCCGCAAATCAATCTGCTGGCGCATCTTATCACGGATGGCCTGTAGCTCCGCTAGACTTTTCATGGTTTTACATCCCCTTCTGCTCTTGTAACAGCGCTTCCTGTTCCTGTAGGTAATCCCGGATCCAGAGGATCAGCTCCGGCTCGGCCAGGGAGAGCTCCGGCCCAAGCAGGGCGTGCAGCTCCTTCGTGTCCAGGCGGGCCAGGGCGTCTCCCCTCCGGTGCGTATAGTGCAGTTCCAGCTCCGGCGCGCCCTGGATGAGCAGGGTGATCGTGCCGGCCATGTCCCCCACCGGGGGGCAGTCGATGTGCGAGGCGACAAAAACGGCGGTGACGGCGGTGCCAACCCCCAGTGCACTTTCAATCGACAGGGAGCCGCCGGTCTGCTCCGCCGCCAGGCGCAGCAGGGGCAGCCCAAGCCCCATGGATCGGGTGGTGCGGGTGGTGGTGAAGGGGTCGCTCACCCGGGCCAGCAGCTCCGGGGCCATGCCCGTGCCGTCGTCCCGGATGGAAAGGGTGATGGTCTTCCACTCCTCCGTCAGGGTGATGTCCAGGCGCCTGGCCTGGGCGGTGATGGAATTCTGGGCGATATCCAGGGTATAGAGGGCGATCTCTTTCATGGGGTTCCCTCCCTTGCGGCGCTTTGGAGTCAAAACCAGAGCCTTCCGGCTCCACGGGCGGGGACAAGCCCCGCCCCTACATTACAGCCCTTGAAGATATCCTCCGTAGGGGCCGACACCTCAGGACGGCCTCTCTTGCCCCTGCGGGGCAATTCGCCTTCTGCCCTCATCGGCCCGCGGCAGCTATCCTCCACCCTCGCCGTAGGGGCGGCCCTTGTGGCCGCCCGTCCTCTCCGGCCTGCCGCAGCGTTTTCCTGAACGCGCCGCCGGCCTGCGGGCGGGTGTGGGCACCCACCCCTACCTCCCGACGCGAGGGGCGCCCGCGTTCAGGGCCCCCGCGCGAACCCAGCGAAGCGGTTCGCGTGGGGAAAGGAGGCCCAGCGGCGGGAGTGAGCGTTCGGGCTTGCCCGGAAGCGAATGATCCAAAGCTTGGGCCGACGCTGTCACGCTGCGGCGGCTGCGCGACGCCACACTGCTTACCCCTCCGCGAAAAACACCTTGCGCCTGCGGCGCAACTGCTTTTTCGGCTGCGGGGCGCGCTGTGCGGCTGCGACCCACGCCTCCGCGCTTCCTGTCACGCTGCGCGCCCTCCGCGACGGGCAGCGTTCATCCGGGGCTCCTCCTCGCGGCATAGCCGCTGCGGCCTCCGCTACAAACGTGCCACCGGCACGTTTGCTCACGCTGCGGTTTCGTCTTCATGTCCTCTTAGCTCCCCTATGCGCCTACCCTCCGCGCTTCCTCAGATCCGGTGCATGGCGTTGAAAATATCCTCCCGCTGGGCGCGGATGTCCAGGCTGCGGGCCTCACCCTCCCGCTCCAGCAGGGCGGCCAGCTCGGCGAAGGGGATGTCGCAGGCGCCGGCGTCCACCAGCATGACCATGGTGAAGTCCCCCTGAAGGATGGTCTGGCTGATGTCCAGAATGTTGACATTGTGCTGGGCCAGCAGGGCGCAGACCAGGGACATGATACCCACCCGGTCCTTGCCGAGAACGGTGACGATTGCTCTCATAATAGAACAGCTCCTTTGCGGTTTTTACGGATATGGGGACTCTCACTGCAGCTCATCCAGCGTCAGCCCGAAGGCGGGCAGGAAGTGCTCCAGAAAGTAGTCCAGCTCGGGCAGATCATAGCCCCGCAGGGCCTCCAGCGTCTGCTCCGCGGCCTGCTTGAATTCGGCGTTGCCCGCCTTGAGCTCCTCCACGCATTTGATGTGGGCCGAGAGCTTGTCGGCGGCCTTGACCAGTGTTCTGAGCCCGGGGTCGTAGTCCTCCCGCAGCAGGGGGTCAAAGGAGGGGCGGAGGGCCTCCGGCAGCATATGCAGCAGCTTGTTGGCGGAGAACTGCTCCACTTCCCTGTAGGCGTCCCGGATGTCGGGGTTGTAGTACTTGATGGGGGTGGGCAGGTCGCCGGTGAGGATCTCCGGCGCGTCGTGGTAAAGGGCCGCTGCGGCGGCCAGACCGGGGTCGGCGTCGCCGCCGAACACGTCCCGCCGGATCACGGCCAGGGCGTGGGCCAGCACCGCCACCATGTGGGAGTGCTCCTGAATGTTCTCCTGAAAGGTGTTGCGCATCAGCCCCCAGCGGTTGATGTACCGCATCCGGGAGAGGTAGGCGAAGAACGGGTACTGGTCTGACATGGTCATCCCTCCTGCGAAAGCAAACTATTCTACCACAGAAGCGGCCGGTTTGTAAACCGTCGAAAAAGGAGGGCGGCCCTGGGCCGCCCTCCTTATCTTATATTACTGGGTCTGCTTGACCTCAAAGGCGGCGACACTCTGCTCAAAGGCAGAGCGGTCGGCGTCGGAGCCGTGGACCTCCACCTTCACCGGGTGGGAGAGATCCAAGGAGAACAGGCCCATGATGGATTTGGCGTCGATGACGTATCGGCCGGAGAGCACGTCCACCTCGCAGGGGCAGCAGGTGGCCGCGTTGACAAACTGGCGTACATCCTCGATGGAGGACAGCGACACGAAGAACTCAGACATGAAAGGGCACCTCCTAAATGACTGTATACAAACGGTAGGGCTTTGCTTTATAATTAGGGTATCCCCATTATAGACAGGAACGGGGAAAAAATTCAATGGGAAAGCCGCGGTAAACCGGAAATTCTGTTTTTTTCACAAAGAGCCGCGGTCATATGCGAGGAAAAGACATGCGAGTTGCTATCTACACCTTGGGCTGCAAGGTCAACCAATACGAGACGCAGGCGATGGAGGCGGAGCTCACCCGCCGGGGCCACGCCCTGGTGCCCTTTGACGGGGCGGCGGACGCCTATGTGATCAACACCTGCACCGTCACGGCGGTGAGCGACAGGAAATCCCGCCAGATGATCCGGCAGGCCCGCAAGCGCTCCCCCCACGCGGTGGTGGCGGTGTGCGGCTGCTACGCCCAGACCGATCCGGAGGCGGTGGAGGCCCTGGGGGTGGAGCTGGTCATGGGCACGGCCGACCGCATGGGCTTTCTGGACGCGCTGGAGGCCCTCAGCCCCGACGGCGGACACCCGGTGGTGAGGGTGGACGACGCCCTGCGCCGCCGCCAGTATGAGCATATGCCCGCCGGCGGCCTGGAGGGGCGCACCCGGGCCATGCTCAAGGTGGAGGACGGCTGCGTCAACTTCTGTACCTACTGCATCATCCCCTACGCCCGGGGGCCGATCCGCTCCCTTCCCCTGGAGGAGGCCGCCTGTGAGGCAAAGCGCCTTGCCGGGGCGGGCTACCGGGAGCTGGTGCTCACCGGCATCGAAATCTCCTCCTGGGGACACGATCTCAAAAATGGGCAGGGCCTGATCGACCTTGTGGAAGCGGTGTGCGCCGCCGCGCCGGAGTGCCGGGTGCGGCTGGGCTCCCTGGAACCCCGCACCGTCACGGGGGACTTCTGCCGCCGGGCCGCTGCCCTGCCCAACCTGTGCCCCCACTTCCACCTCTCCATGCAGAGCGGCTGCGACGCCACGTTGAAGCGGATGAACCGGAAATATGATTCCGCCCGGTATTATGAGAGCGTAACATTACTCCGGGAGCACTTTGACCGCCCCGGAATCACCACCGATCTCATTGTGGGCTTCCCCGGCGAGACGGAGGAGGAGTTCACCCAGACCCTGGACTTTGTGCGCCGGTGCGCCTTCTCCGCCATGCACATCTTCCCCTACTCCCGCCGTACCGGCACCCCGGCGGCCGCCCTGCCCAGCCAGGTGCCCAAGGCGGAAAAGGAGGCGAGGGCCCGCCGGGCGGCGGCGGTGGCGGAGGAGCTGCGGGCGGCCTGGCTGGAGCGCTGGGTGGGGGAGACCCTGACCGTGCTCTTCGAGGAGGAGAAGGGGGGCCTCTGGCGTGGCCACGCTCCCAATTATACGGAGGTCTTTGCCCCGGGCGAGGGACTACACAATGTCATAAAAGAGGTAAAAATAACGGGAATTTATCGGGACGGACTGAAAGGAAGCGTGCTGGAATGAACCGGAGGCTGTTCCCCCTGGCCCTGAGCCTCGCCCTGCTGGCGGGGTGCGCCCCCGCGCCGGAACCCGCACCCGAGCCCACACCCACCCCGGCCGCGGCGGTGGACTTCCACGCCTTTCTGGACGCGGTCAACGAGAAGCGCCGGGCCGTCATCGAGGAGGGGGAGCCCCTGGACATCTCCCCCTGGACGCCGGACTTTGCCGGCCAGAACCACACCTTCACCGACGGGGAGATGGAGGCTCTGATGACCCGCCGCAATATGGTGGACTATCTCCCTCCAGAGAAGGCCAGGGAGGATCTGGATGTGTTCTTTACCCTCCTCCGCACCACCTACGGGGCCTATGAGTACTTCGGCGGCGATGAGGTGTTTGAGAAGTTGAAGGCGGAGAGCATCGAGATACTGGAGGACACCACCACCCCTTACGGTTCCACGCTTATCCGGCTGGCGACGGCCCTGTATTTGCCGCTGGAGGGGACGGTACTGGACGGACATTTTACGATTGGAGGCAGTCACCTGTTTTCCAAGCTCCGTACCTATTATGTACCGGATATATACATCAGCGACCCCACTGGGCTAAGTGAGGACTATGTGAAGCCCACCATCGGCCCGGATGGGGCCATCACCTACGGCTTTTTCGCCATGAGCAAGGACGGGAGCGACCTGCCGGACACCCTGGGCGGGTATGAGCTGTCGTGGACGCCCTGTGAGACTGTGGGCCCCGGTCATTTTGTGTTTGCGGAGAGCGAATACCAGGGCATCCCAACGCTGCAATCCCGCTATATGTCCGCCGACACGCCGGAAGAGGAGGAACAGCTGGCGCGGTTTGCCGCCTGCGGCGGGGAGTACGCCGACGCGCCCCTGCTGATCTTCGATGTGCGGAGCAACCCCGGCGGGTACTCGAACTGGATGGCGGAGTGGTTTGATGGCTGGACGGGCCAGCCCGCCCAGCCCCGCCGGAGCTCCGGAAAGAGGATCAGCCAGATCGGTTGCTATTTTCTGGACTATCCGGACGAGGCCATGGGAACCTGGGCTGTTTCCTCACAGCCAGGCCGATGGGTGGAGCGGGAGGGAATCACCTTCCTGTTGACGGACAACTGGACCGCCTCCGCCGGAGAGGACGTGCTGACCGACCTGCACACGGTGGAGAACACGCTGGTGGTGGGGGTAAACACGGGCGGCTGCTCCCTGGTGTCGGATAACTTCACCTGCTGCCTGCCAAATTCGGGACTCCCGGTTTTCTTCGGTACCGGGCTGGGCTTTCATGAGACCATGGAAAACCGGGACGGGGTGGGATACGCCCCCGACCTGTGGGTCAATCCGCCCGACGCTATGGAAGCAGTGGCCCGGCTGTGCCGGTACTACGGCCTGTAGGGGCGGCCTTTATGGCCGCCCGCGGGCGACCACAAGGGTCGCCCCTACGC
>OGJD01000524.1_pt1 | contig 32549 bp, 31 predicted proteins | sample 1571971 | NCBI WGS metagenome assembly OGJD01 (sample SAMEA2582117, study PRJEB24529) | metagenome | biome: Human gut stool | place: China | collected 2011
TACACCCTACCAGTCAGCGTATCGCTCTCTTTCTGAAGCCGGTTCAGATCGGCTTCCATTTGTGCGATACGGCGGGAGACTTTTTCGGAACGACTGCCGAAGTTCATCCGGCGGAGTTTATCCAGCTGCGCCTGCAGATGGTCTATTTCGCGCTCCCGGTTGCTAAGCTTTTCCTGCAGGGCGTGGATCAGCGCTTTCTGTTCGGCCAGGCGCTGTTTCAGCAGGAAGATGTCGTCAGAAGAGATGTCGTTCATAAGCCCGTATTTTACCGGGCTTATTCTGTGACAACCAGGATAAAGAGATTTACAGCATGGTCAGGGAGGTCAGCAGCCGCTTAGGCTGTCGCCAGTCGATACCTTCCAGCAGCATCGCCAGCTGCGCCTGTGTAAGGAACACTTTGCCATCACGGGCTGACGGCCAGGCGAAGCGCCCACGCTCCAGCCGTTTGGTCAGGAGGCACAGTCCGTCACCGGTGGACCACAGCAGTTTAACCTGACTGCCGCTGCGGCCCCGGAAAATGAAAACATGGCCGGACATGGGATCGTCTTTCAGCGCCGTCTGTACTTTCGCAGCCAGGCCGTTGAAGCCATTTCGCATATCGGTGATACCGGCAACCAGCCAAATTTTGGTCCCGGAAGGTAACGGGATCATCGCTTCAGTTCCTGTATCAGCAGAGTCAGGAGCTTTTCGCTGACATTGCCATTGAAGCGGAGCGTCCCGTGCCGGAACGTTACCTCACAGCTGATACTGAGGGTTTCCGGGTCCTCTGCGAGCGATTCTGGCTGTTCGGCAGCTGCATCGAGAGTCACAGGAAGTAGCTGGGGGCTCTCTGAAGAAGGTAATAGCAGCTTTCCCTCGCGCCATTGTTGTCGCCATTTGAACAACAGATTGGCGTTAATGCCATTTTCAAGAGCAAGTTTTGAGATGGATATCCCGGGTTCACAGGAGGCAGCAACGAGCTGCTGTTTAAATTCGGGAGGATAATTAGGGCAGCCTTTTCGCCTGCCGGGAGTCACATTTTTCTGCATATCTGACACTTTGGTTCCCACTACTTATTTGGTGGACACCACTTTGTCTAATTCGTCAGATTCTGACCAGACGGTTCAGGCTGTACGCTTACTATGACTCTTGAAATCCATAAATTCAAGCGCAGTGCCCAGCCATCCCGATACTGCTGCTTTCACCAAATCCTTAGTGCTTCTTTCGTGTTTTTCTATTGTCATAATGGTTATCTCTAAAAAAGAGGTAAGATGCGTACTACTTACTCGCCGTTATTGGTATTATTCAGAAAAAGTGAGTAAGACTTTGCAGCAATGTTTTTGATCCTGTTCAAATAAACTAATGGCATCAGCAACATGCTGGAAATCAAACGTATGGGTAATTAATTTTTCTGGTTTAATTAACCCTTTACTTAACCAGTCGATAACGACCGGAAATTTATTTGCATTTAAGCGTGAAGAGAAAATAGAGAGTTCTTTTCCGGTAATTCCTTGCTGAATCACTTCAGACGGTTCACTGGAGAAGCCCATCAATACAATACGTGCCGCTGGAGAAGCCAGCGTTACGGCCTCTTTCAGGATAGAAGGATGACAAGCCGCATCGATAATTAATGTCGGCTTGATGCCTTTTTCAGTGAAAATCTCGCCAAGCGGTGTCTGGCTGTTATTAATCGCCCAGTCAGCCCCGCTCTCTTTCGCTTTTTCCAGTCGTTCATCAATGCGATCGGCAACAATCACATTTTTAACGTTATAGACGCCTTTTAATACCTGAACGATCGTCAGGCCGATTGGACCGGCACCATAAACCAGAACGGTATCATTTTCAGTCGGTTGACCATGTCCGGTTACGTTAGCCGCAATGGTAAAAGGTTCGATCATCACCGCATATTGATCGGCCACTGCTTCAGGAATTTTCCACGCATTTTTTGCCGGAACCACGGCATATTCACTGAAACCACCGTCAGCGTGCACACCTAATACAGCCAGTGTCGTACAAACGTTCGGTTTACCTATAGAGCACGGATAGCAATGCCCACAGCTGACCACCGGATCGACAGCAACACGTTCACCGACTCTGGCGCTTTCCACGCCTTCACCCACTGCATCAATGACGCCAAAGAATTCATGACCAATGACGCGCGGATATTTCGCAAAAGGATTATGCCCACGATAAATATGGCTATCTGAACCACAAATTCCGGCAAGTTTCACTTTTACTCGTACTTCACCCGCTGACGGGGTGGGTATTTCACGTTCGACAATCGCCAGTTGATTCGGTTTTTCAATTAATATGCTTTTCATTATCTTACTCCTTACCAGTTCCACAGCGTGCCATCTTCCAGACGTGCGACTGGTAGATAAGCAGGTTCATAGGGATATTTCGCCGCCAGCTTTTCATCGAATTCGATACCAAGACCCGGTTTGTCTCCCGGATGCATATAGCCGTTATCGAAAGTCCAGTTGTGCGGGAAGACTTCGAGCATTTGTTCGGAATAACCCATGTATTCCTGGACACCGAAATTGGGGACCCACAGATCAAAGTGCAGCGCCGCAGCCATGCAGACTGGTGACAAATCGGAAGGACCGTGTGAGCCAGTACGTACCTGATACAGCGAAGCAAAATCGGCAATCCGGCGCATACCGGTAATTCCGCCTGCATGGGTCAGCGTGGTGCGGATATAATCGATGAGTTGCTCTTCAATCAGTTGTTTGCAGTCCCAGATGCTGTTGAAGACTTCACCCACTGCGATGGGTGTGACGGTATGTTGGCGAATGAGACGGAAGCATTCCTGGTTTTCCGCAGGCGTCGGGTCTTCCATCCAGAACATGCGATAATCTTCAATGCTTTTACCAAAGCGCGCCGCTTCAATAGGCGTTAAGCGATGGTGCATGTCATGCAGCAAATGTTCATTAAAACCAAACTTGTTACGTACCGCGTCAAACAATTTCGGCATGAAATCGAGGTATTTCTCCGTCGACCACAGCTGCTCTTCCGGCCACTGTCCTTTGGTTGCGGGTTCATAAGCCAGACCTTTACCTTTCGACATGCCGTAGGTGGTTTTCATACCAGGGATTCCGCACTGCACGCGGATGGCTTTGAATCCCAGCTCCTGATGACGGGCATAATCATCCAGAGCTTCATCAATACTGTGACCGGTGGTATGGCAATAAACCATCACCCCTTCACGAGACGCGCCGCCGAGTAACTGGTAAAGCGGCATGTTGGCAGCTTTGGCTTTAATATCCCACAGCGCCATATCAACCGCTGAAATGGCCGACATCGTAACCGGACCGCGACGCCAGTAAGCACCTTTATAGAAAAACTGCCAGATATCTTCGATACGGTGCGCATCGCGACCAATAAGCTGCGGACAAAGGTGATCCTGCAAATAAGAGGCCACGGAAAGCTCACGTCCATTGAGGGTGGCATCCCCAAGGCCCGTAATACCGTCCTCAGTGGTGATTTTTAATGTGACGAAATTACGCCCCGGACAGGTAACAAAAACTTCAGCCTTTACGATCTTCATGTTCGATTCCTTGCATCGCTTGTCGTGATGCATGAAATCTACGCAACTGAGCTACTACCATACAAGTATGAAGATCGAAAAAAGCCGGAGTGATCACAAAAAAAGGCGTATATTTGCGCTGTGAATGGTTGACAAAAGATGAAATAGAATACCTTTTGTCAGCTGACACTTCCTCTTATCTTATTGATAAAATGGATTTATGTTCCTACGTGCGCCCCCAGCCCGCAACAATGATCAACATGCCGCAAAGCGCAATCAACGCACCCGTCCAGTCATAAAGAGTCAGTTTCACGCCATCCACAACGCGCAGCCACATCAACGCCGTGCAGACATAAACGCCACCATAAGCCGCGTAAACACGCCCACTCGCCGCAGGATGCAACGTTAACAACCAAACAAACAGCGCCAGTGAAATCCCCGCCGGAAGCAACAGCCAGATACTGGCGTTTCGTTTTAACCACAACCAGGGCAGAAAGCATCCAATAATTTCACACAGCGCAGTAGCAAAAAATAGTAACGTTGTTTTAATCATCTTTGTCACTTATTGACATCATGTATAGTTATAGGGCGACATAATATCATCAATATAAACACCCTCCTGGTACGTTTTGCGTTCGCAGTGGATGGTGTAGAATCACCTTTAATCATTCATACAGGGAATGAATTATGAAAATCACTCTCAGCAAACGAATCGGCCTGCTCGCTTTTCTGCTGCCTTGCGCACTGGCATTGAGCACAACTGTTCATGCCGAAACTAACAAACTGGTGATTGAGTCTGGCGACAGTGCACAAAGCCGCCAGCACGCCGCTATGGAAAAAGAGCAATGGAATGACACGCGCAATCTGCGCCAGAAAGTGAATAAACGCACTGAAAAAGAGTGGGATAAAGCCGACGCCGCTTTTGATAACCGCGATAAATGTGAGCAAAGCGCCAACATCAATGCCTACTGGGAGCCCAATACTTTGCGCTGCCTGGACCGTCGAACTGGCCGCGTTATTACCCCCTAACCTGTTATTGATTTAAGGAATGTAAGGACACGTTATGCCAAGCGCCCACAGTGTTAAGCTACGCCCGCTGGAGCGTGAAGATTTACGCTATGTACATCAACTCGACAATAACGCCAGTGTGATGCGTTACTGGTTTGAGGAACCCTACGAAGCCTTTGTTGAACTCTCTGATCTGTATGATAAGCATATTCACGATCAGAGCGAACGGCGCTTTGTGGTGGAATGTGACGGCGAAAAAGCCGGTCTGGTGGAGCTGGTGGAAATTAACCATGTACATCGCCGCGCAGAATTTCAGATAATTATCTCCCCGGAGTATCAGGGGAAAGGTCTGGCAACCCGTGCCGCCAAATTAGCAATGGACTATGGCTTTACCGTTCTCAATCTCTATAAGCTGTATCTGATCGTTGATAAAGAGAATGAAAAAGCGATTCACATTTACCGCAAGCTTGGCTTTTCGGTTGAAGGTGAATTGATGCACGAGTTCTTTATTAATGGTCAATATCGTAATGCCATTCGCATGTGTATATTCCAGCATCAGTATCTGGCAGAGCACAAAACACCGGGTCAGACTCTCCTGAAGCCGACCGCACAATAGCATTAATAATAATCGATTGTATTTTTGATGGTGTAAACCCGTTCGACGGCGGGTTTTACTCCTTCATCAACAATGATCAGCTGACAGTCCACCGGATTGGCGTGACTGTCATATTCACAGCTCTGTTTTACATTACCAACTCGTTGATTATTCAGTAAAGTAACCGCTGTGTAATCTAATTTTTTGATCGGGTCCGTTGATGGCGTGGCGCTGACAGATAATGTTTTGTCGTTACTTTTCGTGGTTTTACCCAGCGGATAACCCTGATCATCATAGCGATATTCCATCTGCATTTGTTTGCTGCTGGCTTTAATCACGAAGCCATTATCATCGGTTTCCCAACTCACCCCGGCAGAAGGTAATTCTGCTAGCTGGCATTTTCCCTGTAAACGTACTCTCTTCTCCAGCGTCTCGGCATCACGGTAATAATTGGCGTCCAGTACCAGAGCGACCACGGTATTATTTTCCAGATCCAGTAATTCGAGTGAATCAAAACAGCCTTCTTGCGACAAAGTCCCAGAAACACGTTTCGTCACTTCACCTTGCTCATCCATTAATGTCTGAGTGAAATCTTTTACCGGACCACGCAGCGGATCAAAATCGAATTCATTAGAGAAACTGGCCATCTCAGGGGTAAATGAAAGTGTTACCTCTGTGCGGTCACATCCTGTGAGGAATATCGCGAGTAAGCATGGTAGTAATTTGTATTTCACAACAGTCACCAGAGAGTAGAGATGATTCTCAATCATAGTAGCAAATACAGTACTTTACACGTTAAATGCTATGCTTAAAGAAGTTATCTTCGCGTAAGGAGCTTATGATGAAACTCTCAACCTGCTGTGCCGCGCTTCTGCTCGCCCTCGCCTCACCCGCGGTACTCGCCGCGCCGGGATCCTGTGAGCGCATACAGAGCGATATATCACAGCGCATTATCAATAATGGCGTACCCGAAAGCAGCTTCACATTAAGTATTGTACCCAATGACCAGGTTGATCAGCCTGATTCCCAGGTCGTCGGGCATTGTGCTAATGATACGCATAAAATTCTCTACACCCGCACCACCAGCGGTAACGTCTCTGCTCCCGCGCAGTCTACCCAGGATGGCGCGCCTGCCGAACCGCAGTAATACATTATCGACTGAACGCCGGATACGACACATCCGGCGATTTGAACATACAACATAATCCCACCTTATTACTCATACCCTTCTATTGATATGGATTAATAATTCTTAACCCAAAATGGGTAGACTCCCTCTATTGTTAGCGCGCTAAATATTCAATATATAAACTTTTATATAACGATAAAGAACAGGGAGTGAGTTATGTCCAAAAATGAACGAATGGTGGGCATCAGCCGCAGAACACTCGTTAAATCTACCGCGATAGGTTCTCTGGCGCTGGCTGCAGGCGGTTTTTCTTTGCCGTTTACCCTGCGCAGTGCAGCAGCAGCGGTACAACAGGCCCGCGAAAAAGTGGTCTGGGGTGCCTGTTCCGTCAACTGTGGTAGCCGCTGTGCACTTCGTCTACATGTTAAAGATAATGAAGTGACCTGGGTGGAAACTGACAATACCGGCAGCGATGAGTACGGCAACCATCAGGTACGCGCCTGTTTGCGCGGTCGCTCCATCCGCCGGCGTATTAATCATCCCGATCGCTTGAATTACCCAATGAAACGCGTGGGTAAACGCGGTGAAGGCAAATTCGAACGGATTAGCTGGGATGAAGCCCTGGATACTATCGCCAGTAGCCTGAAAAAAACCGTCGAACAATATGGCAATGAGGCTGTATATATTCAGTACTCTTCGGGGATTGTTGGCGGCAATATGACCCGCTCTTCGCCATCAGCCTAGGCGGTCAAACGCCTGATGAACTGCTACGGCGGTTCACTCAATCAGTATGGCTCCTACAGCACCGCGCAAATTTCCTGTGCCATGCCCTACACCTACGGCAGTAATGATGGCAACAGCACCACGGATATTGAAAACAGCAAGCTGGTCGTGATGTTTGGTAACAACCCGGCAGAAACCCGCATGAGCGGCGGTGGCATCACTTATCTTCTTGAAAAAGCGCGCGAGAAATCGAACGCCAAAATGATTGTTATCGATCCGCGATATACCGATACGGCTGCTGGTCGTGAAGATGAATGGCTTCCTATTCGCCCGGGCACCGATGCCGCGCTGGTTGCGGGGATTGCCTGGGTATTGATTAACGAAAATCTCGTTGATCAACCTTTTCTCGATAAATACTGCGTCGGCTATGACGAAAAAACCTTACCCGCAGATGCACCCAAAAATGGTCACTATAAAGCCTATATTCTTGGTGAAGGTGACGATAAAACAGCGAAAACGCCGCAGTGGGCTTCGCAAATTACCGGTATCCCGGTAGACCGTATCATCAAACTGGCGCGTGAAATTGGCACAGCAAAACCCGCTTATATCTGCCAGGGCTGGGGGCCGCAACGCCAGGCAAACGGCGAGCTGACTGCACGCGCTATTGCTATGTTGCCTATTTTGACGGGCAATGTCGGCATCAGCGGCGGAAATAGTGGCGCGCGTGAATCGACCTATACCATTACCATAGAACGCCTGCCGGTGCTGGATAATCCGGTCAAAACGTCAATCTCCTGCTTCAGCTGGACAGATGCTATCGATCATGGTCCGCAAATGACGGCAATCCGCGACGGCGTCCGCGGCAAAGATAAACTGGATGTGCCCATTAAGTTCATCTGGAACTACGCGGGAAATACCCTCGTTAATCAGCATTCTGACATCAACAAAACGCATGAAATTCTGCAGGACGAATCGAAATGCGAAATGATTGTGGTCATCGAAAACTTTATGACCTCATCGGCAAAATATGCCGACATTCTGCTGCCAGACCTGATGACCGTTGAGCAGGAAGATATTATTCCTAACGACTACGCCGGTAACATGGGATATCTCATTTTCCTCCAGCCAGTCACCAGCGAAAAATTCGAACGTAAACCGATTTACTGGATCCTGAGTGAAGTCGCGAAACGTCTTGGACCTGACGTCTATCAAAAGTTCACAGAAGGTCGCACGCAGGAACAATGGTTACAACATCTGTACGCCAAAATGCTTGCCAAAGATCCGGCGTTACCGTCTTACGACGAACTGAAAAAAATGGGTATCTATAAGTGTAAAGATCCCAATGGTCATTTTGTCGCCTACAAAGCATTTCGTGACGACCCCGAGGCAAATCCACTTAAAACGCCTTCCGGTAAGATTGAAATTTATTCCAGCAGGCTGGCGGAAATTGCCCGTACCTGGGAACTGGAAAAAGATGAAGTGATAAGCCCATTGCCAGTTTATGCCTCAACCTTTGAAGGCTGGGACTCCCCTGAACGTAGAACCTTCCCACTGCAACTGTTTGGTTTCCATTACAAATCCCGTACTCACTCGACCTACGGCAATATTGATCTCTTGAAGGCTGCCTGCCGTCAGGAGGTGTGGATCAACCCTATAGATGCGCAGAAACGTGGGATTGCCAACGGCGATATGGTTCGGGTGTTTAACCATCGTGGCGAAGTTCGGCTACCAGCCAAAGTAACACCACGCATTCTCCCTGGAGTTAGCGCTATGGGCCAGGGAGCCTGGCACGAGGCCAATATGTCTGGCGATAAAATCGACCATGGCGGCTGTGTGAATACGCTAACCACTCTGCGCCCTTCACCACTGGCGAAGGGAAACCCGCAGCACACTAATCTGGTCGAGATCGAAAAAATATAACCCACGACAACCATAAATTCTGGCATGACATTTTGTTTGAAAAGCAATAAGTGAGTAATGATGAAAATCCATACCACAGAGGCGCTCATGAAGGCTGAAATCAGCCGTAGAAGTCTGATGAAAACCTCCGCACTTGGCAGTCTTGCGCTGGCAAGCAGTGCTTTCACTCTGCCATTTTCCCAAATGGTCCGGGCGGCAGAGGCTCCGGTAGAAGAGAAAGCGGTCTGGAGTTCCTGCACCGTTAACTGCGGGAGCCGCTGTCTGTTACGTTTGCATGTGAAAGATGACACCGTGTACTGGGTGGAGTCTGATACGACAGGTGACGACGTCTACGGTAATCATCAGGTTCGAGCGTGTTTACGCGGACGCTCTATCCGCCGACGGATGAATCATCCTGATAGGTTGAAATATCCCATGAAGCGCGTCGGCAAGCGCGGTGAAGGTAAATTTGAACGGATAAGTTGGGACGAAGCCCTGGATACCATCAGTGATAATCTTCGGCGGATCCTAAAAGATTACGGCAATGAGGCTGTACATGTTCTCTATGGAACAGGCGTAGATGGTGGAAACATCACCAACTCAAACGTCCCGTACCGTCTGATGAACTCTTGTGGTGGTTTTCTCAGTCGCTATGGCAGCTACAGTACCGCACAGATCAGTGCCGCAATGAGTTATATGTTCGGTGCCAATGATGGCAACAGCCCGGATGATATCGCCAATACGAAACTGGTCGTTATGTTCGGAAATAACCCGGCAGAAACGCGGATGAGCGGCGGTGGTGTCACTTACTACGTCGAGCAAGCCCGCGAACGTTCAAACGCACGCATGATCGTCATCGATCCACGTTATAACGACACAGCTGCCGGACGTGAAGATGAATGGCTACCCATTCGCCCTGGCACCGATGGCGCACTGGCCTGTGCGATTGCCTGGGTACTGATTACGGAAAACATGGTCGATCAGCCATTTCTCGACAAATATTGTGTTGGTTACGATGAAAAAACGCTGCCCGCCAACGCACCACGTAACGCGCATTATAAAGCCTATATTCTGGGCGAAGGGCCTGACGGCATAGCTAAAACGCCGGAATGGGCAGCAAAAATCACCAGCATACCGGCAGAAAAAATTATCCAGTTGGCACGAGAGATCGGTTCAGCAAAACCTGCTTATATTTGTCAGGGTTGGGGGCCACAACGACACTCCAACGGCGAACAAACGTCCCGCGCTATTGCCATGCTTTCCGTTCTCACCGGTAACGTCGGCATAAACGGCGGCAACTCAGGTGTACGCGAAGGTAGCTGGGATCTGGGGGTAGAATGGTTCCCGATGCTTGAGAATCCTGTTAAAACGCAGATTTCCGTCTTTACATGGACAGATGCCATCGACCACGGTACGGAAATGACCGCGACCCGTGATGGTGTTCGTGGAAAAGAAAAACTGGATGTCCCCATCAAGTTTTTATGGTGCTACGCCAGTAACACATTGATCAATCAACATGGCGACATCAATCACACCCATGAGGTGCTTCAGGATGACAGCAAGTGCGAGATGATTGTTGGCATTGACCATTTTATGACCGCCTCAGCAAAATATTGCGATATCCTGCTGCCCGACCTGATGCCAACAGAGCAAGAAGACCTCATCTCTCATGAGTCTGCCGGGAATATGGGCTATGTGATCCTCGCCCAACCCGCAACCTCGGCAAAATTCGAACGCAAACCTATCTACTGGATGTTGAGTGAAATTGCGAAACGTTTAGGACCAGACGTTTATCAAACCTTCACTGAAGGTCGTAGCCAACATGAATGGATCAAATACCTTCATGCGAAAACGAAAGAACGTAATCCGGAAATGCCCGACTACGAGGAGATGAAAACGACCGGGATCTTTAAGAAAAAATGCCCGGAAGAACACTACGTCGCTTTCCGCGCATTCCGTGAAGATCCACAGGCAAACCCGTTGAAAACACCTTCGGGGAAAATCGAAATTTATTCTGAACGACTGGCGAAGATTGCGGATACCTGGGAATTGAAAAAAGATGAAATTATTCATCCCCTTCCAGCTTATACGCCAGGTTTTGATGGCTGGGACGATCCCCTGCGGAAAACCTATCCACTGCAGTTAACGGGCTTCCACTACAAAGCGCGTACCCACTCCAGCTACGGCAATATTGATGTGTTACAGCAGGCCTGCCCACAAGAGGTGTGGATCAACCCCATTGATGCTCAGGCACGCGGTATCCGTCATGGCGATACCGTGCGGGTATTTAACAATAATGGAGAAATGCTGATTGCCGCAAAAGTGACTCCGCGTATTCTGCCTGGCGTTACCGCCATCGGGCAAGGTGCTTGGCTTAAAGCGGATATGTTTGGTGACCGGGTCGATCACGGCGGCAGTATCAATATTCTGACCTCGCACCGCCCTTCACCGCTGGCAAAGGGAAACCCGTCGCACAGCAATCTTGTCCAGATCGAAAAGGTTTAAGGAGTAGCCCATGACCACACAATATGGATTTTTTATCGATTCCAGCCGCTGTACTGGCTGTAAAACCTGCGAACTGGCGTGCAAAGATTTTAAAGTTGGTTACGTATCGTTTAAAATCAATTAGATAGCCCGTCATTTCTGCGCTCACACGTCCCAACATTGAAAAACATGCAAAGCTTTGTAAGCCGATGCAAAGCTTTGTGTGTCTCACTTTTGTCCCAATACCAATCCGAATCCACCCTTTGTCATCATTGAGAAATGGCAAGGAAGAAAAGGATGTTACTGCACGATTTGACAAATCCGCCAGAGCTATCGCATACTGACCGCACTACAACGTCAGCGGTCAACCGCACCCGATAGCTTTGCGGCTTTTTTATGCCTGTTTACAGGTATCGCCATATCAATGGCGGGTCGAGAGAGCCTAATACAATACCCTTTCGGGAAATACGCTCCGCCGTCTGACGCGGTAGTTGAAGCCCGCCCCCCCCCCACTAAGGTGGCAGTCAATACTAAAACGTCAGGAGTCATAATTATGACTAATCAACTCATTCCCGTTTTCGATGGAACCATCAACAACGAACCAGTTTTACTTTGCAATGCTCGCAATCTGCACGCTTTTCTTGGTATTGGTAAAATGTTTGCTCACTGGATCAAGGACAGGCTGGGTGAATATGGATTCGTTGAAAATCAAGATTTTGTGATTGCTTGCCAAAATTGGCAAGCAAAAGGTAGAGGCGGTCACAACCGCAAGGAATACCACCTCACCCTCGACACAGCCAAAGAGCTTGCGATGGTTGACGACTGCGTCCAATACTGACTATACTCCGCGCCGAGGCCTCGAAAACCTCCCAAAAGCGGATTAAACCAACCCCGTCAGTGTTGGATTTTTTATGCCTGTTATTCAGTGATAGCACAGTGTGCGGTCACATCCCCGATCAATGTCGGGAGGGCGACGAATACAACACCCGCAAGGGGAATAAGTCCGCGGTATCTTTTGGGCCGTTTCGAGCCTCCCGGCACCACATCTTGTGGTGGCATTTCTCGAAAAAAGCCAAAGGAGGTCATCATGACCACTCAACTCATCCCTGTGTTTGAAGGTACAATCTCAAATGAACCTACGCTTCTGGTGAACGCGCGTGATTTGCATGGATTTTTAGAGGTAGGTAAAGATTTTTCTAACTGGATACGGGCCAGGCTAAACGAGTATGGATTCGTAGAAAATTTAGACTACATTCTATTTTCGCCAAATTTGGCGAAAACTCCAGGCCGCCGCCGCAAGGATTACCACCTCACCCTCGACACAGCCAAAGAGCTTGCGATGGTTGAACGTAACGAAAAAGGCCGCCAGATACGCCGCTACTTCATCGAGTGCGAAAAGAAACTTCGCAACATTCAGCCAGTACAAGCAGAACCACAGCCGCAATTCACAGCCGAGGAAATCATCCTCCTTTGCTACATGCAGCTCTGGATGGAAAAAGCCCAACAACTCAGTAAACAGCTATACCCCGTCATGAGAGAACTGAACTCTGATTACTATGGAAAGCTGTTTGATCTGGCCTACGAAACTCGTCATATAACCAACCGGACTCGCGACACATTGCTCCGCGAAGCAGCAAAACTTGATCCCGCCAACTATACGGTGCACAGGGCCAGAAGTATGCTGGCGCAACTAAGAGCAAGACAATTTGAATTCTGAAACCAAAGGAGCTTCGGCTCCTTTTTTCATGCCTGAAGGAAAGGAAAATGGCAGATATCATCGACAATGCCGCTGAAATCGAAGAATTGCAGCGCAATCTCTCCCTGCAAAAATACAAATCCGATAGTAATGCCCCATCTGCTACTCATTGTTGCGAGTGTGGCGATCCGATAGATGAGCGGCGACGCCAGGCTGTTCGCGGATGCCGAACTTGCGCCAGTTGCCAGCAGGATATTGAACTTATCAACAAACAGAGAGGTGTGAAGTGAGCATAGACACCACTATAACGATCGATACGGCCCTCAACACAGGTCTGGCGCTTCTTGGTTATTTTTACATTATGTTCTGCGCCGGGCGGTGGCTATCGCTGTTGTTACTGAAAAAATGGAATAAATGCCGTAAGCAGGATCAACGCCAGAAGGCAATGAATGCGTTTTCCGAAGCCTTCGGGATTGACAGCATGGAGCCAGGAGGTCCAGCTCGCGTAATTAGCAGAGGTGACGTTGTAATTCTTGTATACCGGAGCGAAGAGAAAAATGAGCGAGATTAACTATCAGGTACTGCGTGAAAAGGCAGAAAAAGCAACGCGTGGTGAGTGGTCGCTCGAATATGGAGAGAACCGATTTGATGGTGATGATGCACTAATTCATCGCGAGGCTGCTGGATATATTCCCATTTGCAGAATTGAAGGAGCACATCCTGAAAGCGGTTTCGATGAAGATTTCCAAATGGAACAGCAGGCCAATGCTGAATTCATCGCCGCAGCCAATCCGGCTACCGTGCTGGCACTGCTGAATGAACGGGAAAGAAACCAGCAATACATCAAACGCCGCGACCAGGAGAACGAGGAAATTGCTCTTACGGTTGGGAAGCTGCGTGTTGAGCTTGAGGAAGTAAAACAACACGCTGAAGAATTATCCGAAACCAAGGCTGTTCGTAACCAATGGCGGCCAGATATTTGCCCAATAACCGGACGTACATTTTTCATGTGGATTGAGCATCCAACATTGGGAAATGTGCCGACATATGGTGGCCCATTAGATAGTTACACCATTCCAACAAAGGACGGTGACGGTGAGTTTTCATGTGAGCGTTACGATCATGATTTTGGCGGTTGGGTAGAAAGCGAATGTCTTGGGTTATATCTGATTGATGATAGAGAACAATGCAGGGTCTACGAACTGGAGGAACGCGTTAAAGAGCTGGAAACGCGGGAAGTTCATTTGCCGACTCGCTACGGCCTTCGATATGGACATCCGATAAATGATGATGAGCGCCACGTCATGATACCTAAAGAAAATGGCAGTTGGCTTTACCTGATTGACCTAGAACACGCATTACGCGTCGCTGGCATTCGCATCAAAGGAGAGTGATATGGCATTAACACACCGCGAACTCTGTCAGATTGCGTACAAGTTCCTTAAGCGCAACGGGTTCAAGGTTTGTTTTCATGACCGCTTTATAGCTGTAACCAGTACCGGAGAACAGCCAGATGCTATGGGATTCAGAAATTCAGCATCATGCCTGATAGAGGCGAAGTGTTCTCGTGCTGACTTGTTAGCAGATAGAAAAAAGCGTTTTCGTAAAAATCCGTCTCTTGGAATGGGCGACTGGCGATTCTTTATTAGTGAGCCGGGAATTATTTCAATTGAGGATTTACCACCTGGCTGGGGATTACTTCACGTTGTTAACGGAAGAGTACGGAAAGTACATGGGTGGCCCAAGGGTAATTGCTGTTGGGGTAATCCTGACTATAAGCCATTTACTGGGAATAAGCAGGTTGAATGCGATTACATGTTATCTGCATTAAGGCGCATGGAGTTGAGAGGGCACCTTAATGAAATATATGACGGTGTGATTGTTAATAAGAAAGAAGGAAACGCGGCATGATCACTATTACCAAAGGGCGACTGCTGACAATCAAACAGTGGCGCGAAACATACGGACCTGGTAGCAACGTTGTACTGCCAGCAGAAGAAGCGGAAGAACTGGCACGAATTGCACTGGCATCGCTTGAGGCAAAGCCGGTGGCGTGGAAGGTAACCTTCACGCAAATTGACCGTGAATATAACACGTTCACTGGTATGTATTCTGACAAAGCAGAAGTCGAACGGTGGGTGCGGCTGCATAAAGCATGTAATTTTCGGGCAGATATAACACCGCTTTATACCGCTCAGCCAGTGCCGGTAACTCCGGATGGTTGGATAAGCTGTAGTGCGCGAATGCCCGCTCAAGATGATTGGATTTTAATTTATTCAAAGCACGGCGAGTATATGGCAGGACAGGTAAAAGGGGAATACGTGGAGTTGAGCGACGGCACTTTATCGTGGTTAGGGAATGCCTTGTTCTGGATGCCGCTACCAGAACCGCCGAAGGAGGTACGCCAATGACCTAGCCTGAAGCATTTGCAATTGTAGTGGCTGCCATTTCGATCGCACTGATTGTTTTTGCGATTTGCCGCTGGGGGTAAAATAGTTCACCTGCATGGAGATTTGATGCCGGGGAATTGTGGGGAGCATTCAAACCTCTCCCCTTCCCGGTTAAAGACTCCATTGCTTTGCGGTCAGAGAGATACATCAGCTTCATCAGCTTAATGAAACGCATAGATCCGCCATGCTTTTTCAGCAAATACGCTGCCATTTGCGCAACTTTTTCTTCATTAAACATAAATCGGCTCTCTGTCTCACATGAAATACTCTTTCTGACTATATGTTAATAGCTCCGGTTATTACAGGTTAATGTGTGTTTATTTCTTAATCAGCCCCGCACTTCCGTACGGGGCCATTTCTGTTAATCCACTCCCACTTTTTTGTTGTACTCGCGGTTAAACCGATCCACGGCAACCTTCATATCCCGCTCTACCGATTTCACCATCGCCGCCTGCTGCGCCAGACTGAGAGAACTGTCGGCATAAATGGCATCGCGCTGTTTGCGCAAATCCTTCAGTCTCTTCCGGGTATCCTGCATAAGCCCGTTCATCAACAATTTTCCGTTGTTCTCGTCAATGAACGCCGTTCTTTCTGCACCGGTCAGACTCTTCAGCTCTGCGTGATACTGCGCAACCTCTGTCATCCGGTCGTACATCTTCTGCTGGTCTGCATACGGCATCACCTCACCCGAAATTTTCCCCAGGAAGGGCACCTGCTGTTCCGGTATATCAATACCATTCAGCGATTTCACCGCCGCATCCGTGGTTTTGGAAATGAAGCGCCCTGTCCCTCCGGAGATATAGTCAATCCAGAATTTCAGCGATTCCGGTGTGATATCCACCGCGCCGGGACGATACTGGCTGCCACCTGAGAACGCATTCAGCCAGAATGCAAACGCCTTGTACGCTTCTGGCGTTGAACGTCTTCCCAGCTGGCTGTCAGGTTTTGGTGTACCAAACGGCATGTTCTCCTGGTAAATCTGCGCCCCCATGAAGTTTTCGTTCATGGCAAGATTCGCAAACGGACGCAGAATTGTCGGTGCTGCATTTTTCAGCAATGCCCCGGACAGCGTTTCCGACGTCTCACTGCCAATCGGGCTGAATGCCCCCAGGATACCACCGACAACATTACCGGCAGCACGGGACGCCGTCAGGTCACCAGCAGCCACACCTTCAGAGGTATGCCCGAGCAGGAAGAAAACGTTGTACCCGTAAGGCAGAGGAATACTCCAGTACTCTCCGGCCCTGCCCCCGAACATCGATTTCATAATGACGAGGTTACGCTCTTTCACATGATACGGCACCTTGTCGTACCAGTTAACCCCGTCATCATCCTCACCCGCCACACTGCGGTTAAGCGAGCCAAGCAGATAACCCGCTCCCACAGCTGCAAGCGCGATTTTCTGCGGTACATTGAGATTCTTCCAGCGAAGGCGCTCCAGTAACGGCCCGTCGCCATTAAGATGTCCGAGCGTTCTCACCAGGTTTGCGGTCCCCTGAATGCTGGCGTTGGCAAACATATACAGCGAGTTCATCAGCGCTCCCTGCTCACCACGACGGTTAAAGTTCACCGTCATGTTTTTGGCAAGAGATGCCGCCTGCTGGCGTGACAAACCGGCATCACGGGCGTGTTTATAGGCAGAAAGACGCAGAGCGTTTTCAACCGCGCCGTTGGCATCCTCGACCAGGTTCAGGAACGAATGCCATGCACCGATACTCTGGCCTTTCCATCCGCCCTTCGCCAGCGACACAAGGCGATCCATTTCCTTCTGCTGGCCTTCAAGGTCACCCATGTTAAACCAGCCGGTTTTACCTCCGTCCTCAACAAACTCTTTCCACACTTTCTGCCACTGTGCGCCTTTGCCCGTGAGGGTTTTACCCCGCAGACTTGCGTATACGGCTGACATGGCGGAACGGCTGTCTTTCACCACAGCCAGCGCGGATAAGTTATCCAGCCCTTTCAGTTTGCCGTCGCTTCTTCCCTGCTCAGCCTTCAGGTTCATCACCGCAGTCTGCACGTCACGGATGAAGTTACTGACCAGAAATTCCGGGTTATACGACGTGTTCACCGTTGCCAGGAAGCGGTTAACTTTCCCCAGCGTACGGATTACGGCGTTACTGGTTTCCGGCCCCATGTTCTTCATCGCACGCATCAGGCGCGGATCATGAAGTTTAATGTAGTAAGTTTTGCCGTCCTTTTTGGTGGTGAAGTAGCGATCCGCCATCATTGCCATCGGCACAGGGCGCTCGACAACTTCGCGAATGGTTTCACCAGTTTCCTGGTCCTTGCGCTCTGCAATCACACGCATTGTATCCGGTCTGTCATCAGTGAATACCTGCCAGTAATCCTTGTCGGGATTATCCTGTACCAGTTTCAGGAAGGCGTTACCCACTTCATTTTTGCGATTGCGGATCAGCGATTCACTCAAATCCTGTATCGCCTGAGTGGAAGGAGACTGTGCGCGGGATGCACGCCCCATGGCCTGCTTACTTTCACGCCCGCCGATGGTGAATCCCTTGCCTGTACGTGGCTGTGACACCACACCGTCAACATCCTGCCCTTTCAGGGGGACGTAGTAACGGTAGGCTTTCTGCCAGGCATCCACCACGCCGCTCTCTTCCAGTCCTGCCTCACGGATAATCTCACGGCGACGGGCCAGCATATCGTCAATAATCCCTGCCAGACGGTCATACTGTGCCTGTTTGCCGCTGTTACGCACACGCTGCATGATTTCCGCCGCTTCCGCGTTGGTCATCCCCGAACCGCCGTCCGGCATTTTCGGGTTGATTTTCGCAATATGCGCGTTACGTTCCGGCGCGTGACGGGCGTAGAGGTACTCATCCAGATCGGCCTGCGCAATTTTGTAGTCCGCCAGCAATTTGGCCAGCGGCTGAACGTAGCGCTCCTTCATTACGTTCAGGTCGTTTTCCGCCTTCCCGTGGAAGAGTTCTTCAGCCATATAGGCGATATTGCTGTCATCTATTTTTCCGCCAGTTTTACGGATATTCTCCTGCACCGCCTTCAGCACCTGGAATTTATCCTGCATCTGGCGAACAAAACGGGATGCAATTGTCTCTTCCGGCGTCAGACTGCTGGTGCGGGAGTAATACGGCCCCTTGCGAATATCTTCAGGATAGAGTATTTTATCAACAGAGCCGCGATAAGAATGTTCCCCTTTGGGCAATTGGAGCCCTCTGTGCAGAAGGTTATCGCGGCTTAATTTTTCTCTCCGGTACAACGTTAAACCGGTCATTTCCATACTCTTCAGTTTTTTCCCGTTTTCCGTACCGTAAACAGATGCCACCTTGTTGATTTCCAGGCGCGACCGGACAGCCTTCATGTGTACCGCTGACACCACCGGATCACCATTTTTATCCACGGCATCAAGCAGCATCACAACCGCGTTTCTTTCTGTCGCGGAACGGTAAATTGCATCCGGATCGTGCATCAGTTCCGGTAGTCTCTCGATAACATCCATCGGCACCACATGTTTCACACCATTGGTGGCCTTACGCACAGTGTCGCGGGAGATAACCAGCGGCAAATCTGGTGCGCCAAGGTGACGCAATACCGGCGGCGTACGCCCGATGTTTACCGTTAAATCCGTTGAGCGCAGAGACTTCATCATTCTGGCAAGGTCATCACGATAACGCTCGCCCTCACCTTCCGGCACTTTGAACGGATCAGGCTTACCGCTACGGGAGTACTGAGACGATGCGTCCGCGCCATCCTCACGCGGCGTGTAACCTTCCCGCACACGCTGGCCTAACGTGCGAATAGTTTCGCGAACAAGTCTGATATCGTTCAGTTCCGTCGGCTTCAGTAACCCCGTACGACGCAGTACCCCTTTGACCAGGGCAACAACACGCTCCCATGCCGCCACGAATTTAATCGGCTGCTTCTCTGCCATATGCGCCAGAAATTCACCCGCCTGCACTTCCGGTGATTCCTTACCATAAGACGCATCAACCTTACGCCAGACTTCACGGATGGTGGCGTTATCACTGTCACGGGTTTTCAGCACGGTCTTAATAATCGTCTGATATTCCGCTGGCGTGACTACATGCTCCATTGCATGGTGAATAATCTCGTGACGTAACTTCTCGCGAACGGTCCGCCCGTCAGGGATGTTATCCGCCACCAGGACAATTTCACGTTTATCCGGACGATAGAACGCGTGCACCTTGCCGTAACCGTCGAATGATTCACCCGCCAGTGCTTCAGCCTCTTTCTGTGACTTCACCACGCGGACCTTCAGGTCACTGTCCTTAATGCCACTAATCACGCCACGGGCAACAGCTTCAACCTGCGGGACCGGACTGCCTTTGGCTTCCGCACTGCGGTTAACATCCGAAATCAGATTGCCTTCAGGTGTGCGGGTCACGCCCTTACGGGAATAAAACTCAACTCCCTTGTCCGTCTCACGGGTTTTCAGTGTTCGGAACAAGTGATCGAATGCCTCACGAATACCGCCATCCAGTTCTGCATTCGTCGGATAAGCGTAGGTGTCCAGCTGTCCATGGTCATCCGCCTTACGGATATTGACCAGATAATCATTCTCCACGCCAGCCATACGCGCTTTATCCTGAACATAACGCTCAAAGGCTCGCGCCGCCATTTCAACATCCGTTGACCAGTACGGTTTTGAACGAACGCCATCCAGGCGTTCAGAACGACGCAACATGTCACTGCTGTTAATGGCTTTCATCACGCCTTTAAACGCGTCGTAAACCTCCTGACGTACCGGATATTCCGCATCAACATACCTGCCGTCTTTAAATACGCGCCCGGCACGCTGTGCTTCCGTCATATAGTCGCCACCTGACGTGATCTTCCCGTCAGTGGAAACATCATAACGACCAAAATAATTATCCAGTGAATGGAACCATTCGTGGGCCAGCGCCCCCGGTCCGTTACCTTTTGTCAGGTTGATTGCCACCTCACCCGGCTCATAGTGTGCCGCCGCCTTACCCTTACCACGGGCACCAAAAGCAAGCCCAAGACGACCGTTCAGAGAAAGCGCTTTTGTCGGCACGTTCAGCACGTCAGCCAGGTCATGCAGCGAGTCATAAGCCCGGTTCAAATCAGCCTGACGACGCGGACTTTCCACATAATTACCAAACTGCACACCACGAAAACCAAACGCATCACTGAACTGCTCCGGCGAAACATCCCCCTTGCGGCGTTCTGGTCCGGTACGATCGCGGTTGGTGGCGTTACGCTGCTCCTCACGCGAGACTTCACGCAGCGCCTTCACCTGATTAACCAGCTCATCACGATGTGTGCGCACATAATCATGTGCATCACGGGCAGACTCAAAACCGCCCTTCAGTTTCTGCCTGTTTTTGCCATAACCGATAAAAATGTCGCCACTGGCCTTATGCCGGTACACGTCAAAGGTTATTCTGTCATCAGCAGAGGTTGCTGGCGTTTCCCTTTCTCTGGAGCCTTGTTCATCGAAATATGCTTTCGCCTTTTTCAGTAACTCATCCCGGCTTTCCGAGAAAAAGAGGTCGCGCCCCTTGCTATCACGAAGCGAATACATCATTTGCGGCGGATCGTAACGTTTTCCCCCGACAAACGAATAAACACCGGACCTGACACGATAGCCGGATGCTTTATCAATCTGCAATGCAGAAAGCGTACGGAGCAGTTTCCAGGTATCCGACATGCTCCGTAACCCCGGCTTACTGTCCATCATATCAGCCAGTTTCGCTGCCGGAATTTTCCCCTCCAGCATACCGGCAGTAGCTTCGCGACCGCTTTTAACAATGCTGATCCATTTCTGCATGTTACGGCTTGTTCTGGTGGGAATTTCACTGCGATACAACGCCATCATTGCCAGCGTGTCACTATCCACACCTTCTTTTTCCAGACGGGCATAATCCGGCTTTGGAAACAGTTTGCTCAGTGGTTGTGTCGCGTACTCCCCATCCTCCAGCGTTTTACCCATAGCTTCAGCAAGCTGCGCATAACGGTGTTTTGCCGCGCCCTTAATCTCCTCGCCAAAGTCTTCAATTTTCGCACCACGCACCTGCTGGTGAGTGCTCGGTTTATCTACCGGCACCGGCACCTCAGTATCCGGAACATCGGTTATGGTCTGGCGATTATCCCCGGTCTGTCTGCGTGCTTCTGCCTGCTGTGCCAGTTCCGGAAGGGAGTCACGAACCATACGAGGGAGTGATTCAGGCTGTGGCATATCAACCCCACGCTGACTTTCAGGTGCAGGAAGTCCTTCACGCACTGGTGCTGTGGCGTTCTGCTCATCCGGTGACGGCAGACCACGACGAACTGTTTCGCCCTCCAGTATTTCCCCCTGGCGACCAGCGGCATTTTCCGGTGCCTGCTCACGTCCTTTCTGGAAACTCTGGCCCTTCACCTCACCGGTTGTGGTAAAACGACCACCACGTCCGGCCTGATTTTCATCCGGCGTACGCGCCACTTCTCCTGGTAACGGATATCCCTGTCCGGGATGAATATCGCCGGGAGCGGGAAGGCGTGGACGCTCAGTTAACTCCTGTGCTGTCGGACCGGCATCACCTTCAGCCATCTGGGAACGCACCAGTTCTTCCGCCGTCGGCGCGTTGCCACGGGCAAGACGGGCCTGCACTTCTGTATCATCCCCCGTAAAACCACGGAATCGCGGGTCACGCATGAACGCGGGCTGTTCCATCGGATCAGCATCAGTAATACGCTCTCCGTCAGCCAGAGTGTTAATGGTCTCCGTTGCCACATCTTCAGAGAACGCAGGATTATCCATTTCAACGGCATACTGATTCTCGCCTTTCTTCACTACGGACGGTTTCAGGCCGGTGGCGCTGGCATTGCGGAAAACGTCGCTCCCCAGAGCACTTTTTTCATCCGTGAAATAACGGTTGTCCGGACGCACCTTTTCAATGCGTTCTGCTGGTCTGGACGCACCACTCTCGTTAATTTCAATACGAACTTCATCCGGATCGCGGAACCGCACCGTCGGGTAAATACTCCCGTCGCCATCATCCGCATTTTCCGGCTGTGGCTGTGCCTCCGGTCTGGCCTCCCGCTGAGGGCGAAGCACATCACGTATTGCCTGTAACTGCTGCTCTTCAGTATCAGTACGCCCTTCCTTCTGGCTGAGTTTTCGGTATTCCTCAAGCAGTTCAGGGCGCGGCTTCGCCTTCAGCTCATCCATCACCGCCTGTCGCTTCGCCTGTTCATCCAGTTCATTCAACAGCTGGCTGGCGGCTTCCCGGCGATGAACGGCAGACGTGTCTCCCTCATGTGCCATATCCGCATCAGCATACTGTTCCAGAAGCTGCTCGCGATTCATCCCCTGCATAGATTCACGATGCTGTGCCACCGGATCAACCGGTTCGGGTTGCGGAGCCGATTCGTCCTGAGGAACGCTTTCAGCCTCACGCATGGCTGCTTCATCTGCCGCCTGACGTTTTCCACGATATCCGGCAGCCGCACCGAATGGTGCCCCCATTGCAGCACCAAGGGCTGCACCTTCGATCGTTGCGTCAGCCACGCCCTCCCACGGTGACACATCCATTCCGGCGGTCTCACGCAATGCCGTGTTTTCCTGATAGCGTGAATAGCCACCCTGCGCCGCATTAATCGTCCCCTGTTCCGTGGCATTTCTGACAATGCCGCTTTTAACGGTCTTCGCCGTGCCCCGCATCGCCAGATTAAGCAACTGAGCATCGCCCAGTTTTGCCGCCATGGCATTCACAGCCAGCAATTCAGGATCGGTTGCCAGTTGCGCACGCACCTCATCGGCAACACGCTCTTTTGCCAGGTCCATTTTCTGGCGGTCAGTAAGCTGCGCGTGCTGCGGATCTGCATCAATTGACAAAAAGGTCTGCTGAAATTTCGGTGACTTCGCCAGCTCAGAATAATCCGCGTTAAGAACAGCATCTGCCGCTGCCATTGCACTCCGCCCTTGCGCACTGACAGTGGAATGGGTGATCAGGCCTGCCTGGAAAAAATCCGGCATTTTTTTATCGACAGCTTCGGCTGCCAGTGCTGTGGCTCTTTCCGGCTGCATCCCTGCCGCGATGTATTTTTTCTCCAGCCCGGCGGTCAGCACTTTTCGCAGAGTGACATCACCCAGCTTTTTAGTCACACCGCCTGCAACCATATCCGGTACAAGCGCACCAATCAGGTTAACCCCTTTCGCTACCCAGACCGCTGAATCATCATATCCTTCAGTCATCGGTGTATTCAGCGCCCGCTGCGCCCCCGGCGACATCTTGCCAGTCAGCCATTCATCCGAGGCTTTAGCGCCGCCACTGACTGCCTTGCCTGTGACCTTCAGACCTTTACCGACAGTATCAGTAACCGCATTTTTTCCATCAGGCAGAGTGTCGATGACCTCATCCGCCCCCTTGCTGCCACCGACAAAAATATCCTGAACAGTTGCTACTCCCGGCAGCCCCATACGGCTGAACTCATTTAAAATACGTGCCCCTGTTTTTACCGGGCTCTGAATCATCGCATCACCGAGTCCACGGGCCATTTCCCCTGTCCCCCGGACGGACTGGGCGACACCTTTCCCCATAGTTGGCAATACATCGCCCAGGCTGAACGACGTGCTGTTGTCCTTCCAGCGATTGGGATCGGAGAAAAACACATCATAGCTGTCAGTCTCTCCCGGCTGCTGAATGTTCAGGCTGTTGCGGCTCTGGTTGCCAAATTGCGCTTCAGGGCGCTGTTCATCGGAATAAGCCATACAGACTCCATAAAAAAACCCGGCACAATGACCGGGTATCAGGAAATAGTATTAACGGGAATGGTGAATTACTGCGCGTAATTCTGTTTCAGACCACGGATAAACTCAGATGCAGAGGCCGCGCTATCATCCCTGGCCTGTTCCCCCCTGGCCTTTTGAATACGGAGAAAATTCGCATACCCGAGTTTTTCCAGAATCGCGTCAATTTCAGCGTCCGTCATGCCTCGCATGGCTGCTTCAATTTCGGTATGGGAAGCACCAAGTAACCGTTCAAAATTATCACCGGTTCCGACGGAAGCCGTGTTGCCAAGCTCTGACGGGGAAGCAGGCACTGCCATCTCCCGTTCAGCGGCTTTCACTTTTTCTTCTGCCGTTTTCCGGATATCCGTGTTGTCTGCCTTGTCATCAGAAGGCGGCTCACTGGCTTCACCGAAAGCGAGCTGCGTACGGCGGGCCACTTCGGCGAAACGTTCAGTGAGCGGTTTGTCTTTCCATACGGGGTCATTCTGGAGCTTCCCGTCGATGGATACGGCAACCGAGAAGCGATCCGGATCGGAGTTCTGCCACGTTTTCAGCACCGGCACGTCATTCATTGCATCAAGAACCGGTGATAAATCCTCACCACCATGACCTTCTGCCTGCTGTGCTGATTGCTGAACACGGGACTGGAGATAGTTATTTTTACGGATAAGCGAAGCCACCGCGTCACCAATTTCCGGATACATCTCCCTGATACGGGCAATCTTCTCATCAGAGATTTTTTCGTTTTCCGGTAACGGTGCGGGTTTCATACCGGCCTGGTGAATCTGAGACGTCAGCAGTTCAACCAGGCGTTTTTCTTCGGCTATCTGTCCCCGAAGAAGTGCGGCTTCCTGTTCGGCCCGCTGCTTACCGGAACGTTCAGCCTCAAGGACTTCATAGGGAATGACGTGTTTACCATCGCGGGTGAGCACACCCTTCGCCTCCGGCTCCTTCACGTCCTGCGTCTGCTCAGCACTGGCATCCGGCGTCGGTGCCGCAGTGTTATCGCCCGTCTGTGTCTGTGCTGCCTCATCCGCATGATTTTCTGTGGCGGCCTCTGTCACGCCGTCCTGTTCGTGACCGTCAATATCCACATCCCCAAGTCCTTCCAGCATTTTTTCCAGTTGTTCCGGGGTTTCTTCACCCGTAAATTCAAAATCCATAAATAACTCCGCATGGTCTGTTTATCGGACAGATCCGAATGGTTGAGTAAATAAGGCTTATCGCTGCCCCCGCGAATAAGCGCACCGCTCCCGGGACGCTTATCTCCGGAAACAAAAAACCCCGTACGATGACGGGGTTCCGTTAAGTTCAGGATATTCATAGCGGCAATTCATGCATCCGCTGTTGTAGTGTATGTAGCATCTGTTGCTGAAGAGCTTCCTGCTCCTGTTCCATATTCTGTATGCCGGTAATGATTTCTGCCGTATGCGCCTGGTTGAGCGCATCCACATAACGCTGTCCCTGTGCCGCGGCGACATCCCGTTGTGCGCCAGCATTATCCCGTTGCGCAGCTGCCTGTGCCCTGGCAGCTTCTGCTTCCAGTTTAGCCACCCGGCCTGCCATTTCGCGCATCTGCAGTTCCTGTTGTTGCTGCTCCTGGGCCTGTTGCTGCTGAGCGGCCTGCTGCTCTTCCGGGGTCATCTCATCCGGTGATTTTGGTGTCCCCAGCGCCGCACGAATACGTTCGACAAATTCCTGTTTCTGCGGCACATCCAGAAGGTTAACCCACAGGTCGAGCACGACGGCCTGCACCTGAGGTGGCAGCCCCTGAATAACCTCTGACATTCGCTGTGCAAGCTGTGCCTTAAACGCCGGTGTCTGCTGAACAGGAGCCAGCGCAATATGTGTATTTAACCTTGAAATATCATTGGTCAGTTCACCATTATCACCTTCAGCATTGAGAACAATGGTCTGGCGACGCTGGCGATCATCACGATTAATCACCACCGCATGATTACGCCGCTTTTTCAGGCCATCGAGAAGATAAGCGAGCAACAGCCTTCCCACCTGCTGGCAGGCAAACTGGTAGTTATCGTTGATTTCGGCAAGGGTTGTGGCTCCCTGCTCCACCAGGTTGCTGATCGCCACGCCGGACGATGCATTTGAATCCTGCCCGAGAAATGCGGAATAAACCCCCATCGTGTCCTGGATAAGTTTTTCCGACTCCTGCATGACCTGAAACTGCTGGCTGGCAACCTGAAAATCCTGTTCAACCCGGAAAACATCAGCAACGCTTTTCTGATTTTTTCGGGCCGGATTCAGTTTAATAATGCCATCCGGACGCTCGATCTGCTCCATCAGCTCGTTGTCTGACAACTGGGTGGCATCCTCGTCCATAATCACGCGTTTGGCCTGAAGCAACCACGTCAGTTTTATACGACGAAAATTCACCTCATCCTGTGCCGGAATGGCCCGGGAAATCAGCCCGTAAGGCTCCCCGGTTTTATCCTTCCGGTATCCCCAGAAGGGAACCAGCGGGAACATCCCCTGCGGCGCACTGCAGGGGCGATCCACAATAAAGTGCGGTCCCACAAACCAGGCTTCACGAATACGACTTACCCGCCCGACTCTCACCTGCACCCGCCCGGATGCCACAGCCACCGCATGCATCAGATTATTTTTATCAAAGGCCACCACCCGTCCATTACTGAGTTCAATCACCGGAAGACGCTCGAATGTACGGTAATAAACCACCTGAAGCAGCACACGACGGCGTTCACGCTGAAGCCATTCGTTCTCCTTACGATCCCATGACTGATACTCTTCCCATGCACTCATCAACGGACTGGGCTGGCCTTCAGTAACCGTGGTATCGACAAAACCACGCCAGTCATCAATGGCATAATCGATAACCTGAGCCATTCCCGGGAATGTGGCTTTTGCCTCATCGGTATCCATCCAGCGGCGGCGCATCAGCCAGCGGCAGTCACTTAAATCAGCTTCCCGGCTGAGCCAGTCCCAGAACACTTCATTCCGGCTGACAGTAGACACCTTAAACTCAGGCCCGAACGGATCGCTGTTCCGTCTGACCTCCACCCAGCTGAGCCCCGCCTTGATTTGTTCCGCATAGGCATCAGAGCGGGCTTTATTCATATTGCCAAGGCGGCATGCATCGGCAAATTCAGCATTAATAGCTTCAGCCAGTTTTTCAGTTTCATCATCTGGCTCGTCTGACATCACCACCAGATCAGTCCGTGTTTTGGCCTCCATTCCCAGAACACCATCAACGGTAGGCGCGATGAGGTTATGGATAGTCATCGGCTGACCGCGATCTTTCAGTACCTGAAGAACTTCTGGTGGCAACTGGTCACCATCGTAATACGCACAGGCCTTGTTTGCGGCATCGCGCCATTTAGGCTGACTGTCAATATCAGAACAAAGCGCCTGTAACTGGCGCTGAGAAAAACGCGGCGTGGCTCCGTTGTCGTTTTTCGTCGCCATGGTATTAGTTTCATTTTTCATCAGTGAGCCATCCAGTGTGTGGTTCTGCGTTTATCCGTTTTCTGTCTTACCCTCACCGGCATTCTGGCGCGCATCTCCTGGGCAATCATGTAGCTCATAAGCTGATCATCAAAACAGCCTTCCTGTGCATTCATGGAGCCTTTCGCGTCATAAACGTAGGTGTTCATTTCTGATAATGTGCCCGTCCAGCGGATCCCCGACAGGCCGTTATTCAGCAGCGTTTTCATTCCCTCAGTCAGGACCGGTTTACTCTGGCGGGTTGTCAGCCAGCCAAGACGGGGCGTATCGTCGTCATATGCCTGGTCAAGGTGCTGTTCGTTGTAGATATAACGCGTCGGATAGAGTTCCCGGAGTTTCAGGATAACGGCATGTCCGTGATTGTTACGCTCCGGCCCCACAAACGCGTTGTTGTACATACGGCAGACCTGCGCAATGAGATGAGCGAAAAGCTCCGCATCGAGATGACCAAACCAGTGGGCTACCTGCTCACCATTACTACATCTGATGATATCCAGCGATGAGCGGTCTCCGTGCTCCAGCCCCTCAGCGGTATCCGCTCCGCATACATACTCTTCATCCGGATCCGGTAGCTCCCAGACCAGCAGATAATTCATCAGCGTCCGGTGCTGTTCGGCTTTATTCCCGTCACGCAGAGACTGCGCTTTGGTCTTCGTTCCTGTAACCGGTTCAATGTCATAAACAATCAGCGGTGGCGAACAGAATGACTCTGCCTGCAGCGTGCTTTCCGCACTGAACACCCGTCGTCCGGACGTCAGAAACGCCTCCTGTGGTGTTGAGGGAAACTCCTGCTTCATTTCCTCACGCTGTTCAGTTTCCTTGCAGATGTACCAGTGTTTCTGCTCATCGGTAAGCGTGATGTTCATTGCTTTTTCAACCGCAGAAAAATACGCTGTTTTTTCCCGTGACAGCTTAAGTCCGCTTTCCGGCACTCTGGCGCTGTATTTGAGATCCTGCCACCAGGCGTAAAAATGGAATTTATAATCCTGTGGCGTCAGCGCCAGCCCTGATGCAGTGATTTCCTGTGCCCGGTTACTCATCTCGTAAAAATCGCCACCCACACCTTCAGCAGTGGACTCATCAAAAATAATGCACTCATCAGAGACGGCATTAAGTGTACCGGTTCGCAGCTCTTTCGCCTTAGCCGGATATTTTGCGCAAATTTTGCCGTGCTCTGAGATATGCAGGCGCTGCACCGTACCTGAACGGAATGAGGTTGCCACCTGGATACTCGAGCCGTGCCCAAACAGGATATAGCCACCGCTGGCTCCGCTACGACGTTCAACGATGGTGAATGAGGCTCTCAGCCAGTCAGGAAGATGATCAAACGGTACAGCAATTTTGGTGCGGAAAATTTCACTGGCAGCCTGTTTATCCTGAGCGACAATCCCGCATTTGAGATGCGGTATGAATAATGCCTGGTCGAGAAGATAAATATCAATGGCCGTGGAAAACCCCAGCTGGCGTGCTTTCAGGATAATATTTTTATTGTGCATGCTCCGGAACAACTGGCGCTGCGCCGGTCGCATTCTGAAGGTGACCAGCTCACCTTTTTCGTTCTGTATCTTGTAGAGATGATTGAGCCGCCACCAGGGATTGCTCAGTTTAGTCATGATGAACAGACGTTGTTCGGCCTCTGTCATTTCTGACGGTTCATCACATCGCGGTTCATTCTTCCGGAATGTCATCCAGTCTCCCCGAATTACTCATTTCATGCAGCGATGACACGATGTCACTGACAGGCGTAACAACGCCCCGACGCTGGCTGGTCAGAATATCGGTTTCCGCTCTGAGTTTATCTCTGGCAGCGTTGGTTCTTTCCCGGTCAGCACGAAGTTTTGGTGCTGTTTCAGCCAGAACGTCCAGCGTCAGCAATGAGCGTTCAATTGACTCGATACGGGCAATATTCCGGTCAAGAGCCTGTTCAGCTTTGAGTATTTTGTCGTACAGAGCAACGCGGGTTTCCACGTCAGCCGCCTCTTTCAGGTCGGCGAACATTTTTTTCAGTGTTCCTGTTACTGAAAGTGCGCGGGCCCGGGTAAACACCAGTTCATCGGCAAGTTCCATTCCGACTGCATCATCTATGAGGTTATCTGCCTCGAGATACTTCGCGTATCCACGGTGTCTGACGGCGTGGGTGTTACGCTGAGAAAAAGCATTTGAAGGTGGCAAAAGTCTGGAACCACGAGTCCGTTTCGTTTCTGCCAAATTTGCGCATTTTTCATCACAACCATCATCGCCTGAAGGCTCGTCATGACTGGAGTTGCCGTCAGATTTCTGCGCACTTTTTTGATCATCAATTTGCGCATTTTTCTGCGCACTTTTCTCTGTATTTCTGGGGGAGTGTTTGCGCAGTTTAATGTACCGCCGAGCCGTGTCATAACTGATATTGTTCTGACGGCACCAGTCCTGAAGCTTTATGCCGGTTTTGACATGTTCGCGTCGAAATGCCTGCTCCAGCTTTTTCCAGTCCAGCTTTGCCATGTCACCTTCTGACGTTCTCTGTTAAAAACTGATGCACAATGACTGCTGTAAATTTTCAGATTTCACACAGCAGAGCCATGTCTGATTAATGTTTAACCTTATTTAGGTTATATCCGCTTCATTCCACTACAGCACCAGATAGGCTGCCTCGCGGATAAATGCCAAAGTCTCCTGATATAGAAACCCGTCGCCACATCGAGCGCTGATCAACATTTGTATATTCACTGCGACAGAAAGAATTTATTTTATTGAATAGTTAGAAATACAGAATTGCATGCTTTATAAGCATTGACGCACACTTCATTTTTAGCAATATATTCTGTTCTCATAGACGATCAGCCCTGCATGCACTGCCGGACACCGTCGGCAATTTTACAGACCTAAGAGGCAATACCAAAAAGCTAACGCGCTTTATCAAGACTTGAGCAACCAACCAATAAAAAAAGCACCAGTACCGCTACCAATGCCCATTTCGTCGTTGTTCACAGCATTCTGTGTACCCACTGTATTTCGCGTCATATCACCACGTCAGACAATCCTTAAGGATTACATAAGATTTACGCATAATAATGCCCATTTTCAACACAGACAAGGGAATTTATATGTTAAATCAAACGCTAACAAAATCTCTTCTTATATTTTTACTTGTCATAATCGTTTCTGTATCCATCATATACATTGTAAGAACTCCAGTCAGACTTGATGTGAACGATGTCACTGAGATTAACCAGAAACATCCCATTATTTTTCTCATCCGGCATGGGGAAAGATGCGATCGCTCCCAAAGAATATGTCTTTCAGCACATGAGGGAATCACAGTAAACGGAGCTAACAAAGCTCAACAATATGGAGATAAATTCAGAAGAATGTTTCCATACTACAGTCTCTATTCTACAGACACACTCCGAACAATGCAGACAGCCACTTTTTTTTCGGGAGGTAAGACAGCAACTATTCCGGACATATCGACATGTGATGATAACGCAGTAAATAATATCCTTAAAATATCAAAATCAGATCATGTTACTGTGATTTTCACACATAATCACTGTCTGTCCAGAATTGCAAAAAAAATGAATGGATGGAGATTTAAACCTGATTATATGGGCACACTGGTTCTGCATCGGGAAAATCACAATCTGATTCTCGACGGACATTTAAAACCAAACGAGCTTACCCAGTGATCCATTTGTTGATAATGCACTGGCATTGATTCAGGTTATATCTCTCCTCATAAAAAAGGCCAGCGATTGAGCTGGCTCTGTTAATCGAGGCATTGCATCCTGATGTACTCCTGCAGGTAGTTAACCTGCGCGGTTATCTTGTCGATTCCACTTCGGAGACGGTAATAATTGAGTTCAGCATCTGCTGTAAGTCCTGAGCTTTCTCCATCGCCCATGCCGCTGGCTCCGGTCGTTGACTTTGCACAGGTGGCGGCGACTTGCAGGCGCTTACGCCCAGCAGAAACATCAGCACGGAGACTTTCAATAGTCGCGTTAGCATCAGCAAGCTCCCTAGTGTATCTGGCATCGAGTGCAGCAACATCACGCTGGCGCTGCTGTATGTCAGCAATGGTGGCGTTCGCCTGGCTGAGTTTTGTCTTCGCATCATCTCGCTGCTCTTTGTAGGTGATGGCGTTATCACGGTAATGGTCTGTTGCCAGCCACAGCGATCCACAACCAAGCAGCAGGACAATAAGCACGCCATACAGCACACGATTCATATCACCACCAACGGATTGCCCAGACCAGAACAGCAATTGCCACAATACGAATGGCAAAAGCTGCCGCTCTTGTTAAATCCAGACTTGCTGGCGTCTCCACCTCAATGCCTTTCATAATGGACAACCTCAGAAAGAATCTTTTATACTTCCTCACAGGGAAAGAACCTCCCTACCCATAATTTCTCCCTTGCCTTATTCAAGGTCAGAAACACAAAACCCCGCTTGCTGCCAACAAACGGGGTTTTTACTTTTACTCACTTAAATTTTGCCAGTTCGCAGGGTTTCGTGTTATCCGTTCGCGTTGGTCAACGGCATTTTTCAGCAGAATATTCTGCTTATCTGTCGATACTCCAGCACGCCAGCGCGCTCTCCTGGTCACGCCGCGATACCTGCCCGTAACAGTTATTTGAGCGGTTCCGACAGTCCCTGCCGCCGTCATATATCCATCGGCGGATTTCAGCACATGCACCTTTCCGGTCTCCTGCGTTCAGTTTCCGGTAAAACGTTGAGGTGAAGCATTTCGAAGGCCCGATGTTGTACGGACAGAATGACGCGATGCCCGCTTTCTGCGGTTCGGTCAGTGGCACTCTGATGTTTTTCTCCACCCATGCCAGCGCCTTATCACGCTCAATGGCG
>OGJD01000536.1_pt1 | contig 31543 bp, 27 predicted proteins | sample 1571971 | NCBI WGS metagenome assembly OGJD01 (sample SAMEA2582117, study PRJEB24529) | metagenome | biome: Human gut stool | place: China | collected 2011
TGCTCGGTGCTGGTGCTATCGGTTTCGGCTTAGGTGCTACGCCAAACGCATTGGTTAATATGTTATCCTTAGCAAGTAAACACGGTCCATCCCCTCGTGCATGGCTCGTAGTTTCCTTGGTAGGTGCATTCTTAATCGACTTTGCAAATGCCTTCCTTATTACGACAATGGCAGGTATTCTATACTAAAAAAGAGTCCTTCGGGACTCTTTTTAATGTCAAAAACGGTGATAGTAAATCTTTAGGTTTTACTATCACCGTTTTTATTTGTCCAATTCAATTATGTTAATCCACTTCAATGCTATTGATTGTATATAAATAGTTTACCCTTTACTAAATAACTAGTACTTACTATTCATAACGCTACTTATATAGCACCAAATATCGTCTACCGCACTAAATAAACACTACTATTAATTATACTTAGATATCCGCCCAGGCATTAGCCACATCAGCAAACTCTTGAAGGCTAAAGGTTTCTCCTCTTCGTTGGCCATCAATATTTGCTTTTACCAAGATATCATCGATTTGTTCTTTTGAAAGTCCTGTGGTACGCATCGTATTGGCAAATGTTTTACGGCGTTGCGCAAAACCTGCTTTCACAACGCGAAAGAATAGTTTCTCATCAATCACATCTACAGGTGGTTTATCGCGCAATATGCAACGAATAACAGAACTAGTTACTGCTGGGGCTGGTAAAAAGGATTTAGGTGGTACATCAAGAACAATATCTGGTTCCGTATAATACTGAACAGCAACAGATAATGCACCATAGTCCTTTGTGCCCGGCTTTGCTACCATGCGTAAAGCTACCTCTTTTTGCACCATCACAACGAGACGTTCAATAGGTAATTTACTTTCCAACAAAGACATAATAATAGGTGTGGTAATATAGTATGGCAAATTGGCAACCACTTTAAAACGTTTTTGATTCATAATCGTTGGCACATCAAGCTTTAACACATCACCATGAATGATACGTACATTGTCATAAGATGCCAATGTCGTATCTAGTACCTCTAATAAGCGACGATCTAGCTCGATAGCCGTTACATCGGCCCCACTTTGAGCTAAACCTTGCGTCAACGTACCAATACCAGGACCGACCTCTAGGACAGGTTCCCCTACGGTTAATTCCGCAGCATGTACAATTTCATCAACTATGCCTCGCTTAATAAGAAAATTTTGCCCTAGCTTTTTGCTCATTTTAATATCAAAGCGCTTACATATATAATGCACAACCTCTGGGCTTGCAATTACTGATTCTAACATCTTAACTCCTATTTTAACAATTTACTGCCTCTTCATAAGCATCTCGAGTTATACCATAATGATTTAAACGGTACAAAAATTGTTTACCATTACCGTATCCAATACCTAATTTAGCACCAATAACCGCTCGACGTGCTGCACTACCAGGCATACCAGACAATCCGTGACGCACTAAGTCCACCATAGTAAATTCGTTGGATGATTCTAAAGACTCTACGTGTAATGTAGATAGAGCTTTTCTGATTGAATCTGGAGATGCTTGTTCTATGCCAATGTCATCATTTGCAAACGCTTCGTCACGAGGCACAAAAGCATGTTGTGCATTAGGAAATTTTTTAGTTAAAACGCGTCGGATTCGCTCCCCTGCTGTATCAGGATCAGTTAATATGATAATGCCACGCTTTTCATAGGCAACGCGAATCATATCGATAACACCTTTTCGAAGAGTGAAACCTTCTGTAGCAATACAATCAGCCTCTACAGCTTGAGCGATACGCTGAATATCAGATTTTCCTTCTACGACAATGACTTGTTTTAGCATAAATCCCCCTTTTATTCTATTAGTACATTGTAACATATATATAACATTGCTTAAATACTTATAATCGAGTAGTATTAATAGTGTAATATATAAAAGGAGGCCAATCATGACCTTACAACAATTAAAATATGTAACAACAATTGCCAATATAGGCAGCATTAGCGAAGCTGCCAAGAGATTATTTGTGTCTCAACCAAGCCTTACCAAAGCGATTAAAGAACTAGAGAAAGAAATGGGCATCACCATTTTCGATCGCACCAATAAAGGAATTACCGTATCCAAAGAAGGGGAACGCTTCCTCGGCTATGCGCGCCAAGTACTGGAGCAAGCAGCCCTTTTAGAGGAGCAATATAAAAGCCAAAGCGGCGGTAAAAAACAATTCTCCGTGTCTACCCAACACTATTCCTTTGCAGTCAATGCCTTTGTAGAGCTTTTAAAAGGCGCTGGAATCGACCAATACGATGTATCCTTACGAGAAACACAAACCTATGAAATCATCGATGACGTAGCTCATATGAAGAGTGAAATTGGTTTACTCTATTATAATGATTTCAACCGTCCTGTATTGGAAAAACTGATTCATACTAATGAATTAACCTTTACAGAATTATTTACGGCCCATCCTCATATCTTTATTGGTAAAACACATCCATTAGCCCATAAAGAGGTCGTCTCTATGGACGAATTAGAGGAATATCCATATATTTCCTTTGAACAAGGTGATCATAATTCCTTCTACTTTTCTGAAGAAATCTTTAGTACCGTAGTACGCCCAAAACATATTCGTGTTCGCGATAGAGCATCTTTATTTAGTTTACTGCTTGGTCTTGATGGATACACTGTATCTAGCGGTGTAATCGATAAAGAGGTAAATGGTGAAAACATCATTTCAGTACCACTTGCCGAAGAAGGTTTAATGCACATCGGCTATATTACTAATAATAAAATGCAACGTAGCCGTTTAGGTCAAGAATATATTCAAGCCTTAGAACAATACGTTGGCAACTATGGTAGACATATACAATTACCTGAAGATAAAAAATAAACACAATAATTATGTCAGTTATATAGCTAGCTAGAAATATTCTATAAGCATATCAATTCATAAACTAAGGAGGCAAGCTCTATTAAGAGAATGCCTCCTTAATTTATATACTTGCTTCAGATATAACCAAATCAATCAAACTCTTGCTGCAACATAACTTAAAGCTATACACAACGCTAATATATAGATATTTTTATATATAATCATACTTCGCTATAATAAACCTATCGAAATTATCGGTTTTACCGTTTATATAAGGAGGATTATTATTATGGCTAAACATACAGCACCATTCCACTTTGATATCGTAGGTTCTTTCCTACGTCCTGCAGAATTAAAAGAAGCTCGCGAAGCTTTCAATAACGGAAATATTACTAGAGAAGAATTAACAGCCGTTGAAGATCGTCTCATTACAGACCTCATTCAAAAACAAAAGGCTGCTGGTTTACCAGTTATTACAGATGGCGAATTTCGCCGTGCCTATTGGCATCTAGATTTCATGTGGGGCTTTAACGGCGTAAAAGAGATTGAACTAGAACACGGTTACAAATTTGTCGGTCAAGAAACAGCGCCAGGTTCCCTCGCCCTTACTGGCAAAATTACGGGAACAAACCACCCATTTGTGGAGCATTTCAAATTTGTGAAACAATTTGAAGATGAACATACTACAGCTCGTCAAACAATTCCTGCTCCATCCCAATTCTTAGCTGAATTATTTCGTGAGGATAACGGCATTACAACACGCTCCTTCTACCCTGATTTAGAAGAACTCATTCAAGATATTGCAGCTGCCTATCGCCAAGTGATTAAAGACCTCTATGATGCAGGTTGCCGCAACATTCAATTCGATGACTGTACTTGGGGTATGTGCTGTGACCATGATTATTGGACAGGTCGCCAAAAGGATAAAAGCGTAACCATCGAAGGTGAAACTGCTAAATATTTACGTTTGAATAACTTGGCACTTGAAGGACGCCCTCACGACTTAGCATTTACCACACATGTATGCCGTGGCAACTATAACTCTACTTGGGCCGCTAGCGGTGGTTACGAACCTATCGCCCCTATTCTATTTGCCAAAGAGAATGTAGACGCTTATTACTTAGAGTTTGATGATGATCGTTCTGGAGGTTTTGAGCCATTGCGTGAAGTTTCTCCTAATAAAAAAGTTGTTTTAGGCCTTATCACATCTAAACGCCCAGAGTTAGAAGACAAAGAAATCATCAAAGAACGTATCAAAGAAGCGACAAAATATATCCCCCTCGAAAGACTTTGCTTATCCCCTCAATGCGGCTTTGCATCCTGTGAAATCGGCAACCAATTGACCGAGGAAGAACAATGGGCTAAACTAGCATTAGTTAAAGAAATAGCTCAAGAAGTATGGGGTGATTAAATGAATGAACATACAATATATTTAGGTGGCGGTTGTTTCTGGGGCCTTCAAGGGTACATCAGAAAAATCTCCGGTGTCCTTTCTACTGAAGTCGGCTATGCTAATGGTCCTACAGAGAATCCAAGTTATGAAGATGTATGCCACAATAGTGGCCACGTAGAAGCCCTCAAGGTCACTTACGATGCTGATATACTATCTTTAGACCACTTAATTCAATATTTCCTACGCGCTATCGATCCATTTAGCGTTAATAAACAAGGTGGCGACGTAGGCATTCAATATCGTACGGGTATTTATTATACTGATTCAACCGATAAGGCCGTTATTGAAAGCACCTTAGCTCGTGCTCAAGCCTTTGAAGGCAAACCATTTGCTATCGAAGTATTGCCTTTAGAGAACTACTACTCTGCTGAGGAATATCATCAAGATTACTTAGACAAAAATCCTAATGGCTATTGTCACATTCCATTGGGGTTATCCGATGAACCACTTATCGATGATAATGCATATGCTAAACCTTCCCAGGAAGATTTAAAGACTTTAACACCGCAAGAGTTTGAAGTAACTCAAAACTCTGCTACCGATGCACCTTTCAGCCATGAACTAACAGATGAGTTCAAAGCAGGTCTCTACGTAGATATTACGACTGGAGAACCCCTTTTTGTATCAGCCCATAAATTCGATTCCCATTGTGGCTGGCCTAGCTTTACTAAACCAATAGCTAAAGATGTTATCAAATACTATCAAGACGACTCACATGGTATGAATCGCATAGAAGTTCGTAGCCGCATTGGTAATGCTCATTTAGGTCATGTATTTGAAGATGGGCCTAATGGCGCTCTTCGTTACTGTATCAATGGATCTGCTTTAAAATTTATTCCTAAAGAAGAATTAAAAGGTACCAAATACGAATACTTAATTCCATATATTGAGGACTAGTTAAAATAAAAGGACGCCATACATATGTAAGGCGCCCTTTTATTATATTAATCCAAAACGTACACTGTAACGTCTTGACGACCAAAGTCCATAGCCTCACCATAAGAGTCCATTACAAGGTCGATTTTATTACCTACTATAGCACCACCTGTATCGGCAGCAATAGCTTCACCGTAACCAGGAATAAATAAACGTGTTCCCAATGGAATAACATCTGGGTCAACTGCAGCAATGCCACGTACTGCAGGTAAACCCGTAGCTGTAATACCAGCACCATCACCATCGCCAGCAAGATAAGCAGATGCTTCCATTACGATAGCGCGAGACGCACGACCCGCCACATTACGAGATGTAGTCACCTCACGAGTACCCTCTTTAATAATTGTAGGTACCATTGCACGTTGTGTTACTTTAGATACGTCATTAGTTTTAATAACTGTACCATTACTATATAGTGTTTCACGTTGTACTCGTTCTAAGCCAGGTTGACCAACTTGAACAACCTCTTCTTCACCCTTAGCCATAGTATCATCTTTTTGACGAACCACTTCAACAGCAACGTCTTGATCTACTGTAGATAGAGAGCGGCTTGTTACTTGAGCAATTGTTATACGTGTACCACTTAAAACAGATCCATTTTCATCGCCCACTACTACATAGTTAGGTGCTTTGAAACCAAGCTCATTAGCAACACCTTGAGCAGTTGTTTCTGTAGTGAATACAGCTCTTGTTTTACCATTTACAGTTACATAAACTGGAATAGCACGAACAACCGTTAAGGTTGTTCCATTTTGAACTGTAGATGAACTAGAAATAACTTTATCATTTGGATTTAACTTAACCCCAGCATCACGTACAATGCCTTCGTTAGAATTTAAATGCGTTCTAACAGTGTGTGCTGCACCATCTACCATAACGGTAACGGTTTTATCATTGTAGGAAAAACCGGTCATAGTTACAGCTGTTACAATCAATCCGGCAACAACAGACGAAATATATCGCTTGTGTGTCTTATGAATTCTCATGTTGTAATCCCTCCTGTAATAGTATTATTCTACTACAGATAGATACAACCTGTCAAACGCAGCAAGTTAACAATAAGGCAAAAACCTTTATAAATACTGAATTTATAACACTATGTATTTTGTTTTTTTAATGAAAGTCCACTGTATACGTACATATTGATATTTTTAAATACTATACAATATATTCCGAATTGTGTACATATATACAATACCAATACCACATATAGTATATATGGATTTTTTATTAATTGATTTGTATTTTTATGTGTTTTTCAATTGTTACCAAATTTTTCCATATTTCCAAAAACTTCATTTTTATCTTATTTTTGAATATATAAACATGAAAAAAGGCCCATATAATGGGCCTTTTTCGTGTTATGTAATTGTATTAAAATTCATTATCAAACGCAATAGTCATTCTTCATCATTTATTCATTTTTAACATCGGTTGCAAGCGTTCAATGACGGTCATCGACTCCTTGTATTCATTCTCAATAGCAGCTTTCATTAACTCCTCTTGAGCAGAAATAGGATTTTCTCGATCATTGATTTTATGATACGAACCATCTGCTCTCATGAAATGAGCTTTTAATGTATCATCTAAGTATAAATCTAAAATACTTTTTACCCGTTCTTTATGACGTTTATCTTCAATAGGAATCATAAGCTCTACACGTTCATTCAAATTTCGAGGCATCCAATCCGCACTAGATAGGTACAGACTTTCATTCCCTCCATTACGGAAGTAGAACAAACGATGATGTTCAAGAAAACGCCCCACAATAGAGCGTACTGTGATATTATCACTAACACCGGCAATGCCAGGTCGAAGCGTACAAATACCACGCACAATTAAATCTATACGAACACCAGCCGAAGAAGCTTCATACAACTTGGCAATGACCTTTTTATCGAGCAAAGAATTCATCTTACAGATGATATAGGCTTCTTCCCCATTTTTGGCAAACTCAATTTCACGATCAATGAGTTCCATGATTTTTTCACGTAAATTTAAAGGCGCTACAATAAACTTATTCCAAATCGGTGGGTCAGAATATCCGGAAATCAAGTTAAAGAAACGAGATGCATCATCGCCATACTCATCATTACAAGTGAATATACCACAGTCAGTATACATACGAGCTGTTTTACCATTATAATTGCCCGTTGCAAGATGGACGTATCGCCTAATACCATCCGTTTCCCGGCGTACCACCATGGTAATTTTAGAGTGAGTCTTAAGACCTTTTAAACCATAAATAACATGACACCCTGCTTTTTCGAGTCGTCGAGCCATATGAATATTGTTTTCTTCATCAAACCGTGCCTTAACCTCCATAAGCACGGTTACTTGTTTTCCATTATCTGCCGCTTTTATTAAGGACGCAATAATCGGAGAATCCCCACTAACGCGATATAATGTTTGTTTAATGGCCAATACATCAGGATCTATAGCTGCTTGTGCAATAAATTGCTCAACCACAGCAAAAGATTCAAAGGGATGATGAACAAAAAGATCTTGCTTCCCAATAATAGAAAATAAGCTATCACCTTCATAATCAACTAATTCACTAGGAATCTTAGGATCAAACGGTTCATATCGGAGCTTATCATAACCAGGATAATTACAGAAATCAAAATACATACGGCAATCTAAATGCCCATCAATGCGATATACGTCCTTTTGCTCTAATTCTACACTTGTAAGGACAAAGTCTAATAAGTGATCCTTTATCTCTCCACAAACCTCAAGACGTACCGCATCACCACGACGGCGACGCCGCAAGGATGCCTCTACTTCAGATAGCAAATCTGTTGCTTCTTCCTCATCTATTTCAAGGTCTGCATCACGAGTAATACGGAAAACCATATAATCTTCAATACCGTAACCTTGGAAGAATTGATTTGCATAATAAGTAATGACATCTTCTAGATAAACAAATCGATGTTCCTTATTACCTCGGCTCGGAACTTCAATGATTCGATCTAATACAGATGGTATTGGCAAGATAGCAATCTTGTAATCCTTAGTCCCATCATCTTGTATTTGAAAGATACGTACAATTGCATTAATAGTATGATTCGTTAAAAATGGAAATGGATGCCCCGAATCAACAGCCAACGGTGTTACTACGGGGTAGATATGTTCTTCAAAATAATGGCGTAACCAAGCTTTTGTTTTTACGTCTAGCTCATCAGGATGTGTAAAGAAAAAACCATAACTTTCTAGTTCAGTCAAAACATTATTTAAATACATACTTTGCATAGCAACAAGGCGTTGTACAGATTCATCTATCGCCTTTAATTGTGCCTTTGCATCCATATGAGCCGCATCATATTTAACAATGCCATTCACAACTTGATGACGTAAACCAGCCACGCGAATCATAAAGAACTCATCTAAATTAGAACTAGCAATAGCAATAAAACGCAATCGCTCCAACAGCGGAGTATTTGTATCTATAGACTCTAATAGTACACGCTGATTAAATTTTAGCCAAGATAATTCACGATTAAAATAATATTTAGCATTACTGAACATGGCGGTCACCTCCTCTTACAAGCATGAGTTCCATACCAAATACTTCTGTAAAATACTCGGAATCGCGACTAAATGTCCACCATTCTAGAGAAATGTCTTCATTAGTGCGGCAGAATACATACAATACATTATCCCGTTCTTCTAAGGTAATATCCGATATTTTTTGATTGCTACCTGCATCAAGCGCACAAGCCACACGAATGATAGCTACTAACTTTGTAACTTGAATCTTTTGTAATTCCGTCAAGGAATTAAAATATGTATCATCATCAGACGGAGTTCCCTTATAATGATAAAACACAACATTTGCTACCACTTGTTTTTCTTCTTCTGAAAGCCCAAAAATATCTGTGCCCATCACAATATGATACGCATGCTCTCCATGGTTTCGTAAATTAACAAACTTCCCTACAGAACATAATATAGCTGCAATGCGGCATAAGTAACCCCACCGCTCTGGTAAACCTTTATGGCGTAATGTTTTACAGAATAAAGAGCTGAATCTTTCTACCTCAGCATCATGAATGCTATCAGTATGATATCTAGCGGCAACAGCACGAGCTAGCTGAGCATTTTGCTCACGCAATTGATACATAAAAGGATTATTTTCCGCCTCAACTCCATAAAACCAGCTTATTCCTTGCGAGAAGGAGAAGCTACTAAAAATCAACGATTTAGGCTCTATAGCCGTTATAATTTCATTAAATAAAATCATAGTAGGCATCAAAATATTGGCCTTATATTCAGGTAGTCTATATCGATTGATCAACTTAGTGGCCGTTACACCATCAAAGGATTTGATGAACCCCTTAAATCGTTCTGGTTCAATGGTAATAATATCATCCTTATTACTGCCATCTCCCATGAGGCGCGCCATATATTGAGCTTCATCGCCTGATAAAATGACACTATTAATATTGAAAGTTTTAAGCTCTTCCCGCAATGGGCCTATCATGCGATGTAAATACTCGGTAATAGCCATTGGAAACGATGTAGAGGAACGTTGGTTGCGATTAAAAGATTCCATAACACGCAAAGATCCGCTATGCATATTGCGCTGGAATAATAAGCTTTCACCACGCCAAACGGTTAAACCTACACCACCAGAAGTGATATCAAGAAATAATGTTGCCTTTGTAGGATCCGTCAAGCGGTACTGATTAGTCATCTTGTAGTATAGCAAGGCATATTTGTAATACACCTCTTTAGGCATGTCGATAACCTCAACACGCATACCTGTTTGAATATAAATTTGGTCGAGAATACTACGACGATTAGCGGCTTCACGTATTACAGTAGTGCCATATAATCTAGAGCGACTCACACCATAATCAGCCATTAATTGTTTATATCCCTTTAAGATATGACAAATTTCCTCAATTGTTTCAAAACTCAAACGAGAGGTTTGGAATAATTCTTCCCCAAAGGTTACCTCCCTAGCTGCATAATCTATAACGCGTACATCATCGATGCCCTTGTATTCTAAAATAGTAATACTCATGCTACTGGAGCCTACATGTAGCACTGCATATCGTAACGCTTTTGGTAATGCCATTATGCCTCCTTACGAGCTTCCTTCCACTCTATTTCTAATGTTTTATTAAATTCTTTTTTGAAAGATTTTCCTAATTTCTCTACAGCCGCTTTTGTTACACTTATATCGCGACCGTTCAAATAGGTTACTACTAATTGTACGCTAGTATATTTTAGATTCACGGATAAATGGCGAATAAATTGTTCATGACTTTCATCAAGAGCTTCAGCTAAGGCCAGAATAATAGATATTTTTTGTCCCAACAAACGCTGCTCTTGATCTAATAATTTACCGTATAAGAAGTTTTTATACTCTTTTGGTGTCAAACCATGAGAGTTCATAACAAGGAACGCGCTAAAAGCTTGTTCAACATGAGAAAGCCCATATAAATTACTATTGACAAGCATATAGCAGCCATGGCGGGCATGACTATAATAGTTAATCCGTTTACCAATATCATGTAATAAACTAGCAGCAATCAAACAACGTCTTGTATTTTTATCAGCTCTATGAAGTGGCTCTAATACATCATACAGTTTAATAGCTAAACCTGTAATATATTTAGCATGAACTAACTCATGTTTAGTCATACCTAACAAGACATTCTCTGCAGAATGTACTAAAATATCATCAATAATAGAGTTACCACCTAAGTAGTGCTCTCCATAATAGTCGTAAAATAAGCCTTCACGCAGACCACAACCACCAACAACGAGTGTTTTAGTATTTACGTAGTTAAATAATTCTTCTACGATAGTGAGACCTGCAATAATGATATCAGCGCGCTCCGATGATAAACCACTAATCTTTTTGCGTTCCTCTAGAGATTTACCTTTTACTTCTTCCAAAATCTCATGGAATCTATGATGTGGAATCTCATAATTATGTAGCTTTGTAATAGGATAAGATAACTTACGTTGATCCATTTTAGCAATATTACGAGCAGTACCTCCGATACCAAGAAGTGGTAATTTCACATTGCGAAGCCATGTATGTTCCTTAATCGTTTTCTTCACAACTTTCGTCAGTTTATCAAGTTCTTTAGGAGTATATTCATCTCCCTTTTGATAAGTACCTGTTAAGGTAAGGGCCCCTATCGGCAAGCTCACTGATTTTGTAATATGACGATTTCGTACAAGGGTTATCTCTGTACTAGCACCACCTAAATCAAAAATAATAAAATCCTTAAGTCCAATGGTATTGATAACGCCTAGAAAGCCCAGGCGAGCCTCTTCTTCACCAGCAATACATTCTAAATCCAAACCCGTTCGTTCTTTTACGGATTTAATAAAAGCATCCCCATTTTTAGCCAGACGTACTGCCGCCGTAGCAACAGCTTTAATCGTATCTACCTCCATTGCATCAGCCATGTGTACAAAACCTTTTAGAGCACGCAAGGAGCGTTCCATGGCTTCTTCGGTCAATTCGTGAGTTCCCCACATATTCTCGCTAAGACGTACACTTTCTTTTTCTTGATATATCAGTCGATAACTACCAGTCTTAGAAATTTCATATATGACAAAACGAACTGAGTTCGATCCTAAATCTATAAATGCAATACGTTTCATGTTGCTATCCTCATTTTACTTCTGTTCAGTCTAAATATACTTTAGTATACCATAGAAAACGCGATTCTCACCGATAAGGGAGAACCGCGTTTTATGATTTATAATTCTAATTTAATTTTATCATGTTTTCTAATACTTTGTACGCAAAATCTTAGTCATTAGAGTCCAACAAATAGTTTATTCGCTAATAATCTTATGAACTAGTTTCTACATTTACTCGATACCAAATACTCGTTTGCCATTATTGAACGTAATTTCGCAGAACTCATCTACATCGAGTCCTTTAAGGCTTGCAATTTCTTCTGCCACAAACTGAGTTTTACTTGGATCATTACGACGGCCTCTAAATGGTGGTGGTGTCAAATACGGTGAATCCGTTTCAATAAGGATTCGATCTAATGGTACTTGTCTTGCCACTTCCTTGAGATTTGTAGACTTAGGGAATACTACAGGCCCTGCAAAGGAAATATAAAAGCCCATTTTAATGGCCTCTTTTGCCATCTCCCAGCTACCAGAATAGCAATGGAAAATACCCCAATTATCCTTTCCCTCATTGCGCAAGATATTCATAATATCACCATGTGCATCACGGTCATGGATAATAATGGGCAAATCTACCTCCCGAGCAAGCTCTAGCTGACGAATAAATACGCGTTTTTGCGTTTCACGATCAGAAAAATCATAGTAATAATCTAATCCAATTTCACCAATAGCACGTACCTTATCATTGTTAAGAGCTTCTTCCTTATAAAACGCGTAGTCTTCTTCTGTAAAGTCCTTTGATTCATGGGGATGAGTCCCTACAGCAGCATATAATCGATCATATTGTTTAGCCAAAGCTAAACCTGACTCAACAGTACCTCTGTCGACACCAGGAATCATAATATATTCTACACCTGTATCAAAGCAGGCTTGTAACATCTCTTCACGATCATTATCAAAGCGCCCATCATTCACATGAGCATGTGTATCAAAAAGTTTCATTATTTAACCACACTTCCTGCCGGTAATGATTCGATATTTGTTACCTCTAAATGTTCTTCCCAATCAGAGGCGGACAAAATCATACCATAAGACTCGATGCCCATCATCTTTTTAGGAGCCAAGTTAGACAAATAAATTACCTTTTTACCAACCATAGCCTCCGGTTCATAAAATTGAGAGATACCGCTTAACACTGTACGCTGTTCAATCCCAATATCCAATACAAATTTCAACAATTTCTTGGACTTAGGCACTTTTTCACAACTTACAACTTTAGCCACACGAAGATCGAGTTTCTCAAAGTCATCATAGGTAATATTTTCTTTTAAAGGTGGAATATTAGATGTATCTACAGCTTCTTCAACTTCTTCTGTAACAACTACATCTACCATTTCAGGAACTTCGAAACGTGGATAGATAGGCTCACCTTTTACAACTTTAGTACCTGTTGCCAATAATCCCCAAGTTTTAGCATCTTCCAACGTAGCCGCTTCAAAACCTGTAAGCCCTAATTGTTCCCAGATTTTTGGAGCTCCTACAGGAATTACAGGGCTTACCAAGATGGCAATGATACGCAATGCCTCTGCCAAGTGATACATAGCAGATTGCAAGCGCACTTTATCATGAGCATCTTCAGATTTAGCCAATACCCAAGGCATTGTTTCATCAATGTATTTATTCATGCGACCAATAAAGGACCATACAGTTTTGATAGCTTTATTAAGCTCCATATTTTCCATCGCCGCTTCAAAATCTTTTGCAGTTTGAACGGCTAATGTAGATACATCACGATCCAAATCATCCATATCATCGCATTTTGTAATCACACCACCATGGTATTTTTCAATCATCGCAATAGTACGGTTTAATAAGTTACCTAAATCATTAGATAAATCTGCATTAATTTTTGTAACGAAGTTAGGCAACGTGAAATTGCCGTCATTACCAAGCGTAATTTCACTTAATAAGTAGTAACGCAAGGAGTCTGCACCATAAGTTTCAATCAATGGAATTGGATCGATAACATTGCCCAAGGATTTACTCATCTTCGTACCGTCAACGATCATCCAACCGTGGCCAAATACCTTTTTTGGTAATGGCAACTCAAGGCTCATGAGCATCATAGGCCAAATAATAGTATGGAAACGTACGATTTCCTTACCTACTAAATGGAGATCTGCAGGCCAGTATTTTTTATATAGTTCACCATCACCATCAAATGGAGAGAGTGCACTAATATAGTTCACTAATGCATCGAACCAAACATACACAACATGTTTAGGATCAAATGGAACCTTGATTCCCCAATCAAAGGATGTACGAGACACCGCCAAGTCTTCTAGACCTTGCTTTACAAATTGAATCATCTCATTACGCCGAGATTCAGGCTGAATAAAGTCAGGATTCTCTTCAATAAACTTAAGCCATTGATCCGTATATTTACCGAGTTTGAAGAAATAACTTTCCTCTTTAACACGCTCTACAGGGCGACCGCAATCCGGACAAGTATGATTAGGCCCTAGCTTCTGCTCTGTCCAAAAAGTTTCGTCTGGTGTACAATACCAGCCTTCATATTCGGCTTTGTAAATATCGCCCTTCTCATAAGCTTTTGTAAATAACGCTTGAACAACCTTTTCATGACGTTCATCGGTAGTCCGAATAAAATCGTCATTGGAAATATGCATTTTTTCCCACAATGCTTTAAAACCATTTACAATATTTGTAGTATATTCAAGAGGAGTAATGCCTTGTGCTTCTGCAGCACGTTGGATTTTTTGGCCATGTTCATCTGAACCAGTCAAAAAACGTACATCATATCCTGCTAATCGTTTAAAACGTGCGATTGTATCGGCTACAGATGTACAATACGTATGACCAATGTGCAACTTAGCACTTGGATAATAAATAGGTGTCGTAATATAATACGTTTTTTTTGTGTCTCCCATGATGAGCCTCCTTCTAACCTTCGAATGGGAAGGTTTAACGTTCTACAATATTATATACATCCCGGCGGGAAACGTTAAAACGCTTTGCCACCTGGCGAATAGCTTCTTTTTTAGGTACCCCTGTATCTAAAAGGGCTTGCACAGCATCTACATAAGATACTGGTTCATCCACTACTTCACTAGTATCAGACTCCACTGTATCAGCACCGCCTACAATGAGGACGAATTCTCCTTTATAGGTGAGCTGTTCGAAATTCTTTACAAGGCTTTCCAAATCGGTGCGTACAAAGGTTTCAAACTTCTTCGTCAATTCCCTTGCCACCGTAATGGAACGATTGCCAAAGGCTTCATACATATCTTCTAACACCTCTTGCAATCGATGTGGTGCTTCGTAAAACAGCAAGGTGCTCGTCACTTGTGAAAGTCGTTTTAATTCTTCAACCCGATGTTTACCCCGTTTAGGCAAAAACCCCGCAAAGGTAAAGGATTTAGTATCTAAACCTGATGCAATAAGCGCTGTTAACGCTGCATTAGCGCCTGGCAAAGGTACTACAGTTATGCCTTCTTCAATAGCCTTTATTACAAGATCTGCCCCTGGATCAGAAATGGCAGGCATGCCTGCATCACTGACACAAGCTACCGACTGTCCTTCTAATAAGAGCTCTATAATATAGGTCCCCTTCTCCTTATTATGTTCATGATAAGAAATCAAAGGCTTTTTAATGTCAAAATGTTTTAATAATATACCCGTATGTCGCGTATCTTCGGCAGCGATAGCATCTACTTCACCTAAGATACGAACTGCCCGATACGTCATATCTTCTAAATTACCTATCGGTGTGGGCACTAAAAATAAGGTGCCCCATTTGTTATCGTTCATACCAAGAGGACACCTCCTTCGTGTACACATTCGGTTTTTCATAAACGATAAGCGGTTGCTCCAGTACAAGACCAGCCTGACCTTGGTACATAGCCTCAATCAAAACTAATTTTGCCGGCTTATCCATCATACCATGAACAAACCGAATTCGCTTTACTTGAAAGTGTAACGCTTCCAGTTCATGTAGCACATATTGTAACCGGCTAGCACTATAGACCATCCACAAACGACCTTTACACTTAATAAAGGCCTGTACGGCTTTTATAACCTCTTTTAGAGATGTATGACCATCATGAAGGGCTAATGCTCTTTTTTCAGATGTAGGCTTTGCTCCACTTTCACAATCATAAAAGGGCGGATTAACAATAACACCATCAAAAGGCTTGTCTTGTACGTCACGGTATGACATATGCCGATAATCGCCACTTAACATCGTTACCACATCTTGTTTATTATTATGCTCAACACTACGCTGAGCCAAATCGATAATAGTTTCGTTAATATCGATACCCGTTATATGCCCCGCCCCTAATGACGTGCCTATAAGCGGCATAACCCCTGTCCCCGTTCCAAGATCAACATAGCTATGACGACCATTAAATCGGCAAAAATGTATAAGCGCTATAGCATCAAAGGAAAAGCGAAACATATCAGAACGCTGGTAAAGCTGTAAGCCATCTATAATTAAATCATCAAGTCGTTCTTGATCATTCATCAGGCAATGCCACCTCGGACCATTTCAAATCGATAGTACGGCCCGCTTCGAGCTGTACCTTTACAGTATGCTTATGATGATTTACCTTTAAAACTTTACCAATACCTTCGTCGGTAACAACCTCTTTACCAATGCCAGGAGGTGCTACCTCTTGAGGAGCTTGAGGGCGTTCCTTTTTCACATATAGGTCGCCACCTTTTTTATATAAATCATCTTCGTAGTTAAGGCAACACATTAATCGACCGCATACACCAGAAATTTTTGTAGGATTAAGACTCAAGTTTTGATCCTTTGCCATACGAATCGATACAGGTGTAAAGTCTCCTAAAAAATTAGAGCAACACAAAGATCGTCCACAAGCACCGATACCATTAAGTACTTTGGCTTCATCACGGACGCCCACTTGGCGCAACTCGATACGCGTTCTAAATACAGTTGCCAAATCCTTAACGAGCTCACGGAAGTCGATACGACCATCCGCAGTAAAAAAGAATATAATTTTATTCATATCAAATGTGTATTCCACATTGATGAGTTTCATTGGTAATTTACGTTTTTCAATTTTTTCGAGACAAATCTCAAAGGCTTTTTCTTCGCGCTCTTTATTCTTCTCGATTTGTTTCAAATCTTTAGAGGTCGCCTGTCTGATAACAGGTTTAACAGGGGCAACAACAGAATCTTCGAAAACCTCTTTCGGTCCAATCACAACCGTGCCGTATTCTACACCACGAGCTGTTTCAACGATAACTCCATCCCCAACGGATAGTTCTAATTGTTCAGGCTGAAAATAATAAATCTTTCCCGCCTTTTTAAAGCGTACGCCAACTATGGTTAGCATTTAATCCTCCTCCCGAGCATCATGAAGGGCGATACTGAGACCGTCCACCACGAGAGCGGTTTTTATATGTAAGCGCAAAGCCCGTTCTGCTTGCAATGTTTCGGTAATAACCTCTGACAATGCTTGCATGGACCAGCACGGTAATAATCGTAATAATTGAGTCTTGTACATAGGTACTTGTAATTGCGTGTCTTGAGCACCCATTTTAAGAGCCATCATATCTCTACTTACAAGGCGTAGCCAGTGCATCAATTCCGTTAGGTTTTCACGAGATAAGCTTTCACAAGCTAAGGAAATCATAGAAAACCATCTCGTTTCAAAAGCCAACATATCCATCACCTTAACGGCTAACTCCAGCATTTCGATGCGACCTTGTGTCGCCAGTTTCTCCACTAATTGTGGATTACCATGACCAGCTAACAAAGCCTGCTCTAAATCACCGGTGACTCCACGAGCTACAAGAGCGTTGCGAATCGTATCTACATCAACACTATTAAAACCAACGCCCATACATCGAGAAATGATGGTAGGCAATACAGTGTTAATCTTGTTCGTAATAATGATGAAGTACACCTGTTCAGGTGGTTCTTCAATGGTTTTTAACATGGCATTTGCCATGACTGCATTGGCTGTGTGAAAGTCCTCCACAATGACAACGCGGTTTCCATTGCCCGCCACAGACAGATGATCTTGTAATAATGAATACCACTGCTCTACCTTTAAGGTTGTTTTCATAGGGCGAATCCAAAAGGCATCTCCCTTATCCATATAAATAGGTAATCCTTCGGTTTCGATACGTTTTTCCGTATCCCCGTTTGCCAAACGGGCCTCCTTAACCTCTGCTAAATAAGCTTCCCCCTTGGGTTGAGAGAACACTTGACGCCCTAGTAATAAAGACGCTAGGCCTATGGCCATATCTAATTTGCCAAGACCAGATTCACCATAAAACAAGAGACTATGCGGTAATGCATTACGACTTACAAGTTCAGATAGGTGTGCCTTAATCGAATCTTGACCAATTATAGAATCAAAATATGTCATAGCGCCTCCTATCAATACATGCCCAATATTAATATTATATAGGAAAAAGGCGACTTTTAAAAGAGTCGCCTTTTTCTAAGGTAGTAGATTTACTACTGCTTTATATACATCATTATGAATTTCTTCAATAGTACGCAACGTATACTGACTAGACTCAGCTTTATTAGCACAAGGTATACGGTGCCATTGATAACGCTTTACCAATTCTTCATACGCATCGTGAACGGCTACTAAATATGCATGATTTCCTTCGTGAATATCACCAGTATGGCCCCCAGTTTTACCAGTACGCTCCGCCATAAGGGCTTCGCTCACTTCAAGAGGCATATCTAAAAGGCATACCGCATCAGGTTTAGGCAAGCCAAATTTTTGGAACTCAAAATCTTCAAGCCAATCTAAAAATGCAGTCCGTTCCTTCGGATTATCATATTTTACCATTTGGTGTACCATGTTTGATGTGGTGTAACGATCTGCAATGATGATGCCACCATTTTTGTAAAACTGTTCCCAATCAGTTCTAAAGGAAGCAAATCGATCGATGGCGTACATGGAACTTGCCACATAAGGATTTACATCATGTACATCTTTGCCAAATTCACCGGCTAAATACATTTTGATAGGCATAGCGGCGCCGCTATCATAGTTTGGAAAACTCACAGACTTAACGGCATGCCCTTCTTTGATCAAGCGCTCTACTAAGAGTTTAGTTTGTGTAGCCTTGCCGCTGCCGTCTCCGCCTTCTAATATAATCAAAGTCCCCATAATTACTCCTGTAACACCCAAATTGTTTCCAATGTCATATCATCAGCCCCATTCGGTACATAACCTAGAGCCTTGCGATTCTCTATATATTGTAACACAGAGTCACTAATCTCTTCACCTACTGCTACACATGGAATACCTGGCGGATAATAAGCAATGGTCTCCCCTGCAATGCGATGAAGTGCTTCTTTTAATGGTACTTGCTCACGATTTGCATACATAGCATTACGAGGGGTAACACAAACTTGAGGTTCTGGTAGCAAAGCAGACTCGCTGCTAGGTTCATATAAGCCCGCTACATCTATGCTTCTAATTCTTGAAGAATCTCTTAGTACATCATCACTCACAGCTCGTATAGCCTTAATAAGTACATCCACAGATTCTTTAGTGTCACCAATTGTAATAAGTACTAACACATGATTTGCCTGTACTAACTCTACTTCGATACGATGATTACGCAATAAATGTTCAAATTCTACACCTGTTAAACCTAAGCCTTTTGCATCGATTAGCACCTTAGTAGAATCATAGTTTATTATGGTCTCTTGAATATCTGTATATTCCATAGTAGCAATACCAGAAATTGTATTGAGTTTCTCGCGTAAATATGCGCTCGACTCTACTGCTCGCCTTACTAAATCTTTACCTTCTGTGGCTAATTGATGGCGCGCCATATCTAAGGAAGCCAGAAAAATATAGTTTGGGCTCGTACTTTGTAGCATTTGATGCATCTGCGTGATACGCCGTTTATTGATTCTTTCACCTTGCCCTAATAGCCAAGATGTTTGTGTCAAAGAGCCAACAGATTTATGTGTACTTTGTGCCACTAAATCTGCTCCAGCCTCTATAGCCTCTACAGGCAAGCTTTCAGAGAACGGCAAATGAGGGCCATGAGCTTCATCAACCAGAACAATAAGGCCCCTCTTATGAGCTTCTTTTACAATATTAACAATATCTACCCCTATGCCATAATAGTTTGGATATACCAAAAGAATTGCCTTTGCCTCAGGATGTGCCTCCATTGTTTTGATTGCATTTACTAGGGATACACCTAGGGGAATACCCCAGCGTTCATCAAAATTACAGTCCATATATACTGGTTTGGCCCCAGATAAGACAAGACCACTAATGACAGATCGATGTGCCTCACGAGGAATGATAATGGTTTCATCAGGGCCTACAGTGCCCATGATCATGGCTTCAATCAAAGCTGTAGTGCCATTAATTGAAAACCAACAGTACTCAGCACCATATAGTTCAGCCGTTAAATCTTGCGCTTCTTTTAACTCTCGTTCGGGCTCATGTAAATCATCTAAGGCATACATAACGCCTAAATCATAGGGTAACGCTGGCCCCATCCAGTCCTTTAATAAGATAGGTGCTTCACCACCTATCTTATGTCCTGGCGTATGAAAGGGCACAAAATGTTGATCTTTATATAATTCTAAGGCCTCTACAAAAGGCATTTTATCTTGATTACTCATACGTACCTCGTAAAAAGGGCATGAATCTCTATGAGACTCATGCCCTTATGCATGTATTTATCGATGTGGACGACGTTTAGGATTGAATTGATTCATCCCTTTATCGATGCCCATCTCTAAGGTTCCTAGTACAGCTTTCACCGTATCCTTGATACCTTTTTGTACTTTCTCTTGCGACTCTTCACTAAATGGTGCTAAAACATGATCAATGACAGTCCATTGTGGTAACGGACGTCCAATTCCTACTCGGAAGCGAGGAAAATTTTCTGTTCCTATATGAGAAATTAAGGATTTAATCCCATTATGACCACCAGAGCTACCATTTGGTCGAATACGCAACTTGCCTACGGGTAAATCCATATCATCATAGATGCAATACACATCAGATGGATCTATTTTGTAGTACCGCATCAACGGTCCTACAGCCTCACCACTTACATTCATAAATGTTTGCGGCTTTACAAGCAATACTTTTTCACCATCTACAGTAATACTGCATACCTCAGCACGTTGCTCCTCTTTCCAAGGCGTATGGGGTACACTATTGGCAATGGCATCAATAACCATAAATCCAATATTATGTTTTGTCGCTTCATATTGCTTGCCTGGATTACCAAGGCCTACTACTAATTTCAAGAATCACCTATTATTTGTCGAACAAATTACTTACAGATACTTCATGGAAGATACGCATAATTGCTTCACCCAACAATGGAGCTACGGATAATTGCGTAATATTTGGTAAGTTGCAATTTTCCGGTAATGGAATAGTATTAGTAACGATAAGTTCCTTAATGTTAGAATTTGCAATTCGTTCACTTGCCGGATCTGTCAACACTGCATGCGTAACAGCGGCAGTAACGGATTTAGCACCAAATTCTTCCAATGCTTTAGCACCTTCAACCAAGGAGCCCGCTGTATCTACGATGTCATCAATAATAATACAGTTTTTACCTGCCACATCACCGATGAGATTCATAACTTTAGCCACACCTGGTTCAGGACGTTTTTTCTCAATGATTGCAATCGGTGCACCGATGCGGTCAGCCAAATCACGAGCTCTTGTAACACCGCCAAGGTCAGGAGATACAACGATAACATCTTCCATATTTTTTTCATTAATATATTTAGCCAAAATAGATGCACCAAACAAGTGGTCTACAGGCACATCAAAGAAACCTTGAATTTGGCCTGCATGCAAATCAACTGTTACAAGACGTGTAATACCTGCCGTTTGCATCAAATTAGCTACTAACTTAGCTGTAATCGGCTCACGACCGCGAGTCTTACGGTCTTGGCGAGCATAGCCATAGTAAGGAACTACCGCAGTAATATGACGTGCAGAAGCACGTTTTAGCGCGTCAGCCATAACCATGAGTTCCATTAAATTATCATTTACAGGATAGCTAGTTGGTTGAATGATAAATACATCTTTGCCACGTACGCTTTCATCAATCATAATTTGTACTTCGCCATTATTAAAGCGACCTACAAATGCTTCACCTAAAGGCAACCCTAAATAATCACAAATTTCCTTTGCCAATGCAGGATTTGCATTACCTGTGAAAATCTTGAGTTTTTTGCCGTCTTCAAATGCCATTTTGTTACCCTTTCATTTGCTCCTATACTGGTTACTTATCCATAATCCATACATTACAGATACACACTATTGCCTTTTTATTGTATACTATTTTGACCTAATTGTGTTAAAAAATATGAGATTTTTTTTATTTCTTTTTGAAAGTATCCTCTGTTACCCAATTTTCTTTCACAATTTGCTTGCTACGACCTACCGCCAATGCCTTATCTGGTACGTTTTTAGTAATAGTAGAGCCTGCACCAACATAGCTATAATTACCAACCGTTACAGGAGCCACTAAATTACTATTACAACCTACGAAAGCACCATCTCCAATTGTGGTACGATGTTTAACTTTGCCATCGTAGTTTACAGTAATCGTACCACATCCAATATTAACACCAGAACCTACGTCGCTGTCACCGATATAAGAGAGATGTGGGAACTTAGTCCCCTCCCCAACATTAGAATTTTTAACTTCTACAAAGTTACCTACATGAACCTTGTTGCCTAGAACTGTATTTGGACGCAAATGAACATATGGGCCTACATCTACACCGTCTTTTACTTCACAGTCATGACCATATGTGAAGTGAATAATCGTATCATTACCAACTTTTACATTCGTCAAACGAGTATGTGGTCCAATTTCACAACGTTCACCAATCACGGTGTCACCTTCAAGGATTGTACCAGGATGTAAAATGGTATCCGCTCCTACGGTTACCTCTGGAGCTACATAAGTGTTATCTGGGTCAATAATTGTTACCCCTGCAGTCATTAACTCAATATTTTTACGATGTTTCAAAATAGATTCAGCTTCCGCTAATTGCAAGCGAGAATTTACACCTAAAGACTCTTCAAAATCTTCAGTCATATATGCGCTCACTGTATCGCCACCATTTACGAGAATACCAACTACATCAGTAATATACAATTCACCTTGGGCATTATCATCAGATAGCTGATCTAAGCAAGGCCATAATTTTTTACTATCAAAAACGTACATACCTGTATTTACTTCTTGAACGGCTAATTCTTCTGGCTTGCCATCTTTCTGCTCTACGATGCGAACTACGGAACCAGCTTCATTGCGAATGATACGTCCATAACCAGTTGGATCGGGCATATGAGCAGTTAAAATTGTAGCTGCTGCACCAGAATTTTTATGTTCTTCTAAAAGTGCTTCTAAGCTTTCTTTTGTAACTAGAGGAGTATCACCACATAACAATAAGATTGTACCATCATAATCACCAAGTACAGGTTGAGCCATTTTAACTGCATGACCTGTACCATTTTGTTCTTCTTGACGAACAAATTCAGCGCGCTCCCCCAAGTAATTTTGTACTGCATCGCCGCCAAAACCAACGATAACAACATCGCGATTGGTACCAATGGATTGAACTGTTTCAAGAACGCGCTCTACCATCGCCTTACCGCCAACCTTGTGTAATACTTTTGGCAATTTAGACTTCATACGCGTGCCCTTACCAGCAGCTAAAATAAGGCTTGCAATATTCATAGTAATCTCCTATCTGTTTCTTATATCTCTAACCCATTTTAAATATTGTTTACGTCATTATTTAGCCCATAGACCAATACTCAATATAAACCATTATATCAGCCTATAATCTTCCTAATATTAATGATTTACTCTGTATCTAACACAGGCTCTATACTAATTTTCTTTGTATTTTCATCGATACCATAAAAAGTAAATAGTGATTCATAATCATCGATCAACTTCGGACTTGGTTCAGCTGTAGCTACAAGAACACCTGTGCCAACAACGACACCGCTCATTTCAAGAACTAATTCTTTAAGCCCCTTAGCGGTACCGCCAGCTTTCATAAAGTCATCGATAATTAACACCTTCGCATTGGGAGGAATTGCCCGTTTAGTTAGAGTCATAGTTTGAATGCGCCCAGAGGAACCTGTTACATAATTGATACTAATAGCAGAACCTTCTGTCACCTTACTATCACGTCGAGCAATAACAAGTGGTTTATTGAAAGCTCTCGCTACCATTACAGCCAAAGGAATCCCCTTTGTTTCTACAGTCAAAATATAGTCTGGTTCACGGTCCACGAAACGAGTCATAATAATCTCACCCAGACGTGTCATTACGTGCCAATCATATAAGATATCAGACATATAAATAAAACCACCTGGAATGATGCGATCTGGCTCCATTAAACGAGCTTGCACATCGCGTAGAATATCGTTCGCTTGTGTGCCCTTGCGATGCGGAATAAATCGTACCCCACCAGCTACACCGGCCACCGTTTCTAAGGTCCCCAGTTGAAAGTGTTCCATAGACTGCCTTACACATGTTAAATCTTCACTAACCGTTGATTTAGCCATGCCAAAAAAGTCGCAAAAGTAATTTAAAGGAATCAATTTTTGCGGTGAATCAACTAACAGTTTTGTCATTGCCACCATTCGTTCTACACGCCGTACTTTATCCATAGGGTTATCCTTTACCATTCATCATATAACTATTGAGTATACTCATCAATTTAACATCATGAGTCATCATCATATATCTATATTATACCATAATTTCCGAATATTCGAGGTTTTGAATACATTATAATTCGGTAAAAGAAAAACTCTCTAGCATTTTATACAAGAATATGATTTTAGTCTATAAACCTATCATATAGTTATATAAAGCTAGAGAGTCATCATTATAAAATATAAACCTTTACAGATTGACGTCCAAACTGCAATGCTTCTGCACGAGAATCAAAAGCTAAATCAATGCGATGCCCTTTAATAGCACCACCTACATCGTCAGCTACAGCGTAGCCATAACCTTCAATATATAATCGCGTTCCCAAGGGGATTAATTTAGGGTCTACAGACACAAGTCCCTTCCGTAGACGACTACCTGTAGCTGTATATTTTCCGTTGCCAGGATCTTGAGATGAATAACCACTAGCCTCCATCATTAAAACTTTAGAGTATTTATTAGGCACTCCATTATGATTGCGTTCTGTGCCATGGCCACCATAACGAGTCTCCATCTTTTCCAAAGCATTCATCGTAGCAGGACCAACACGACCATCTACAGGGAGCCCTTTAGATTTTTGAAATTTTCGAACAGCCTGTTCTGTATTATGACCGTAAATGCCATCTATAGAATCATGTAAAAAACCTTGATGCTTTAACATAGTTTGCACCTTACTAACATGATGCCCTCGTTGCCCCCGATCAATAGTTTTTGCTAATGATACAGAGGATACCATTACAATCATACAAACAAGCGTACATGCAATAATTATTTTTTTTATCATATACACCTCTCCTTACAACAAGTAGTATACTATATAGTTTTAAATAATCCATAAATCATATTGAGATTGTAATATGAAAAATGCATATATTTAGCTATTAATAAAGATCTCAAACGATGTATCACATATATATCATAAGAATATAGGGTAACAATGAAAAATCTCCACTGTATACTGATAAAGTTTTCATTTAGAATTATTCTTCTAAATTTGATACCGTTCAGACTACAATGGAGATTTAATATATTTATTTAATGTTAACAGTTATGATATACACCGATATGGCATTCCTTACAATTCGCACCAACAATTCGTAAGAATATATAGCCAAGTACTGCAGAGGTTAAGGAGCCTAAAATTACGCCACCTTTAGCCATTTCTTGAGCATGTCCTGGCGCAAATGCCAAAATAGATACGAAGATACTCATTGTGAAACCGATACCACATACAATAGCAGTACCATATACATGCTTCCAATTTGCTCCTGTTGGCATTGGTACAAGACCACATTTTACCATAGCAAATACGGCACCGAAGATACCAAGTTGTTTACCAAGGATAAGCCCTAATGCTACCCCAAGTACTACCGGATGCGTCAAATCATTTATAGATACGTCACGTAAATCTACGCCGGCATTGAAGAAGGCAAATATTGGTACAATTAAGAAACTAACCCAGTTAGATAATAGGTGTTCCCAATGTTGCATCGGACGAACATACTTACGACCGCGCTTACCTTTTGAAGGAATTGTCATCGCCAAGATTACACCAGCCATAGTTGCATGTAAGCCAGATTTTAATACACAATACCAAAGGATAAAACCTAAAATGATATATGGTAAAGGTCTAACATAGCCTTGTTTGTTGCAGTAAATTAACGCACCTACAACTACTGCTGCAGCTACTAAATAGAATGTTTGTATGCTTGCAGCATAGAAAATAGCAATTACAATAATAGCCATTAAATCATCAATAACAGCGAGAGCTGTTAAGAATACCTTCATCGAGTTTGGCACTCGTGAACCTAAGGCAGAGATGATACCGATAGAGAATGCAATATCTGTAGCCGTCGGTATAGCCCACCCATGAATGTATTCAGGATCAAAACCTGCGATTAAGTAGTAAATGAAAGCTGGTGTAAGAACACCGAACAAAGCAGCAATACCAGGCATTATACGCTTGGCATTTGTATTAAGCTCACCTGCTACTAACTCACGCTTAACTTCGAGACCCACAAATAAGAAAAATATCGCCATCAAAGCATCATTAACCCATTCAAGAATTGTTAAATTACCGATATGATGATTAACAATCTGGAAGTATTGTTCAGATGATGGAGAGTTCGCTAAAATTAAAGCGAGTACTGTTGCTCCTAATAATACAGACGTAGCTGCACCTGGAGAACGTAAGAATACAAATATGCGTTCCATTTGAATCCTTTCTATACTATCAAAAAGATTACCTTATTAGATTCTACCACGTATCTTGCGTATTTGGTAAGCTAAAATTAGAACAATTGCACCTAGTAAACCAGCTACAATAGAACCTATAAAAATCCCTACCTTAGCCATTTCTTGATTTACCCCTGGTGGAAAAGCCAATGTAGCAACAAATAGGCTCATAGTAAAACCGATACCGCAAAGAATAGAAGTACCATAAATCTCAGGCCAAGTTGTATTTGTAGGCATCTTAATCGCCTTAGATTCAACTAAAATATATACGGCAGAGAATATACCTAATTGCTTACCTAAAATTAAACCTAATGAAACACCCATGATTACAGGATGGAATAAGTTCTCCATAGAAAAACCAGTAAAAGATACACCAGCATTTAAGAAACTAAATAGTGGAATAATTAAGAAGTTTACCCAATTTTTTAAGGCATGAGCCCATTCCTCCATCGGATATACTACATTATCCAAAACTTTACCTTTAAATGGAATCGTCATAGCTAGTACAACACCGGCAATAGTAGCATGAACACCGGACTTTAAAACTAGATACCAAAGAACTAGTCCAAGAACACAGTACGGAAGTGGTCTTAAATAGCCTTGCTTATTAGTATATACCAGTAAACCTATTACGGCAGCAGCAGCTATTAAGTCCATAAAATTGACGCCAGCCCCATAAAAGAGAGCAATAACAACGATAGCAATCAAATCATCAATGATCGCCAAGGCCGCTAAAAAGGCTTTCATCGCTGTAGATACCTTATTACCGAGCATCGTAATAACACCTATGGCAAATGCAATATCTGTAGCGGTTGGAATCCCCCAACCATGTCTATATTCTGGCATATATCCAGCGGCAAAATAATATACAATTGCTGGCGTAATAACACCTGCAAATGCGGCTAAAACGGGAAGCACACGTTTTGCCTTAGTATCGAGTTCACCAGAAATCATTTCCTTCTTGATCTCTATACCAACATATAGGAAAAAAAGAGCCATTAAAGCATCATTAACCCATTCCAGTATATCCATAGGCCCCAAATATACGTGCATTAAAGAAAAATACTGTTCTGATAGTGGAGAGTTAGCTGTAATAACACCAAGAATAGCAGCAAGTAAGAGCATAATACCGCCAGAAGACTCAGACTGAATAAATGCCTTTATATAATTCATAGTAACTACCACTTTCTCAATTATAAAATAAATACAAATTTTACTACATAAAATCCTAACTAATATATATTATTTTATCATCTTAGTTCGAAATAAATCAATAAACTAATAATGAACCTCATTGATTAAGTGTATAAAATATACAATGAATTAATGATTAAATCCTTTGATTAAAGAATAAAAAAGTACAATAAGAGGGACAGTTAAACAAATAGCTGCTATAAGATTTGTAATAGGGTTAGACCAAAGGGGCACAATAAGGCCAAGTAGTAATAAAATGCTACAGCAGATTGGCGCACGCCAAACATGTTTTATGGCAGTTGGAGTTTTAGATTCTGAAGTACTATATTTTAGAAATTTCTTTTTAATAGTCATCATAATGCCAGTCACAATACCTATAATAAGAACGATATCCCAGATGGCCCATAATATTTTAAGTTCCATTGTATTATGATTGTGAATATGTAGATTAATCATTGTGGTCATACCAGTAAAATACCAAGGAATCGATTTGGTAGAATATATATCTTTAGAAGAATCAGTATATAAATTAGCATATACTGGTTGACCCAAAAACATAGCCGGATCATCATCATTTTCAGCACCTAAATAAAATGCATAATGATAATCGTTAAATTTAGATGGATAATCGATAGATATAAGCTGACGATCAGGATACGCTTTCATAATACGAGAGATAGCTTCAGAGGGCTGCAATACATCAGATTGATCAGCTGAAAGCTCCTGCTTTGCTGTATATAGCACATCTGCATTATAATTGTCATTAGCAATAAAAAATCCACCTATCCATACACCTGTAATGCATAATATAACCCCCCATACAGTGGAAACCATAGCAAATTCTCGATGTAATGTACTTAATTTCATATATTTAGACAATACAGTAGATTTTGCAAAGCTTTTACGAAATGGACCATATAAAAAAATACCAGAAATAATGGATAAACCACATATAAAAGATAAAATCGTTACAATATAAATTCCAGATTTACCAAGATCTAATCGAGTATGTAGTTGATGAAGCGTATGTAATACACTTCGAACCCAAGGATGCGCAGGAGTTTCATGATACGTAGTAATGAGGGATTTTGTTTTAGGGTTATATAATGCATAATCCCCTCCCATTCCCATACGCGCTGGAGGTGCTACAGTAGCAGATGAATCAATAATACGATAACGTAAAATATCCCCATGTCCCATGGCAGGAGAAATATTCAAAATATCTTTAGACGGATATGTTTTCTTAACTAATAATGCCCCTTCATCAGCATATTTAAAAATAGAGCTTTCGTCTTGAGTCATGACCATTGCGGAAGATGAATGGAATGTTCCTCCCTGGGCCCATGCATTTAACTCAGTCCTAAACATAAGAATAAGTCCTGTAATACAGAACATTAAGAAAAATAGCACAGAAACTATAGAAAACCATTTATGGATATTATATATTTTAGACATATATATACCCCCTTTCTCATTATTTTATACATCCTTTTTAGTATTAATACAATACAATTACCACTATAGGTATATATAGTATAATTAATGTTACTTGAATAAAAAGATTAATATATGATACAATATGTACATCGTGCGGGCGTAGTTCATCGGTAGAATGCGAGCTTCCCAAGCTTGAGAGGAGGGTTCGATTCCCTTCGCCCGCTCCATATATAAAATTCTATGATATGATATACATCACGGTTTTTTTTTATATAATGATATAATAAATATAGATTTGTATTGTATATTTTTTACAAGGAGTATTCCATGAAATTAAGCGCAAGAAACCAATTAAAAGGTACAATCGTTGAAGTTCAAGAAGGTGCTGTAAACGCAATTGTAAAAATTAATGTAGGTAACGATAACATTCTTACAGCTGATATTACAGTTCAATCCGTAAAAGACTTAGGCTTAGCAGTTGGCAAAGAAGTTGTAGCTGTTATCAAATCCACTAGCGTAATGGTTGGTGTAGAATAATAAAACTAGAGTCGCTTTGGCGGCTCTTTTTTGTATATAAATTAATTTTCTAGTTAATCGATATGAATAAAAATGAGCCATGTAAGCTTTTTTAAAGTAGCTTATAGGGCTCATTTTATGTTTTATATAGTTACTACAATTGAAATTATATATACTGATCTAATTACAAGTATTTGAATTTACTCAACTGCTTTACGGTTCGGTAACATTGGCACGTTGTGCCGCGTTACCGTGTAGATTTACTTTGCCTCCTACCACTAGCCGCGGCTTCCTATCACACTCGCCCATGGTAGTATTTAAAATAATCTTTTATTGTACGGTGCTAATTGTAGGGCTTCGTCGAACCTGATGCAATGGACGTATGCGTCGCTGCGCTCCTTTACGTCCTATTGCCCTACTTGCTTCCTCACTGTGAATTTTCCTTCACCGCTTCGCAGTTCGGTAAATCTTACGTTCGGAAGAAAGTGATGCAGTGAATCTGTCGTCGTTTCACTCCTCCATCTTCTACTGCCCTACTTTTCCCACGCCGTCTTATATATTACTACCCATAGTTAATACTTGTACAACCTTGGCTGGAGACGGCTCTAGCAGGTATGAAAGCTGTGCTCGTTAGAGCACAAAAATAGAGGGCCAACCCTTTTGGGTTGACCCTCTATTGTATTAATCAGCGAGTTCTTATGTACGGCTCTTCCCTCCAGGATACTGGGTGTTCGTCGCTGTGGATGGCCTTATGTAGCTTCGCTACATGTCCATCTTACGCTCCGAACTAAGCGATGCAGTGAATCTGTCGTCGCTTCGCTTCTCCATCTTCTACTGCCCTGCTCACCAGGTACCCTGGGAGGATAGGAAGCCATACACAAAAAAAGACACACCCTCAGGTGTGCCTTTACGTCAATCAGCGGCTTCCTATCCTCCCAGGCCGTCTCCAGCCAAGTACTTTCGGCGTTTATGAGCTTAACTACTGTGTTCGAGATGGGAACAGGTGGATCCTCATAGCCATCGCCACTGAATCTGTCAGAGTTTGTACTCTGAAAACCACATAGAAGTATATATATTTGTTGCACATTCTGCTTAATGTTTTTGTTGTATGTTGCGTCCCATACTCAAAATCAAGTTGGTTACGCTGCTTATAAGTAAAGCCCTCGATCGATTAGTACCAGTCAGCTCCAAACCTCACGGCTCTTCCACACCTGGCCTATCTACCATGTCGTCTACATGGGATCTTACTAGCTTATGCTATGAGAAACCTCATCTCAAGGCTGGTTTCACGCTTAGATGCTTTCAGCGTTTATCCGTCCCGAACGTAGCTACCCAACTGTACCCTTGGCAGGATAATTGGTACACCAGCGGTTCGTCCACTCCGGTCCTCTCGTACTAGGAGCAGCCCCCTTCAAGTTTCTTGCGCCCGCGATGGATAGGGACCGAACTGTCTCACGACGTTCTGAACCCAGCTCACGTACCACTTTAATCGGCGAACAGCCGAACCCTTGGGACCTACTTCAGCCCCAGGATGTGATGAGCCGACATCGAGGTGCCAA
>OGJD01000542.1_pt1 | contig 31386 bp, 33 predicted proteins | sample 1571971 | NCBI WGS metagenome assembly OGJD01 (sample SAMEA2582117, study PRJEB24529) | metagenome | biome: Human gut stool | place: China | collected 2011
CACAAGGGCCGCCCCTACCGTAAGCGCCGGACGTAGGGGCGGCCCTTGTGGCCGCCCGCCAGTCTGAACACATCTGAATCATATTTGGGAGGCCATCCGTTATGAGCGATATTATGAGACCCATGCCCTTTGCCCACCTGATGAACTGGATTTTGAGCGAGTACCGCGCCCAGGGCTCCGTGTTCGGCGTGTCCAAGCTGGTGCGCCACGCCGACGGGAAGGCCCTGCCCATCTTTGAGGAGAAGATCGAGTCCCCCTTCGGCCCCGCCGCTGGCCCCCACACCCAGTTGGCCCAGAACATCATCGCGGCCTACGCTGCGGGCAGCCGCTTCTTTGAGGTCAAGACCGTGCAGGTGATGGACGGCGAGGAGCTGTCCAAGTGCGTCAGCAAACCCTGCATCACCGCCGCGGACGAGTGCTACAACTGCGAGTGGTCCACTGAGCTGTACGTCCCCCAGGCCTTCGCCGAGTATGTCAAGGCGTGGTTCGCCTGCAAGCTGCTGGCGAAGGAGCTGGAGCTGGGCGATCCCGACGGCTTTGTGTTCAACATGAGCGTGGGCTACGACCTCAAGGGCATCCAGAGCCCCAAGGTGGACGCCTACATCGAGGGGATGAAGGACGCCTCCGGCACCGAGGTGTGGCGGGAGTGCATGGACTGGGCCCTGGCCAATCTGGACCGGTTTGAGAAGGTGGACGAGGCCTATGTCCGGGGCATCACCCCCCACGTGTCCAACTCCATCACCGAGTCCACCCTCCACGGCTGCCCCCCCGACGAGATCGAGCGCATCGCCACCTACCTCATCACCGAAAAGAACCTAAATACCTACGTCAAGTGCAACCCCACTTTGCTGGGCTATGAGTTCGCCCGCAAGACCCTGGACGGCCTGGGCTACGACTACATCCAGTTTGACGACCACCACTTCCGCGAGGATCTCCAGTGGGAGGACGCGGTGCCCATGTTCCACCGGCTGATGCAGCGCACCGGCGAGCGGGGCCTGGAGTTCGGCGTGAAGATCACCAACACCTTCCCCGTGGACGTGGCCGCCGGCGAGCTGCCCAGCGAGGAGATGTACATGTCCGGCCGCTCCCTCTACCCCCTGTCCCTGTCCCTGGCGGCCCGTCTGGCCAAGGAGTTCAAGGGCAAGCTGCGCATCTCCTATTCCGGCGGCGCGGACATTCACTCGGTGCGGGCCCTCTTTGACGCGGGCATCTGGCCCATCACCATGGCCACCACCGTCCTCAAGCCCGGCGGCTACCAGCGGTTCAGCCAGATCGGCCGGGCCCTGGCGGACATCTCCTATGAGCCCTGGGAGGGGGTGGACGCGGCCGGGGCGGCCGCCCTGGCGGAGGGCATCCTCGCCGACGGCCACTATCAAAAGCCCATGAAGCCCATCCCCAGCCGCAAGCTGGACAAAAAGGTGCCCCTCATCGACTGCTTCTCCGCCCCCTGCCGCTCCGGCTGCCCCATCGAGCAGGATATTCCCGCCTACCTGATGAAGGTGGGCGAGGGCAAGTACGAGGAGGCCCTGCGCATCATCACCCACCGCAACGCCCTGCCTTTCATCACCGGCACCATCTGCTCCCACCGCTGCCAGGACAAGTGCATGCGCAACGCCTACGACGAGAGCGTCTACATCCGCGCCCAGAAGCTAAAGGCCGCCGAGGGCGGGTTTGAGGCCCTGCTGCCTAAGCTGCGCCCCGCCGCCCCCGCCGCGGGCCGGAGGGTGGCCGTGGTGGGCGGCGGCCCCGGCGGCATGTCCGCCGCCTACTTCCTGGGCCGCGCCGGCGTGGACGTCACCGTCTTCGAGCGCCGGGACGCCCTGGGCGGCATCGTGCGCCACGTGATCCCCGCGTTCCGCATCCCCGGCGAGGCCATCGACAACGACGTGCGCCTCATGGAGGCCATGGGGGTAAAGGTGGAGCTCAACACCGAGGTGAAGGATGTACAGGAGCTCTTCGCCCAGGGCTTCACCCATGTGATCCTGGCCACCGGCGCGTGGCAGAAGGGCAGCGCCGGGCTGGAGTACGGCGAGGAGCACAACGTCATCGAGTTCCTGGAGGCCGCCAAGAAGGCCCCCGATACCCTGAACCTGGGCCGGCATGTGGTGGTCATCGGCGGCGGCAACACCGCCATGGACGCCGCCCGGGCCGCCAAGCGCCTTCCCGGCGTGGAGACCGTCTCCCTGGTGTACCGCAGAACCCGCCGCTATATGCCCGCCGACCAGGAGGAGCTGGAGCTGGCCCTGGCCGACGGCGTGGAGTTCCGGGAGCTGCTCGCCCCCGTGGGCGTCCGGGACGGCGTGCTCACCTGCAGGGTGATGGAGCTGGGCGCCCCCGATGCCACCGGCCGCCGCTCCCCCGTGGACACCGGCCGGACGGCGGAGGTGCCCGCCGACACGGTGATCACCGCCGTGGGCGAGAAGGTGGACACGGAGCTTTACACCGCCAACGGCCTTTCTGTGGATCAACGGGGCCGCGCCGTGGTCAACCCGGATACTCTGGAGTCCTCCGTCAAGCACGTCTTTGTGGTGGGCGACGGCCAGAAGGGCCCCGGCACCGTGGTAGAGGCCATCGCCGGCGCCGCCAGGGCGGCCCAGGCCATCCACCCCTTCGACGCGGACGCCTGGGTGGAGCAGAACGTGAACCCCGACTATCAGAAGCCCCTGGCCAAGCGGGGCGACGTGTGCACCGACTGCGCCTCCTGCGGGGACAGCCGCTGCCTGGGCTGCGCCACCGTGTGCGAGACCTGCACCGAGGTGTGCCCCAACCGGGCCAATGTGGCAGTGTGGGTGCCCGGCATGCGCCAGCGCCAGATCATCCACGTGGACGGCATGTGCAACGAGTGCGGCAACTGCGCCACCTTCTGCCCCTATGACAGCCGCCCCTATCAGGACAAGTTCACCCTGTTCTGGCGCGCGGACGACTTCGAGAACAGCCGGAACGAGGGCTTCCTCCGCCTGGAGGACGGCAGAACCCGGGTGCGCCTGGGCGGCCAGGTGGCCGACTACGACTTGTCCGACGCCGCCTGCGGCCTGTACGACCCCCTGCGCCGCCTGATCTGCGCGGTATACGAAAACTACGCCTATCTGCTGGGATAATCCGGCGGCGGTGAGCCTCAGCCTTTCGCTGGGGCTTTCCGCACGCCCATGGAATCTGAATCAGGAAATGAGGAACCTGCCATGAGTGAGTGTTATTCCTTTGTGGTCAACGGCGTCCCCTGCTCCACGGAGGAGGAGAAGCCTCTGCTGCGCTACCTGCGGGACGAGCTGCGCCTGACCTCGGTGAAGGACGGGTGCAGCGAGGGCGCCTGCGGCACCTGCACCATCCTGGTGGACGGCAAGGCCGTCAAGGCCTGCGTCCTGTCCACCAAGCGGGCCGCAGGCAAGGAGATCGTGACGGTGGAGGGCCTCTCGGAGGCCGAGCGGGAGGCCTTCGTCTACGCCTTCGGCGCGGTGGGCGCGGTTCAGTGCGGCTTCTGCATCCCCGGCATGGTAATGGCGGGCAAGGCCCTGCTGGATCAGAACCCCAACCCCTCCGAGGCGGAGATCAAAAAGGCCATCCGGGGCAACGTGTGCCGCTGCACCGGCTACAAGAAGATCATCGAGGGCATCGCCCTGGCCGGGGCCATCCTCCGCGGGGAGGCGTCCGTCGATCCCGCCCTGGAGGAGGGGGAGGACTACGGCGTGGGGGCGCGGGCCTTCCGCACCGACGTGCGGGCCAAGGTACTGGGCACCGGGGCGTACTGCGACGATCTGTACCTGGACGGCATGGCGCACGCCTCCGCCGTCCGCTCCCAGTACCCCCGGGCCAGGGTGCTGGACATCGACGCCTCCGCCGCCCTGGCCCTGCCCGGGGTGCTGGCCGTCCTCACCGCCGACGACGTGCCCCACAACAAGGTGGGCCATCTCCAGCAGGACTGGGACGTGATGATCGCCAAGGGGGACATCACCCGCTGCGTGGGGGACGCCATCTGCCTGGTGGTGGCGGAGAGCGAGGCCGTGCTCAAGCAGGCCAAGGAGCTGGTGAAGGTGGACTATGAGCCCCTGGAGCCGGTACGCACCATCCAGGAGGCCAGGGCGGCGGACGCCCCCAGCCTCCACCCCAACGGCAACCTGTGCCAGCAGCGCCACGTCACCCGGGGCGACGCCAGGGCCGCCCTGGCCCAGTCCAAGTATGTGGTCACCCAGTCCTACCGCACCCCATTCACCGAGCACGCCTTCCTGGAGCCGGAGTGCGCCGTGGCCTTCCCCTACAAGGACGGGGTAAAGGTCTATACCTCCGACCAGGGGGTGTACGACACCCGCAAGGAGATCTCCATCATGCTGGGGTGGGAGCCCGAGCGCATCGTGGTGGAGAACAAGCTGGTGGGGGGCGGCTTCGGCGGCAAGGAGGACGTGTCGGTGCAGCACCTGGCGGTGCTGGCCGCCCTCAAGGTGGGCCGCCCGGTGAAGGCGAAGCTCTCCCGGCAGGAGTCCATCGCCTTCCACCCAAAGCGCCACTATATGGAGGGCACCTTCACCCTGGGCTGCGACGAGAACGGCATCTTCACCGGCCTGGACTGCGAGATCCACTTCGACACCGGGGCCTACGCCTCCCTGTGCGGGCCGGTGCTGGAGCGGGCCTGCACCCACTCGGTGGGCCCCTACTGCTACCAGAACACCGACATCCGCGGCTTCGGCTGGTACACCAACAACCCCCCTGCCGGCGCCTTCCGGGGCTTCGGCGTGTGCCAGAGTGAGTTCGCCCTGGAGTCCAACATCAACCTGCTGGCGGAAAAGGTGGGCATCTCCCCCTGGGAGATCCGCTTCCGCAACGCCATCGAGCCGGGGAGGGCCCTCCCCAACGGCCAGATCGCCGACCGCTCCACCGCCCTCAAGGAGACCCTGCTGGCGGTGAAGGACGTATATGAGCAAAACGCGGATCACGCCGGCATCGCCTGCGCCATGAAGAACTCCGGCGTGGGCGTGGGCCTGCCCGACAAGGGCCGGTGCAAGCTGGCGGTGCGCAACGGGGTGGTGGAGCTGTACTCCGCGGCCTCCGACATCGGCCAGGGCTGCGCCACCGTGTTCCTCCAGATGCTGGCCGAGGCCACCGGCCTGCCCCTGGAAAAGCTCCGCAACATGGGGGCCAACTCGGAGGTGGCCCCCGACTCAGGCACCACCTCCGGTTCCCGCCAGACCCTGATCACAGGCGAGGCGGTGCGCATGGCCGCCGCCGAGCTCAGGGCCGATCTGGACGGGGCGGGCGGGGACTTGTCCGCCCTGGAGGGGCTGGAGTACAGCGCCGAGTTTTTCGATCCCACCGACAAGCTGGGGGCCGACAAGCCCAATCCCAAGAGCCACGTGGCCTACGGCTTCGCCACCCATGTGGTGATTCTGGACGGCGAGGGCCGGGTGAAGGAGGTCTACGCTGCCCACGACTCGGGCAAGGTGGTCAACCCCACCTCCATCCAGGGGCAGATCGAGGGGGGCGCGCTCATGGGCCTGGGCTACGCCCTCACCGAGGACTTCCCCCTCAAGGACTGCGTGCCCCAGGCCAAATTCGGCACCCTGGGGCTGATGCGGGCCGACCAGATTCCCGACATCCACGCCATTTATGTGGAGAAGGAGGAGCTGCTCCCCTTCGCTTACGGGGCCAAGGGCATCGGCGAGATCGCCACCATCCCCACCGCTCCGGCGGTCCAGGGGGCCTACTACGCCCGTGACCACATCCTGCGCACCAGCCTGCCCATGCAGGACACCTTCTACAAAAAGCCAGCCAAGAAGGCCGCCCCCTGACCTTCCGCGGGGTCCCGGCGGCCGTCCGTCCGGGGTCCCGCTTTCCTGTTTTTCCCTTATGTTTCAGGCGCATTTTTATGGATGCTAAAAATTTTTTAGTATTACACCATTTTTTTTAGAATATCCTCTTGACATCTGAACGGGACGTGGTATGATGGTCTCGTAAAACAAAAAGTGAGTGCAACTTCAAAATAATTTGGAGGCGACCGTCCCAATGAAAGACCAGATCAAATGGGTCCTCAACACCATGCCCAAGAGCGACGACCGGCAGCTGCCCATCATGTCGCTCTCCAACGTGGCCAAGGCCCGCTTTTTCCACAGCACCTTCCCCCAGTACTCCGTCACCCCCCTGGACCGGCTGGACGGCATGGCCCAATACCTGGGGCTGGCCGGCCTGTGCGTCAAAAATGAGTCCTTCCGCTTTGGCCTGAACGCCTTCAAGGTGCTGGGCGGCTCCTTCGCCATGGCCAAGTACATCGCCAAGGAGATGGGCCGGGACGTGTCCGAGATGACCTACGACTACCTGACCAGCGAGGCCTTCCGCAAGGAGTTCGGCCAGGCCACCTTCTTCACCGCCACCGACGGCAACCACGGCCGCGGCGTGGCGTGGGCGGCCAACAAGCTGGGTCAGAAGGCCGTGGTACATATGCCCAAGGGCAGCTCCAAGCCCCGGTACGACAACATCGCCAAGGAGGGCGCCGCCGTCACCATCGAGGAGGTCAACTACGACGACTGCGTCCGCATGGCCGCCGCCGAGGCCGCCCAGACCGAGCACGGCGTGATCGTCCAGGACACCGCCTGGGAGGGCTATGAGGAGATCCCCTCCTGGATCATGCAGGGCTACGGCACCATGGCCAGCGAGGCCGCCGAGCAGCTCCGCCAGATCGGCGTCAACCGTCCCTCCCACGTGTTCGTCCAGGCGGGCGTGGGCTCCCTGGCCGGCGCGGTGGTGGGCTACTTCACCAACCTGTTCCCCAACGACCCGCCCAAGTTCATCGTCATGGAGGCCCAGGCGGCCGACTGCCTCTACCGGGGCGCCCTGGCCGGCGACGGCGCCCCCCGCATCGTGGACGGCGACCTCCAGACCATCATGGCCGGCCTGGCCTGCGGCGAGCCCAACACCATCTCCTGGGATATCCTGCGCAACCACGCCACCGCCTTTGTCTCCTGCCCCGACTGGGTGAGCGCCCGGGGCATGCGGATGCTGGGTGTCCCCGTCAAGGGCGATCCGGTGGTGATCTCCGGTGAGTCCGGTGCGGTGGGCATGGGCCTCATCGCCGCCATCATGGAGACCGATGAATACAAGGAGCTCCGGGAGGCCATCGGCCTGGACCGCTTCAGCCAGGTGCTCATGTTCTCCACCGAGGGCAACACCGACCCCATGAAGTTCCGCAAGGTGCTGTGGGACGGTGAATATCCCACGGTCTGACTGCGTCAGACCGTGGGGCCCCAAGCCCCTTTCCATGCTCGGCGGAACTGAATTCCGCCTGCGCCAAGGTTTTGCCCGCAGGGCAAAACGCTTGTACGCGCCACTCGGCGCGGCTCCGGTTCCGGGGCACATGTCCCCGGAACGAACAAACTGCGCGCCTGCGGCGCGCACTCTGTAAGGCTTTTAAGAAAATACAACCACCTGTGGATCAATGATGGAGGGAAACGAACATGGATTACGAGCAGATCAAGAAGGCAGCCGAGGGCTACAAGGCCGATATGGCCCGCTTCCTGCGGGCGATGATCTCCCACCCCAGCGAGAGCTGCGAGGAGAAGGAAGTGGTGGCCTGCATCAAGGCCGAGATGGAGAAGCTGGGCTACGACGCGGTGGAGGTGGACGGCCTGGGCAACGTCATCGGCTGGATGGGCGAGGGCGACAAGATCATTGCCTTCGACTCCCACATCGACACCGTTGGCATCGGTAACATCAACAACTGGGAGGCCGATCCCTACCAGGGCTACGAGGACGACGCGGTGATCTTCGGCCGCGGCGGCTCCGACCAGGAGGGCGGCATGGCCGCCGCCACCTACGGCGCCAAGATCATGAAGGATCTGGGCCTCATTCCCGCCGGCTATAAGATCATGGTGGTGGGCTCCGTGCAGGAGGAGGACTGCGACGGCATGTGCTGGCAGTACATCGTCAACAAGTTCTTCCCCGCCAAGGGCATCCGCAAGGAGCAGGTGGAGTTCGTGGTGTCCACCGAGCCCACTGACGGCGGCATCTACCGGGGCCACCGGGGCCGCATGGAGATCCGCGTGGACGTGAAGGGCGTCTCCTGCCACGGCTCCGCCCCGGAGCGGGGCGACAACGCCATCTACAAGATGGCCGACATCCTCCAGGACGTGCGCGCCCTCAACGAGAACCCCGCCGACGAGACCGTGGAGATCAAAGGCCTGGTGAAGATGCTGGATCCCAAGTACAACCCCGAGCACTTTGAGGACGCCCGCTTCCTGGGCCGGGGCACCTGCACCACCTCCCAGATCTTCTACACCTCCCCCAGCCGCTGCGCCGTGGCCGACTCCTGCTCCATCTCCATCGACCGCCGCATGACCGCCGGCGAGACCTGGGACTCCTGCCTCCAGGAGATCCGCGATCTGCCCAGCGTGAAGAAGTACGGCGACGACGTACAGGTGTCCATGTATATGTATGACCGGCCCTCCTGGACCGGCGAGGTGTACGAGACCGAGTGCTACTTCCCCACCTGGATCAACAAGGAGAACGCCGCCCACGTCCAGGCCCTGGTGGACGCCCACCACGCCCTCTGGGGCGACAAGCGCATCGGCCACGCCGACGCCGAGGCCAAGCGGGACGCCATGCACCTGCGGGACGGCCGCCCCCTCACCGACAAGTGGACCTTCTCCACCAACGGCGTAGCCATCCAGGGCCGCTACGGCATCCCCTGCGTGGGCTTCGGCCCCGGCGCCGAGAGCCAGGCTCACGCCCCCAACGAGATCACCTGGAAGATGGATCTGGTCACCTGCGCTGCCCTGTACGCCGCCGTGCCCGGCAACTACAAGGAGGAGAACAAGACCGCCGACGTGTCCCAGTTCCGCGCCGGCAAGACCAATAATAACATTCAGTAAGAAGCGCGCCCGTAGGGGCGGGGCTTGTCCCCGCCCGCGGGCGGCCACAAGGGCCGCCCCTACCCCACAAGAAAAAAGAAAAGGAGATTGCCGCTATGGAAAACCTTCAGAACTATATTGACAAACTCAACAAGCTCAACTTCAAGGAGATGTACGAGGGCGACTTCTTCCTGACCTGGGAAAAGACCGACGACGAGCTCGAGGCCGTCTTCACCATCGCCGACGCCCTGCGCTACATGCGCGAGCACAACATCTCCACCAAGATTTTCGAGTCCGGCCTGGGTATCTCCCTGTTCCGCGACAACTCCACCCGCACCCGCTTCTCCTTCGCCTCCGCCTGCAACCTGCTGGGCCTGGAGGTGCAGGATCTGGACGAGGGCAAGAGCCAGATCGCCCACGGCGAGACCGTCCGCGAGACCGCCAACATGGTGTCCTTCATGGCCGACGTCATCGGCATCCGCGACGACATGTACATCGGCAAGGGCAACGCCTACATGCACGAGTTCATGGACGCCGTGACCCAGGGCCACAAGGACGGCGTGCTGGAGCAGAAGCCCACCCTGGTCAACCTCCAGTGCGACATCGACCACCCCACCCAGGCCATGGCTGACATGCTGCACATCATCCACCACTTCGGCGGCGTGGAGAACCTGAAGGGCAAGAAGATCGCCATGACCTGGGCCTACTCCCCCAGCTACGGCAAGCCCCTCTCCGTGCCCCAGGGTGTCATCGGCCTGATGAGCCGCTTCGGCATGGACGTGGTGCTGGCCCACCCCGAGGGCTACGAGGTCATGCCCGAGGTGGAGGAGGTCGCCAAGACCAACGCCCAGAAGTCCGGCGGCACCTTCACCAAGACCCACTCCATGGCGGAGGCCTTCCAGGACGCCGACATCGTGTATCCCAAGAGCTGGGCGCCCTTCGCCGCCATGGAGAAGCGCACCAACCTGTACGCCGAGGGCGACTCCGACGGCATCAAGGCCCTGGAGAAGGAGCTGCTGGCCCAGAACGCCACCCACAAGGACTGGTGCTGCACCGAGGAGCTGATGAAGACCACCCGCGACGGCAAGGCCCTGTACCTGCACTGCCTGCCCGCCGACATCAACGACGTCTCCTGCGTGGACGGCGAGGTGGAGGCCAGCGTGTTTGACCGCTACCGCGATCCTCTCTACAAGGAGGCCTCCTTCAAGCCCTATATCATCGCCGCCATGATCTTCCTGGCCAAGGTGAAGGATCCCCAGTCCACCCTGAAGGCCCTGGAGGAGCGCGGCCTGGCCCGCTGGTTCCAGAAGTAAAATCTACGAATTTCCCCCGCCCAGGCGCTCCGGCCCGCCCGCAAATACAGGTATTCCGGTATTCTGCGGGCGGGCCCCGTCTTTTTCGGCGCGGGCACACAGGCAGGGATGCCCCTTGCGGCCGCCCGCCCCTCTCCTTTTGACTTTTCTTATTTTGAATGAGGTGCTATTCATGGGTAAACGTGTTGTCATCGCCCTGGGCGGAAAACGCCCCAGGACGGCACGCCGCCCTGGGGGCCCCCTTCTGTTTTTACTTGCTCGGCGGAACTGAATTCCGCCTGCGCCAAGGTTTTGCCCTCCGGGCAAAACGCTTGTACGCGCCTCCCGGCGCGTGGGCATTTCCGCCCCTCTCCTTTTGACTTTTCTTTATCTTGAATGAGGTGCTTTTTATGGGTAAACGCGTTGTCATCGCCCTGGGCGGAAATGCCCTGGGCAATAATCTGCCGGAGCAGATGATCGCGGTGAAGCAGACCGCCAGGGCCATCGTGGATCTGATCGAGGAGGGCCACGAGGTCATCATCGCCCACGGCAACGGCCCCCAGGTGGGCATGATTCAGAAGGCCATGGCCGAGCTGACCCGCTCGGAGCCGGAGAAGTACATCCCCTGCCCCCTCTCCGTCTGCGTGGCCATGAGCCAGGGGTATATCGGCTATGATCTCCAGAATGCGCTGCGGGAGGAGCTGCTGGATCGCGGCATCTCCAAGGGCGTGGCCACCGTGCTGACCCAGGTGGAAGTAAACCGGGACGACCCGGCCTTCCAGAACCCCACCAAGCCCATCGGCGCCTTCATGACCAAGGAGGAGGCCGACAAAATGGTGGCTGAGCGGGGCTATAACGTCATTGAGGACGCGGGCCGGGGCTACCGCCGTGTGGTGGCCTCTCCCAAGCCCCAGTCCATCATCGAGATTGAGTCCATCCGCGACATGGTGGACGCCGGACTGGTGGTGGTGGCCTGCGGCGGCGGCGGCATCCCGGTCTATAAGACCGAAGGCCACCACCTCAAGGGCGCGGCGGCGGTCATCGACAAGGACTTCGCCTCCTGCGTGCTGGCCCAGCAGGTCAACGCCGATACCCTCATCATCCTCACCGCCGTGGAGAAGGTGGCCATTAACTTCGGCAAGCCCAACCAGACCTGGCTGGACAGCCTGACCCCCGCCGAGGCCAAGGTCTACATGGAACGGGGCCACTTCGCCCCCGGCTCCATGCTGCCCAAGGTGCAGGCTGCCGTGGAATTCGCCGAGAGCGCCCCCGGCCGCACCGCCCTGATCACCCTTCTGGAGAAGGCCAAGGACGGCGTGGCAGGCAGAACCGGCACGGTTATCCACCAGTAAAGTGCAAAAAATGGAGTTCCCGCAGGGCGGGAACTCCATTTTTAACGTCCGAAGATCAGTACATAGTAGAGCGGAATGGTGAGAAACAGCATCCAGCCCGGGTGCCAGTTGTCCAGCAGGAAGCCGGTGATCAAAAAAGCCACCGTGACCACCACGGCATAGACCTCCGAGATGCCGAGCCAGTAGGTCAGGTTGGGCAGAATCACCATCAGCGCCAGGGTGAGCAGCCACAGCAGCCCCTCCTTCCACTTGGCCCGCGCCCGCTTCCGGGCCTTCTGCTCCGCCTCCTCCGCAGCGTCCCAGGCCCGGGCGGCGGCAAAAATCTCCGCGTCCTCGTCCGCCGGGGCCTCCTCCGGCTCCGGCGTGGCCTGGGCTGCCTCCCCCGCCGGGGTGTGGAGCAGCAGCGCGTCCAGGGACACGCCGTAGAGACGGGCCAGGGCGAGCAGGTTGTCCGTGTCCGGAGAGGACTCCGCCCTCTCCCACTTGGACACCGCCTGGCGGCTGACTCCCAGCTTGTACGCCAGCTCCTCCTGGGAATAGCCGTGCTCCCGGCGCAGGGCCAGCAGGCGGTTTGCAATCTCCAGATTCATGGGCACTCCTCCTCGCCGTTCAGAATAGCAGAGACGGGCCTGGGCCGCCACCGCTTCCGGGTTTCATGGCCGCAACTATTGGTTGCGGCGCTCTTTTTTCATCTTTCTAGTATTTGCAGTAATTCCAGCTAATACAGATATGCCATCAAGGCCTGTTTTCCCTTATTTTTTCCCTTACAAGCCTAGTACACCCTTGATAAAGCCCTCCATGCGGGCGGCGCTGTCCTGTCTCATGCGCTCGGTGAAGTGCCCGTATCTGTCCAGAGTAAAGGCCGCGCTGGCGTGGCCGAGGTTGCCCTGTATGGTCTTGATATCATCACCGGCCCGAATAGCATTGACGGCATAGGTGTGCCGAAGATCATGGAAACGCGCACCAACCAGTCCGGCCGCCTCCACCGCCGCCTGATAGTCTTTCTCTACCCTCCATTGCTCCAGCGGGCCGCCCGTCTCATTGGTAAACACCAGATTATGGGCGTTATTCCAGAGGGAACCCGCCTTTAACTGCATTTCAGCCTGCCGCCTCCTCTGTTCCTTTAGAGTTCTGAGTACCGAGGGCGCTGGAGTAATGGTGCGGCTTTTGCCGCTTTTGGGTGAGAGGAACAGCCCACTTTCCTCCCGGTGTAGAATACGGGAAAGCTGCTTGTTGACTAGCAGCGTCCCCTTTTGAAAATCCACACAATCCCACGTCAGGCCCAGCAACTCAGATTGCCGCAGTCCGGTAAATAAGGCGATAGACACCAGCAGTTCAAGGCGGCCACCTTTGACAGCCCGGAGAAGTGCGGCCACCTGCTGATCCTCCAGCGGATGTATTTCCTTCTGCTCCAGCCTGGGCAGTTCACAGCCCGCCGCCGGATTCCGCGATATGTATTCCAGCTTGACCGCTTTTTCCAATGCTTGATGCAACACTTTATAGGCCAACCGAACGGAGGATGAAGACAACTCCATTCCGTTGATGAATTTCTGTACCATGTGAGGGCGCAGTTCAGAGAGTACCACCGCCCCCAGGACGGGCTTAATGTGCCGCTGGAGGTTATTCTTATACACCTTTACCGTTGTCGGCTTTACGCCGCCCAGGTAATCCGCCGCCCAAGTATCCAGCCACTCCCCCACCGTCAGCTTGCAGGGGGCAATATATGTGCCCTGGTCTATAGCCGCTGTGGCCGCCTTTAGCTTTTGGGCAACCTCCTTCTGCGTCTTGCCGGTGATGCTCCTCTGCACCTGTTTGCCGGTGCCGGGGTCATACCCAGCCGTGAACCGTGCCTCCCAATAGATATACTGTTTCCCCGAGCGGGTCACAGTCTTTTTGCGGATCGTGCCGGTGCCTGCTGCTGCTTTTCTGCCCATGTGCTGCTCCTTTCCTCTTGCGCCCGCTCGTCCGCTCATGGTACAATGGGGGCGCGATTTTGATTCTTAGTCGGGTCATTATCGCTCTTGCCGCCTCTGGTGTTCGTAGCACCGGGGGCGGCTTTTATTTTTTTAACCTATCAAACTCTAGTAAAAAATCCAATATGGCATTATCCCTTTCTTCTATCTCCTTTTCTGATTCATCCATCATTTTCCACATCTCGTTTTCATCATACAACCTTCCAAGTTCATCTAACTCTGATTTGTCTGGTTCTATATATTCTTCGTTAAACTCTTCGCCAAAGCCAAACTCGTGTTCTACTATCCTATGGCATTCTTTAATATCTGCGTGAGTCAGTAGGAAGCTATAAACAGCTTGTTTTATAAATTCTTTACTGTCTTTGTACTTTTTCTTAAATTTTTCGCTATCTTCTTGCAAAACACGGATTGCCGTCGCAAGATGAACGTCATGTCTATAATTATATATACTCCCAGCCTTTAGAGGAATATATTTATAGGGTTTTGCCCACAGAAGGTCTAGGACAAAGTCTGCATAATAATTCGATAAAATTTTCAGTAAAAGCCCGTTTCCCAGGAGGTAGTTAAGCACATCAATTTGCGGATGCTTTGCTGAATGCCCCACTAACCATTTGACTGCATCAGCATTTAAACCAGTATATTTGCAAACTCTTTTTATTTCTATATCATTTGATGGTTCACTAGATAGACCCAATAACCAATCCGCTGATACATTGCACTTTTCCGCTATTTTCTTTAACCCAAGTGCATCAGGTATCCTTTGACCAGCCGCATAGAATCCCACAGTAGCGCGGGACATACCGAGCTTTTTTGCAAACTGCTCCAGCGTCATGTCCCCCATCAATTCAAGAAAAGCTTCCCGAAACTCCGGAAAACGCGGCGGAGCATCCTTTTTTGCTCTATTCATAACCAATTCCCTCCAACAAATTCTCTAATTGTATACAGTAGAAGAATGTTAATCTGCGGATATTGACTTTTCTCTTATCGTTTGTCATACTTGTATTGTGAGCATATCACTAGAGATACCAAATTGTCAAGAGAAAGGAGAACGAAAACATGGGTGAAAAGCAGTTGGAGGAGAAGGCGTTGGAATTGCGCCGAGCCTATCAGCGAGAATGGCGGCGGAAAAACAAGGACAAGGTTAGATCCAATAATCTCCGGTACTGGGAGCGAAAGGCCCAGAAGGCCGTTCAGAATGAGGAGGCGCAGTAATGGACAAGCTGGAACCCCTAGCCGTGAGGCCGTCGGAGGCGGCGCGGCTGGTGGATGTATCGCGGACAACCTTTTACCGATGGATGCACCGGGCGGATTTTCCTGTTATTCGCCTGGGCGGTTGTACGAGAATCCCCGTGGATGGTCTGCGGGAGTGGATTGCAAAGCAATCGGAGGTGAGCACGGTATGAGCAGGGAAAAGAAAACCCGCCCCAGTGTTGGCGCACCAGGACGGGCAGAAGCGGGAGTAAACCATGCAGACGGCAATTCCCGTAACAAGCATATCACCCAGGCCCTCGGTGGTCAATGGAAAGTTGCGGATCTTCTCAGCCGCGGGCGTGAGAACGCGATACCCCGCCGGGAGCTGGAGAGGCTGACGGGCCTGGACGGGCGCACGGTGCGCCTGATGATCGAGCGGGAGCGGCGTGAAGGGAGCCCCATTCTGGCGGATAACGCCACGGGGTACTATCTACCCGCCACCAAGTATGAAAGGGCCGCCTGCGTGCGCTCCATGCGCCACAGGGCCGGGGAGATTATGAAGTCAGCCCAGGCCATTGAACAGGCAGAGAGGTGATACCATTGGGTGATCCCCTCAACTATTTACTTGAGCTCGGCTTCACGCTGGACGAGGTGGAAACGCTGAAAAGCCGAAACGACTTCACCTGTCAGGAGATGGCGGACGCTGCAAAGGCCATTGTTGACAGAGGCGGCAATCCTTTGGAGGCTTTTGGCCCGCGTGCCACAGGTTGGGAGAAGCCGATCCCCTTTGACGAAATTCAGACCCCGGATTTTCCGGTGGAAGCACTTCCCGGCCCGCTGGGGGCCTTTGTGGAGTGTCTGGCCGAGAGCACACAGACCCCGGAGGAAATGGGCGGCACGTTATCGCTCGGCGTGCTGGCAACGGCATTTCAGAGAAGATATGAGGTTGAGGTTACCCGAGACTGGCGGGAACCGCTTTGCCTCTATTCCTCCGCAGTTGCGCCCCCTGGTGAGCGAAAAAGCGCCGTAATCTCCGCGCTGAATAAACCAATCTATGAGTATGAGGCCGAGGTCAGAGCGGCGGAGGCCGCCGAGATTGCACAAAACCAGACCGAGCGGGCCTTGCTGGAAAAGGCCCTGGAGGCGGCCAAGAACAGCGCCGCCAAAGGTAAAGCGAACTTCGAGGAAATGCGGGCGGAGGCTTTGGAGCTGTCCGCGCGGCTTGCGGAGTTTAAGGACAAGCACCCCTTTCGCCTCCTGGCGGATGATACCACGCCGGAAAAGCTGGTGGACATCATGGACGCGCAAGGCGGCTGCATCACCGTGTCCTCCGCCGAGGGCGGAGTATTTGACAGCATGGCGGGGCGCTACGAAAAGGGAGCCAATTTTGATATTTACCTAAAGGGCCATTCTGGTGATCCGATTACCGTTGACCGGATCGGACGGAAAGCAAACCACATAAAGGCCCCGCGCCTGACTATGATGCTTACCATTCAGCCGGACGTTCTGAATGGGGTAATGAATAACTCCACCTTCCGGGGGCGGGGATTGTGCGGAAGATTCCTATATGCCGTCTGCAAATCAAAAGTTGGACACCGGGCAATCTCCCCGCCGCCTGTCCCCGACCGTGTGCGTGATGAATACCGGGCGTTTGTGCGCCGGATTCTGAGTGACCAGGGGAGCGGTATCATCAGGCTTTCCCCGGAGGCCGACGAGGTACGCAAGAGCTACCAAGCGTACATAGAAAAGAAGCTGGGCAACGAGTGGGAGTTCATGCGGGACTGGGGCGGCAAATTGACCGGGGCCGTTGTCCGTATCGCGGCGCTGATGCACGCAGCGGAGTGCCTGGGGCCGCCCACAGACTCCCCCATAAGCGCGGAAACTATGGCCTCAGCTACAAGTCTCGGGGAGTTCTTTTCCGGCCACGCAGAGGCCGCCTATCAGCTCATGGGGGCAAACGAAAGCCAAGCGGATGCAAAGTATATTCTAAAGCGGCTGTCTGCTGTCCGGCTGAACAGGGTGACCCGCTCAGAACTAACCAGGCTATGCCGAGGAAAATTTGGCAAAGCGGAGGACATGACAGCAGCCTTGAATATCCTGGTAGAGCGCAGATACCTCCAGGAAGTTGAAACCGATGTGGGGTATAACAATCGGACTCAGATAGCATATTTTATTAACCCGGCTATAGCTGGAAACGATGGAAACAATGGAAATGATGTGGCATAAATTCCATCATTTCCATGATTTCCACAAGATGCGCAGGACAAAAAGCAAGGGAGACAGCGAAACCATGAATGATGCTACATACAACGCATTAGTGAAGATTGCGCAGGCTTTGGAGGAAATTGCGGAGCACCTGGAGGTGATCAGCAATGAGCTGAATGGAGATTCCAATGGGTAGGGCAAGCCAGCGCAAAGGCCGTGCGGGTGAGCTGGAGCTTGCCCGCATACTCCAGGGATACGGCTACGACGTGCAGCCGGGCCGGGTGCAGAGCTATGGGGAAGTGCCGGACTTGTCCGGCCTCCCCGGCGTACATATCGAGTGCAAGCGCAACGAGCGGCTGAATGTACCGGAGGCTATGGCCCAGGCCGTCCGGGACGCGGAGCGGTTTCAGGATGGAGCGCCCACCGTGTTCCATAGGCGCAACCGCTCCGGCTGGCTGGTGACGCAGCGCCTTGAGGACTGGATGGAAATGTACCGAAATCTCCCAAAATCTCACACATAAAAAAGGAGAACTGAACCATGAACGAAAAGACTATTCAGATCATCCCCGCCCCCTCTAACCTCATGTATGCCTATGACGGAGGGACAGCACAGCCCGTCGCCTGCCTTGCTCTGGTGGAGCTGGCCGACGGCGACCGCGAGATCAGAGCGATGGGCCTGACGAACGGCGAGATTTTCGAGGAGCAGCCCGGAGCAATCCTTTTCTTTGATTGAGGGGGGAATCGCCCTCAGCATGTGTCGCATTTCACGACGGTAGGTCTGGAAAGGATGGAGGCCCGCAGGGGGGTGCAAATCTGCACCTCCTTGCTATAGGGCAGGGGGTGGGCCACGAGGTAGCTATGAGCGACTTCCCGCTTTTGCAATCAGGGGGTTTTTGCCCACGTTGAGGTTTCCCAAAAGAGGAAATCCCCAAATTGGGCTCTCCTCCTGGTGGCCCCCAAGTGGTACGGTTCATACTGAGCCCAATTATGAGCCCAGTGGTCAATAGCTCGAACGAATTTCGTACGCGCCCCCAGCACGAGGTCAATGGTATTGACTTTGTAAGTGACTGATTGTTACTTGCAAAAAAAGAAACCGCCCCCAGCGAATGAGAGCGGCCCCCGTGGTAGTATGTGAGTTTGTCACCCACATTCTACCACGAAAGGGGCGGCGAGGCAATGAGTAATGAAGAACTGGCGGAGGCGATCCAATCAGGCGAGCGGGACAAGCTCATGGAACTTTGGGGACAGGTGCGGCGGCTGGTGCATGATATGGCATACAAGCGCCTGAGAGTCACAAACGGGGCCGGGGGTGTCACGCTGGACGACCTTATGCAAGCGGGCTTTCTGGGCTTCTTGGAGGCCGTGAGGGCCTATGACCCGGCAGCGGGATTCCGGTTTACCTCCTACCTCACTTACCCGGTAAAAACTGCGTTCAGTGAGGCGGAGGGGCGGCGGAGCGAAAAGCAGAAGCGTGACCCCATTTTCTCCGCCGTCAGCATAGACGCCCCGCTCGACGAAGGAGAGGGCGAACCGCTCACCCTGGCCGACGTGATACCAGACCCACGGGCGGCGGAAGCCCTGGAGGGTGTTGGAGTATGGGATACCCTTCACAGGGCCGTGGAGGGCTTGCCAGAGGCCCAGCGGACGGCAATCCGGCGGAGGTATTGGCTGGAGCTGAAGGTGGACAACAAGGCCCACGCCGCCGCCCTGCGGGCGCTGCGGCATCCCAGGGTGTCCCGGTTGCTGAGGTGAAGCCGGGAAGATCCCGAGATTTCCGAGGCCCTAAAAGGGAAACGAACAACGAGCGAACAGAGAGAAAAGCCCCGAACGAAGCCTGAGTGAACCCTGAGTATCCGGAGATTTCGGAGGCCCTAAAAAGGCCCCCCTTCCTCCGGAGTGGGGAACATGACCGGAGGGAAACGGCGTGGGTAGCCTTTTCCAATAGACCGCGCCCGATAAAACAAAAAGCGCCGCATGTATGGCCCTGTATGCGGTGCTCCCCCTGTGGGAATTTCAGGTTTATTCAGGTTTTCACGGTCAGAGGAGAGCCCGGCAGCACTCAGCCGCCGGGCATCCAATGCTCACACCCACGCCAAACCGGATCACGGGCCAGATGTTTTCTTGTGCTCCGCCCTGGGTCGGTACAGTGCCCACACCCCACCACAGCAAACCAGGGGTAGGCCCCGGTATATCGGTAGTGCTGCACGAACCACCCGCAAGTCCCGCACCTCCGGTCAGGGCCGTAGTTCTCCACCAGCACAGGCAATTTCCGAAGGGCCAAGCACTCCCGCGCTGTAGCCTGTGCCCAGGCCCAGCCGTTGACGAACCCCTCCTGTTTCGCCGTGTAGGTGTGGGCGTTGACCAGCTCCTCCAGCTCCGGGTTATCCCCCATGATGGAGAGCACCGCGGCGGCGGCCTCCTGTTCGCTGTCCAGGCGCATATAAGCGGGGCTGTCGGTGCAAGCCTCAAACATGACCAGCAGGCTATCCACAGCAGCACACCCCCATACACAACCCCAGGGCCAGCCGGAAGCCGTTTACGAAGCCCTGGCACTCCATAGCTACCCCGTAGCTGTCCACGTCCACCTCGTCGCCTACAGCATCCACAAGGGCGCGGCGGGTTTGCTCTGTCTCCTCCCTGCGCTGGTAGTAGTCGCACAGACTGGGGCCGTCCATCGTGTCCGGCTCCTCGCTGCTGGCGGCGTGGTACAGCGCGGTTATAATATCATCCATGATTTCTTGTCTCCTTTCCCTGTCTATATGCCTCGTTGCACCAATGCTGCACGCTGGCATAGAAATGTCGGATTGCAGGTTTTTTGAGCGCCCGCAACTTACTCTTTCGTGCGTAGAACTCGGCAGCTTCCTTCAGCGTATTAGTCGGCTCCAAGCCCTTTACGCCTGCTTCAAATTCCAGATTGAAAAGTTCGACATATCCGCCCAGCAATTCCAGCTGGAAATCATCAAACTTGTGGCCCGCCCTGTTCTCCTGGTAGGCAATGAACACCTCCGGCGTGGTGGGGAAGGTAATCGTGGCCGCCCCGGTGTGTATTGTCTCCATTGGTATCTCCTCCATCTTGAAATCTGGAGGGGGCCGTGGTACAATGCCCTTGACCCCCTCCGGGGTGGTTACCGGCTCCTATATCCTCTTGCTTTGGTCGGCTGGGATATGGGGGCCTCTCTCATACTCCCACACAGAAGCGGGTTGTGGTGGTCTGCTTGCTGTACTGGCCGTATAGGTCTGCATGGTCGGCCTTGAACCTCTTGGAATCAAAGCGGCTAGAAACCACGTTCTTCCAGGTAGCTTTCCAGCCGTCGCCCTGGAGGGCCTCTGTCCCTCGCTCCACCATAGCGGCCTTGAGCTTGTCGGTGAGGGCTTCGGCCTCTGCCTCCAGCTCCGCGATCATGGAACGGATACTAAGCAGCTCCTTTGCGGTGGTGTTCAGTTCGTTGGTGCTTATGATATTGACCTCCTGTAGTTATTGGGGGCTACTCCAGCGGCGGGGGGCTTTATGTGCACCCTCCCGGGGGTGACTTACCATATCCCGTTCCGCTCTTATGTGGTGTTCTTGGTATCCACCTTCGCCTGTCCCCCTTGACGTTCTCTATTATAGCATATATACGCATATATGCAAGATGGTATATTAGCCAAATGTGCATATATGCTTTTGTCTGTTTTGCATATATACGCATATATATCAGTATGCTATACTATTATCAGAGGTGAGTATAATATGGGCGGTAAAAATAGTCCTGAGAGCATCAACCGATATATATCAAAAACCTATGACCGTATAAACCTGACTGTCCCTAAAGGCCAAAAGGATATGATTAAAGCCCACGCAGAAGCCCGTGGAGAGTCTGTAAACGGCTTTATAGGGCGGGCCATATCGGAGACTATCGACAGAGACAACGGCGCAGAATGACGAAAAGGAGGCGATACCATGCCGTTACCAAAAGAGGAACGCTATACCCTCTCTGATGCACTTTCCTGGGATGAGCACGACCGCATAGAACTGATCGAGGGCGCTCCGGCCATGATGGCTCCTCCCTCTCGTATTCATCAGGAGATCGTGGCGGAACTCACACGACAGCTCGGGAATTATTTGGAGGGAAAGAAGTGCAAGGTCTACCCCGCACCTTTTGCTGTCCGGCCCTTTGAAAAAAACGATGATAGCCCGGAGGATGTAGACACACTGGTGGAGCCTGATATCTCCATAGTATGCGACTCCGACAAGCTGGACGATATCGGCTGCAAGGGTGCGCCTGATATGGTGGCAGAAGTCTTGTCGCCCTCCACCCAGCGCCATGACCGGCTGGTCAAGTACAACCTGTACCAGCGGGCAGGAGTGCGGGAATACTGGATTGTAGACCCGGAAAACAAGACGGTTCAAGTCAGTGTACTTGATGGAGGCCGCTATCGGCTGGCTGAGGTATACACCGCCCAAGACGTAGCAAAGATCAACGTATTAGAAGGATGTTTTATTGAGCTTTCCAAGTTGTTTTCAGAGTAACAAACAGGAGCCTACCCAAGCCGGGCAGGCTCCTTTGTTTTCCCTTATTTTTTCCCTTTAGACCTCGTACAGCATGAAACGCACAGGTACATTTTATGGCCTTTTTCCTTACCCTATTACGCCGTGAAACAACATGAAACACATAATATTGAACTATTGGTTGCCTACCTCCAGCAGCAGGTCGTACACCGCGCCGTGGACGTAGTCCAGCTCCTCAAAGGTGGTAAACGGCCCTACGGAGAAGCGCACCGCCCCCTGGGGAAAGGTGCCCAGGGTCTTGTGGGCCAGCGGGGCGCAGTGGAGGCCGCAGCGGGTCTGGATGCCGTACTCCCGCTCCAGCCGGAAGGCCATCTCGGCGTTGTCGGCGCGAAGAAAGTCCACAGACACCACCCCCACCCGGTTTACCGGGTCGTCAGAGCCCAGCACCCGCAGGCCGTCCTCCTCCAGCTCCATCAGCCGGGCCCACAGGTGGCCCGCCAGCTTCCGTTCCCGCGCCCTCAGGGCCTCCCCCTCCCGGTCCAGGTAGTCCAGGGCAGCCCCCAGGCCGAAGATCCCCGGCAGATTCAGCGTGCCCGCCTCCAGCCGGTCGGGCAGGAAAGTGGGCATGTTAAGCGACTCGGATTGGCTGCCCGTGCCGCCGGCGAGGAGGGGCTCCAGCTCCGCCGCCAGAGCGTCGCTGACCACCACGCCGCCGATGCCCTGGGGCCCCAGCAGGCCCTTGTGGCCTGGAAAGGCCAGGCCGTCGATGCCCATGGCCGCCATGTCCACCGGCAGGACGCCCAAGGTCTGGGCGGCGTCCACCAGGAAGAAGATCCCCTGCTCCCGGCACAGGGCCCCCACCGCGCCGATGGGGAACCGGGTGCCCGACACGTTGGAGGCGTGGGTGAGCACCACCGCCCGGACGCCGGGCGTCAGCCGCTCTGCCAGATTCTCTGTCACCAGCTCCCCCCGCTCCGTGCAGGGCAGGTACTCCACCTCCACCCCCGCCCGCTCCAACTGTCGGAGGGGGCGCAGGACGGCGTTGTGCTCCATGGGGGAGGTCACGACCCGGTCGCCGGGCCGCAGCAGTCCCTTGAGCAGCAGATTCAGCCCGTGGGTGGCCCCGGAGGTGAACGCCACATTGCGCGGCCCGGGACCGTTCACCAGGGTACAGAGCCGCTCCCGCACCTCCAGCACCCCCTCGGCCGCGTCATAGGTCCGCTGGTAGCCGCCCCGGCCGATGTTGCAGCCCACACGCTCAATGTAGTCCGCCATGGCCGCCCCCACCCCCGGTGCCTTGGGGTAAGAGGTGGCCGCGTTGTCCAGATATACGGTGCGCATGTGTGACTCCTCCTCCTCAAAACAGGCGGGCGGACAAGCTCCGCCCGCCTGTATGTGCTCCAATTCTCTCAGATCCGTGTATCCAGCGCCAGTTGGAACCAGTACGCGTCCCGCGGCATGCGGGGCAGCAGCCGGGACAGGATGCCGGCGCTCTCTCCGCTGTCGTCCAGCAACATGCGGGCCGCGCTGCGCCGTCCTTCCAGAGTGCGCAGCAGGGCGTTGGCCTGGGTGCTCTGGCTTCGGCCGTCGGGCCGGCCGTCCACGTTGGCCGACCAGCAGGCCCAGCCCTCCCGCTCCAGCGCATCCGCCACGCCGGAGGCCGCCCCCTCCAGATATACGGTATGGGGCCGCACACGGACCAACTGCTCCAACAGGCCGGCCCCCTCCTCCAACGCCGCCCGCGCCCCATCCAGGCTCTGGCCCGGGACGGACAGGCCCACCGCGTGGCCCGAGCCCACCAGCCGGCGGAGCTGACCTTCCGCCGCCGCCAAGGCATCCGGCGTAAAGAGGAACAGGGCCCGGATGCCGCGTGCCTCCAGGGTGTCCAAAATGTTGTCCAGCGCCCCGCCGCCGGTGCACTGGAAGGACAGGTAGACCGGCAGACCGTCCTCCTGCTCCGGCTCGTCCGTGCCGCCGCCCGATGGCGTGGGGGACGGGCTGGGCGTGGGCTGGGTGCCCTGGTTCAGCTCCTGGAGGTACTTATAGTAGCGGGTGGGCATAGACAGCCCGCTGGCCGATGTAACAAACTGCTGGGTGTCCAGCCGCTCCTGCCCGTTTGTGATACGGATCAGGGTGCCGTAGTTGGTGGGGGTATAGGTGTAATTCAGGCCAAAAAAGCTGCACACCCCGGCCAGGGGGACAAACACCCGCCCGTTGCGCAGCGCGGCACGCATGTCCTTCGCCTCTCCGGAGAAGCCGTCGGTGCAGGTGCCCGCGTTCAGGTCAAACACAAGCATGCCGTTCAGGCTGTAGAGGGTAAACTTGTACTCAGTCTCTGTCCGCTCCTGCCCGTAGGAGACCCCCAGGTTCACCCCCGTCACCGTCCAGTCGAAGGCGGTGTAGGGCACATATATGTCTCCGTTGATCCAGGCGGGCATGGCGGACAGGGGCAGGTCCAGCATCTGGTCGTTCTCCGCCATCAGATAGATGGTGATCTCATCCGCCTTGGCCGTCCCGGCCAGCAGGAGGCTCAGGAGCAGCGCCGCCGCGCACAGGCCGGACAGATATTTCTGGATGCGGCGCATGGCGCCCCTCCCTTCCCGGCAAAAGCCGTTCCTTTCTTGTCATTCCGCAATGAAGCCCGGCGGAATGGCCGCATGACTCCGGATTTCGCAGTCCCGCCCCCAGGGGCGGACAACGTCAGGTATAACCGCCGCTTTGCGGTTATTATATCATGAAACCCCAGCCGGGTAAAGCGGCAGCTTGCACCAGCGGGCCCGGCGTGGTATGATGTTGCCCGGAACCCAATTTAATGTGTTTTTAAGGAAAGATCAATTCCATCCGCCCTGCGGCTTGGGTATACTGTAATCACAAAACCGTTGAAAGGGTGGCGGCCTCTATGTCAGTGACTTTGGAACAGGTGGAACAACTCCGCGCGCACGCGGCAGTCTCCTATGAGGAGGCCCGGCGGGCCCTGGAGGCCTGTGACGGCGATCTGCTGGACGCCCTGATCCTGCTGGAGCGGGAGGGCCGGATTCCGCCGGGCGGCGGGCGGGGCGCTTTTTTTACCACCCAGCCCGGGGCCGCTCCGGAGCCGCCGCCCTCCGGGCCCACCCGGGGGCCGGAGGCGTCCGGGAAGGACGAGAAGCGGTTCTGGGGGCTGGCCGTGACCGTGGGCGGCCACCGCGGCCGGGAGGAGCGGGGGAGCTGGCGCACCCGCCTGCGGGAGCTGCTGGCGGCGGCGCTGGATCTGCTGCGCCACTGCACGGTCAACCAGTTTGAGGTGTGGCGCAACGGAGAGCGGATGACCGCCCTGCCCGTGCTGATCCTGATCCTGCTGGTGCTGGTGGCCTACTGGATCTCCCTGCCCTTGCTGGTGGTGGGCCTGTTCTTCGGCTGTAAATACCGCTTTTCCGGCCCGGATCTGGACAAAAATCGGGTGGGCGAGGTGGTCAACCAGGTGTCCGCCAAGGTGGGGGACGCGGTGGGCCAGGTACGGGACGAATTCAAGCGGGAATTCGACAAATCCAGGGGGAAAAAAGGCAAGTAAGGAGCGAGAGAGATGGCAGAGAGAATCCTGTTGGTGGAGGACGAGGAGAAGCTGGCCCGCATGGTGGAGCTGGAGCTCCAATACGAGGGGTACGAGGTGGAGAAGGCCTTCGACGGGCGCGCCGGGCTGGACCGGGCCCTGTCGGGGGAGTTCGACCTGGTGCTGCTGGACATCATGCTGCCCGCCCTGTCCGGCATGGAGGTGCTGCGCCGCCTGCGGCGGGAGAGCGCCATGCCCGTCATCATGCTCACTGCCCGGGACACCGTGGTGGATAAGGTGTCCGGCCTGGACATGGGGGCGGACGACTACATTACCAAGCCCTTTGCCATCGAGGAGCTGCTGGCCCGCATCCGGGCGGCCTTGCGCAAGCGCCCCGCCCAGGCCGCGGAGCCGCCCCGGAGCCTGCTCACCGCCGGTCCCCTCACCATGGACACCGACCGGCACGAGGTGAGCGTGAACGGCGAGGGAGTGGAGCTCACCCGCCGGGAGTTCGATCTGCTGCGCTACCTGCTGGAGAACAAGGAGCGGGTCATCTCCCGGGAGTCCCTGCTGGACCATGTGTGGGGCTTCGACTTCGTGGGGGAGACCAACGCAGTGGACGTATACATCCGCTTTCTGCGGGCCAAAATCGACGAGCACTTCGGTATCAAGCTCATCCACACCGTCCGCGGCGTGGGCTATGTGATTCGGGAGGAAGGACAATGAACGCGGCCGCCATCGTCTACACCAGCCAGACCGGCTTCACCGCCCGGTACGCCGCCCTGCTGGCGGAGCGCACCGGCCTGCCCTGCCGCCCGCTGAAGGAGGCCGCCGCCCTGCCCCGGGGGACGGCGGTTATCTACCTGGGCTGGCTGTGCGCTGGGGGGATCAAGGGCCTGAAGGGGGCCCGCCGCCGCTTCCGGACGGCGGCGGTGTGCGCCGTGGGCATGGCGGCGGAGGTGGAGGAGGCCAAGCTGCGCCGGGACAACCGGCTGGAGGGCGTTCCCCTGTTCTACCTCCGGGGCGGCTACGCCCCGGAGAAGCTCACCGGCTTCTACCGCGCCATGATGGCCCCCATGGCCCGGCTGGTGTCCAGGGCCCCGGCGGAGACGGAGGCCGACCGGGCCATGCGGGACGCCTTCCGGGACGGGGGCGACTGGGTTTCCCAGGAGCGTCTGGCGCCCGTGCTGGCCTGGCTGGACGGGGATTAGGAGGAGGGAGTTCCCATGGCACACAGAGCGAACAAGCGCCCGCCGGGGCGCATCAAGTCCTCCATCGTGGCCCGGCTCAACACGCGCCTCTTTTTCCGGCTGCTGGGCATCTATTTCACCATGGATCTGCTGCTGCTGTTCCTGTTCTGCGGCGGCCTGTTCGTCTGGTCGGAGCAGCAGGCGGCCCAGATCAGCACTCTGGTGGAGGAGCGGGGCGTCCCCTCGGCGGAGGCCACGGAGTGGATGACGGCAGGGGATTACACCGTCACCGCCGGCACGCCGGAGGCGGACGGCCTCCGCCTGCCCGGCTGGCTGCCCTCGCCGGAGGAGACCCGGGGCGGCGTGCGCTACTTCAACCCCGGCACGGTGGATCTCCTTCTGCTGGTCACCTTCTCCTCCGGCGACGCCACCAGCTACACCCTCCAGATGCCGGGGGACGAGCCCTACGCCATCCGGCTGGATCTGACCCAGCCCGCAGCCATCTTCGTCTTTGCCGCCCGGGTACTGTTCATCTGCCAGCTGGCCAGCCTGGTGACCAACCTGTTCAAGAACGCCGGCTCCATCAAGAAGGTGCTCCGCCCCATCCAGGAGCTGGCCGCCACCGCCGCCAAGCTCAACCAGGTGGAGCGCATGTCGCCGGAGGAGCTGAAGGCCCTGGCGGGCAAGCTGGACGAGATCAACGCCACCCATCTGGACCGGCGCATCGACCTGCCCGGCACCCAGAAGGAGCTGAAAACCCTGGCCCAGGCCATCAACGCCATGCTGGACCGCATCAACGAGGCCTACCGCTCCCAGATGCGCTTCGTCTCCGACGCCAGCCATGAGCTGCGCACCCCCATCGCCGTGATCCAGGGCTACGCCAACCTGCTCAACCGCTGGGGCAAGGACGACCCCGCCACCCGCCAGGAGGCCATCGACGCCATCCGGCAGGAGGCCGACTCCATGAAGGAGCTGGTGGAGCAGCTTCTCTTCCTGGCCCGGGGGGACAACGACTCCATGCACATTGAGATGGAGACCTTCGACTTGACCGAGGTGGCCGCCGAGGTGCTCAAGGAGACCGGGATGATCGACCAGACCCACACCTTCTCCGCCCGGTGGGAGGGGGCCGTGCCGGTCTGCGCCGACGTGGGACTGACCAAGCAGGCCCTGCGCATCCTGGTGGACAACTCCATCAAATACACCCCCGCCGGAGGGCACATCACCCTGTCCGCCGCCCTGCGGGACGGCATGGCCCGCCTCTCCGTCCAGGACGAGGGCCAGGGCATCGACGCCGGCAGCCTGCCCCACGTGTTCGATCGCTTCTACCGCACCGACCAGTCCCGGGCCCGCCAGACCGGCGGAACCGGGCTAGGGCTGGCCATTGCCAAGTGGATCGTGGACCGCCACGGCGGCTGGTTCGAGGTGCGCTCCTGGCCCGGCGTAGGCACCCGCATGACCATCGTTCTCCCCGTCGCCGAGCTGGATGCCGGCGGTGCGGACGAAGATGCGGAGCAGACCCGCCCGGCGTAAAAGAAAGCCCCTGAAGGGCCGGCCTCTCCCTTGGAGAGGCCGGCCCTCTTTTTTTACGAATCTGGGGAACTTTTTTCCTCCCTCTGCCGTCCAAGAGAGCGAGTACCACAAAACAAATAAAGGAGCGTACCCATATGAACCGACGTTTTCTCGCCCTGGCCCTGGCCGGGACGCTGTCCCTGAGCCTGCTGGCCGGCTGCGGCAGCAGCAAGGAGCCCGCCCCGGAGAGCTCGGCCCCCGTGGTGGAGTCCCCCTCCGCCTCCCCGGAGGCGTCCCCGTCCCCCGTCCTGCCCACCGACAGCCCGGCGGCCCTCCCCGAGACCACGCCCCCCGCGGAGGAGACTCCCTCCCAGGCTCCCTCCGCCGCACCCAGCGCCAAACCCTCCGCCCCGGCCGCCACCCCCAAGCCCACGCAGAAGCCGACTTCCACGCCTACCCCTGAGCCGGTGGAGCCGGAGCCCCAGGTGGACGCGGTGCAGTCCACCTGGAATGACATCTCCAAGCTGGACATTCCCTCCCTAACCGACCTGGACGATGCCACTCTGACCGCCCTGTACGGCATTGATCCCGCTGATCTGGACAGCTATCTCTGCAAGATGCCTATGGTCAATGTGCAGGCCACCGAGTTCTTTATCGCCAAGGTGAAGGACGGCAAGATGGATACCGTGAAGGCCGCCGTGGAGAAACGGCAGGATGATCTGGAGGCCCAGTGGTCCCAGTACCTGCCTGAGCAGTTGGAGCTGGTACAGAACTATAAGCTGGTGACCAACGGCAACTACATCCTCTTCGCCGTCAGTGAGTACGCCGACGAGGCGGTAACCGCATTTAACACCTATACAAAGTAATTTTTTGCGGGTATAATAAGGGCGCCCGGCAGGGCAACCTGCCGGGCTTTTTCTGAAGTTCACAAGAGAGTTGGTGGTTCGTTGGTCTTTTCCAGCCTGTATTTCCTGTTTTTATATCTCCCCATTGTATTATTTCTGTACTATATTACGCCTTTGAAATGGCGGAACCTGTTGCTGTTGCTGGTCAACCTGGTGTTCTACGCCTGGGGAGAGCCGGTCTATATCCTTATCATGTTCCTCTCCATCGGCATCGACTACACCCACGGAATGCTGGTGGAGAAGTACAAGCGCAGGGGCAACGACCGGGGGGCCCGGTGGGCGGTGGCCTCGTCGGTCATCTTCAATCTGGCTCTGCTGTTCTTTTTCAAGTACTGGGACTTCGTTGCCGGCAGCCTCCAAGCCATCGGTTTTTCCTTCATGCCGAAGTTGGGCCTGAGCCTGCCCATCGGCATCTCCTTCTACACCTTCCAGACCATGAGCTACACCATCGACGTGTACCGGGACGACGCCAAGGTGCAGCGCAGCCTCGTCAACTTCGGCACCTTCGTCACACTCTTCCCCCAGCTCATCGCCGGTCCCATCATCAAATACAAAGATCTGGGCGACCAGATCGACCACCGCACCCACTCCCCCGAGCAGTTTGCCTCCGGCGTGCAGATCTTCGTGGTGGGCCTGGCGAAAAAGGTCCTGCTGGCCAACAACATCGGCAAGCTGTGGGATACCATTCTGGCCCTCCCCGCCGGGGAGCTCACCACTGCTGGGGCATGGCTGGGCGTGGCCGCTTTCGCTTTCCAGCTCTACTTCGACTTCTCCGGCTACTCCGACATGGCTGTGGGCCTGGGCCGGATGCTGGGCTTCGAGTTCATGCGCAACTTCAACTACCCCTATATCGCCAAGTCGGTCACCGAGTTCTGGCGGCGGTGGCACATCTCCCTCGGCACCTGGTTCCGGGAGTACCTCTATATCCCCCTGGGGGGCAACCGGGTGAGCAAGCCCCGGCTGTTTTTCAACCTTCTGGTGGTGTGGGCGGCCACCGGCATCTGGCACGGGGCGAGCTGGAACTTCCTCATCTGGGGACTCTACTTCGCCGTCCTGCTGATTTTGGAAAAGGCTTTCCTGGGCAAGCTCCTCCAGAAGCTTCCCGCCGCCCTCCAGCACCTATACACCCTGTTTCTGGTACTGGTGAGCTGGGCCATCTTCGCCGTGGAGGACTTCGGCCATATGGGAGCCTACCTCAAGGCCATGTTCGGCCTGGGCGGCAGCCTGACAAACGACAACGTATCGTATTATTTTTTCTCTTTTCTCCCCATGCTTATCATCGCCGCTGTGGCCTCCACCCCGCTGGCCGCCAAGCTGTGGAAGCGCCTGCCCGAAAAGCCCAGGCTGGCGCTCCTCCCCATTCTGCTGCTGGCAGGGCTGGTCTTCTCCACCGCCTACCTGGTGGACGCCACCTACAACCCCTTCCTCTACTTCCGATTCTGACTCAGGAGGCAAGCCATGACAAAGAAATACTGCATCTTCCTCTCCGCCCTGTTCTGCGCCTTTCTCGGGGTGTTCCTGGTGGCCAATGCCGTCTCGCCCGACCGCACCTTCTCCCAGATGGAGAACCGCAACCTGGAGCAGCTCCCCGTCCCCAGTGTCAAAACCCTGCTGAACGGGCAGTTTATGAAGGACTTCGAAACCTACACCACCGATCAGTTTGTGGGGCGGGACGGCTGGATCGCCCTCAAGTCCACCACCGAGCGTGTCCTGGGCAAGAAAGAGAACAACAATGTCTATTTTGCCGCCGGTGACACCCTGATCTCCCGCTTCGACGAGCCAGACGGGGAAAAGGTGACGAATAATCTGAATTATGTGAACAACTTTGTGGAAAATGTGGATATCCCTGTGACCTTCTCCCTGATCCCCACCCAAGCCTGCATCTGGGCCGACCGGCTGCCCGCTGGAGCCCCCAACGCCAGCCAGACCGCCATTCTGGAGCAGGCCAAGGCTGCCGTGCCCGGTGCGTCCTGGGCCGACCTCTACACCCCCCTGTGGGAGCACAAGGGCGAGGACATCTTCTACCGCACCGACCACCACTGGACCAGCCTGGGGGCTTACTACGGCTATACCGGACTGGCCACCGCCCTGGGCTACACCCCCGTACCCCTGAACGACTACACCGAGACCGTCCGCTCCACCGCGTTCTACGGCACCGTGTTCTCCTCCTCCGGCGTGCGGTGGGTGCGCCCGGACACCATCTCTACCTACGTGCCCGACGACGGCATCACCGTGGCGAGTCACACCTACGACAACAAGGGCAACCCGGTGGAGGAACCCCGGCAGCTCTACGACACCTCCTTCCTCTCCGTCAAGGACAAGTACTCCATGTTCCTGGGCGGCAACCAGCCTTTGGGCGTCGTAAAGAACGCCAACAATCCCGACGGCCCCAGGCTGCTGATAATCCGGGACTCCTACGCCGACTCCCTGGTGCCCTTCCTCACCCCCCACTTCTCTGAGATCCACCTGCTGGATCTGCGCTACTACAAGCTCTCCATCGCCGACTATATCGCCCAGAACGGCATCGACCAGGCTCTGGTGCTCTACAGCGTGCCCAACTTCGTCACCGACAGCAACCTGCTCTGGATTGCGAAATAAGCCGCAAAAAATCCCCCGCTCTCTAAGGAGCGGGGGATTTTTGATCAGCTCTGCGGATTTCAGTCGCGCTGGGAGTGGCGGTTCATGGAGTGGTTCAGCTTGCCGATCACCAGCAGGACTACTACCATACACACAATGGCAATGGCCAGATTGATAACCACATTCTGAATAAAGGATGCGAGAATGTAGTTTGCGAAGCACACGGCGGCCACCGTCATGGCGTAGGGCAGCTGAGTCGCCACGTGGTTGAGGTGGTAGCATTGGGCGCCGGAGGACGCCATGATCGTGGTGTCGGAGATGGGAGAGCAGTGGTCGCCCATAACCG
>OGJD01000552.1_pt1 | contig 31099 bp, 20 predicted proteins | sample 1571971 | NCBI WGS metagenome assembly OGJD01 (sample SAMEA2582117, study PRJEB24529) | metagenome | biome: Human gut stool | place: China | collected 2011
GAGATAAAATCAAGAAAAATAAAAGTACCAATGTGGGAAGAGGAAAGATATACTGGACCAAAAGAAGTAATAAAATTTAGAGCAGGAAAAGGGCTTATAAAAATGGTTGAAGGTGATACTGATGAATAAAAAAGAGATGGCAAAGCTATATCAAAAAATGAGTTCAAAGAAAATTTCAATAATGGAAGCAGAAGAAGAGATAAGAGAGTTTCTTGAAACAGTGAAGGAAGGAATAGCCCTAGATGGAGAGGTAAAATTTCCAAAAAGAGGTATATTTGAAATACTTACAAGAAAATCAAGAACAGTATCTAATCCAGTAACAAGAGAACAGATGGCAATTTATCCTAAGAAAACAGTGAGATTCAGAGTATCAAAGAAAATGAAATAATAAATTGAGATGAATAAATAATAAATTACAGAAAATAAAATATAAATTTGAGAAGAGTCAATTTTGGCTCTTTTTTTGTGGATAAATGTTGGAAAATGTGAGGAGATAAATTGAGAAGAAAGTGAAATAATTTGATGAAGAATAAGAGTGAAGATAGGTAATTATAGGATATTCAATGGTAAGAAAAATATCTTTATGTATTGAACCGTATCTTTAGTTTCAAAATCAGTTCAAATTTTTTTTAAAAAAACTGTTGATTAATTTTTGAAGATGTGATATCTTGTTGTTATAAAGAAAAAATATGTTGAAAAATGTGAGAAAAAGTTGAGAAAAATAAAAAAATGCATAGATACAAATTTTGATATAGTATATAATTGAAGATAATGACACATATTTTGAGAAAATGTAATATTATGTGAACTGTATCAAAGGAGGTATTTAAAAAATGCTGGCGATTCAAAGATTGAAAGAAATTGAAAAGATATTAAATGAAAAAGGAAGTGTGATAATAAGCACACTGAGCAAGCAGTTTAATGTATCAGAAGAAACTATAAGACGTGATCTGGATAAATTAGAGAAAACAAAAGTTTTAAAAAGAGTGAGAGGGGGAGCATATCTTCAATCAGAAACGGACAAACAGGTTCCTTTAGAAATAAGAGAAAAGATATATCTGGAAGAAAAACATGAGATAGCTAATAAAGCTATTGAGTTTATTCAAGATGGAGATACACTGATGATAGACAGTAGTACTACAGCAGTATGTGTAGCCCAAATTGTAGATAAGTATGAGAAAAAAGTTACTGTTATAACTAACTCAATAAGAGTAGTAGAAGTATTTCAGGATTCTAAATGGGTAAAAATAGTATGTGTTGGTGGAAGTTTTAGAAAGAGAACAAAATCATTTATAGGGAGTCAGGCAGTAAATCAGCTGGAGACCCTTTATGCAAATAAAGCATTTGTAAGCTGTACAGCAGTTAATAGAAAATTTGGAGTAACAGATGACAGCGAAAGAGAAGCTGAGATCAGAAGAAAAATGATAGCTAATTCAGAAGAAACATTTTTGATAGTGGACAGAACAAAATTTGATAATCTGGAATCTCATCTGATTTGTGGATTAGATAAAATAGATTATATTATAACAGACCAGAAACTATCAAATGAATGGGAGGAATCTCTTAAAAAGCTGAAGGTAGATATTGTATATATATGATTCTAAGGAGGCGTATAGAAATTGGAAAATTTTAATTTTAAAAGCAGCACAAGACTTATATTTGGAAAAGATACTCATGAGGAAGCAGGAAAATATGTGAAAGCTTACAGCAAAAAAGTTCTGCTGCATTATGAAGGAGATGGAAGCCTGATTAAAAAACTAGGGATATATGACAAAGTAGTAAAATCCCTTGAAGAGAATGGTATAGAATATGTAACTTTTGGAGGAGTTGTTCCAAACCCAAGACTATCTCTGGTATATGAAGGAATAGAAATATGCAGAAAAAATAATATAGATTTTATTCTGGCAGTAGGTGGAGGAAGTGTAATAGACTCTGCAAAAGCTATATCCCTTGGTGCAGTATATGAAGGAGATGTATGGGATTTCTTTACAGGAAAAAATGAACCTGTAAATTCTCTAAATGTTGGGGTAGTTCTTACAATACCAGGATCAGGGTCAGAGATGTCAGAAAGTTCCATAATAAGTGATGAGAAAACATCGATGAAATGTGTATGCGATACAGAAAAGAATTTTCCAGTGTTTTCAATACTAGATCCGCAGGTTTGCTTTACAATACCGTCTTATCTAATGGGGTGTGGAGTAACAGATATAATGTCCCATCTTATGGAGAGATATTTCAGCCGTACAGCAGACACACAGCTGAGTGATGCTCTTTTGGAAGCAGCTATGAGAACAGTTGTAGAATTTGGACCTAAAGTAATGAAAGAACCTAAAAACTATAATAATTGTGCTCAAATTATGTGGGCAGCCACTGTGGCACATAATGGAATGATAGCAGCAGGAAGAGCTGCTGACTGGGCATCTCATAGAATAGAACATGAAATAAGTGCCATATATGACATAACTCATGGAGCAGGAATGGCAATAGTCTTTCCAGCATGGATGGAATATGTGAAAGATGAAGATATAGAAAGATTTTCAGATTTTGCAGTAAAAGTCTTTGGGATAAAAGAAGATGAAGACAGAGAAAAAACAGCTTTAAGAGGAATAATAGAACTTAAAAAGTTTTTCAAAAATCTTAAAATGAAAACATCTTTGGAAGAGGCAGGAATAGGAGAGGAGAACTTTGAAGTGATGGCTGAAAAAGCTCTTGCTGGAAGTGAAACTCTTGGAAGATTTAAAAAATTAAGAAAAGAAGATATAGTAAATATTCTAAAAATGTCAAAATAGGAAGGTAAAAGTAAATGCTATTAGAAAAAGAGAGAAAAGAAGTAATGGAATACGGCAGACGTATGATAAAAGAAGGTCTTACCAAAGGGACGGGAGGAAATATAAGCCTAGTTAACAGAGAACAGAATCTTATGGCAATTACTCCAAGCGGGATAGATTATCTTGAAATAGTTCCAGAAGATATAGTAATTATAGATGTACAAAGTGGAAAAATAGTAGATGGAAAGAGAGTTCCTTCAAGTGAAGCAGACATGCACAGAATATTTTATAAATATAGAGATGATATAAATGCAATGGTACATACTCATTCAAAATATGCAGCAGGATATTCATGCATAAATAAAAAACTACCAGCAATACATTATCTTCTGGCGGTAGCGGGAACTGATGTACCTTGTGCAGAATATGCAACTTATGGAACAGTAAAATTAGCTAAAAATGCTTTCAAAGCAATGGAAGGAACAAAAGCAGTACTTTTAAGCAATCATGGGATGCTGGCAGGAGGGGCCAACCTGTCAGAAGCCTATAATATAGCTGAAAATGTAGAGTTCTGCTGTGAGCTGTACTTTATAGCTAAAACTGTAGGAGAACCAGAAATTCTATCAGAAAAAGAGATGCAGAATATGATAGAGAGATTTAAAGATTATGGAAAAAGAACAGAGGAACATGAAGAAATTTAGGGTGGATTAAAATTTTAAATAAAAAATATTTAGGAGGGGACATATGGAGAAGAAAGGAAATATCAAAGGTTTGATTCCATTGATTGTATTTTTAGGGTTATATGCAGGAGCTGGAATCTTTACAGGAAGCTTTGGAAATATGCCATTGCTTACAGCATTTATGATTACTATGGGAGTGTCGTTTTGTTTAAACAAAGAGGGGAAGAAAGAAACATTAGATGAAAAGGTAAATATTTTCTGTAAGGGTGCAGGAGAACCTACATTGATTCTGATGGTTGTAATTTTCCTTATGGCAGGGGCTTTTTATTCTGTAGCAGATGCAATGGGTGCTGTTAGTTCAACAGTAAATCTGGGGTTGTCTGTGCTTCCAGCTAAAATGCTGCTTCCAGGTCTGTTCCTTGTAGGGTGTGCACTTAGCTTCTCAATGGGGACATCTATGGGAACTGTAAGTGCTTTGACACCAGTAGCTGTAGGAATAGCAAGAGAAACTGGTATAGCACTGCCTTTAGTATGCGGGGTAGTTATAGGTGGAGCAATGTTTGGAGATAATATGTCATTTATTTCTGATACAACTATTGCAGCAACAAGGACTCAAGAAGTAGGAATGAAGGATAAATTCAAAGTCAACTTTGCTATTGTGCTTCCAGCAGTTATCATCAATATGATACTGATATCTTTTATGGGAGGAAGCGGAGTTGAAGGTAAAATTTATGAATACAATCTTGTAAATATAATTCCATATATTTCTATCATTGTTCTGGCACTTACAGGGCTCAATGTAATAAACGTATTGGGAATAGGAATAGCTTTAGGACTTGGAATCGGACTTTTCCATGGAAGTTTTACTTTTGTGGAGATATTTGGAATACTGCAAAGAGGACTTGGCTGGATGGAAGATATGTCTATAATAGCTATTGTAGTAGGAGGAGTAGTTGCCCTCATGAATCACTTTGGAGGAATCACTTATCTTCTGGAAAATCTTACAGCTAGAATAAAGAGTAAAAGGGGAGCAGAAACTGGAATTGCAGTTCTTGTAAGTCTTCTTGATCTGGCAACTACAAATAATACAGTATCAATCATTACAGCAGGGCCTATGGCAAAAGATATAGCAGATAAATTTGGTGTAGACCGTAAGAGAGTAGCTGGACTTCTTGACTTGTTCTCATCAGCATTTCAAGGGTTGATGCCTTATGCAGGACAAATGCTTATGGCAGCAGGAATGGCTCAGATATCACCAGCATCAATAGTACCTTATTCTTGGTATTCTATGCTGATGATCGTAATGGGAGCATTGTCTATAGCTACTGGACTGCCTAATTTTAAAAACAGCAAAGCATAGTATTTTTAATGAAAAGAGGGATAAATATGAATAGAATGGACCAAGGGTTGGCTTTCATGCTTCAATATGAAAATATTGCATGGTATGAAAATGGAAAAGTGAGAATTTTAGATAGAAGAATTTATCCAAGAGAAGTAAAATTTGTAGAGTGCAGTGATTACCATGAGGTGAGACAAGCTATCACAGATATGGTAACACAAAGTGCAGGACCTTATACAGCAGCAGGAATGGGAATGGCTCTGGCTGCTTATCAGGCAGAGGGGCTGTCTAAAGAGGAGCAGATAGCTTTCCTAAAAGAAGCTTCTGATGTAATATCTCATGCAAGACCTACTACTGTAAATCGTATGAAGCTCATAACTGGGTCATGTTATGAAGTTGGAAAAGAAGCTATTGAACAGGGGAAATCAGCTGTAGAGGCAATATTTCAAAGAACAGTTGATTCTCTTGAGAGAAGATATGGAAGAATGTCAGAAGTAGCTAAAAATCTTGTGAAGCTTTTTCCACAAAAAGGGAAAGTGATGACGCAGTGTTTTGGTGAAACAATTGTAGGATGTATGGGAAGAGAGATAAGAAATCAGAATAAAGATATAGAATTCTACTGCCCAGAAACAAGACCATATCTTCAAGGGGCACGTCTTACAGCAAGTGTACTGAAGGATCAGGGATTTAAAGTGACTGTGATTACAGACAACATGCCAGCATGGACAATAAAATCTAAAGGAATAGATGTATTTACCTCAGCAGCAGATTCTATCTGTATGGATGGACATATAGTAAATAAAGTGGGGACTTTGCAGATTGCTATAGTTGCAAAATACTTTGGAATTCCATATTTTGTTACTGGCATTCCTGATGAAGATAAAAAACTTGAAAATATAGTGATAGAGGAAAGAAATCCAGAAGAAGTTTTAACGTGTAATGGAATAAAAAATACTTTAGAGGGAGTAGAAGCTTATTATCCATCTTTTGATATTACACCTCCTTATTTAGTCAGTGGTGTTGTTACAGATCAGGGAATATATTCTCCATATAATCTGGCAGAATATTATGAAAAGGAAGTAGAACAATATTATTAAGAGAGAGGGAAGACTATGAATAAATATTTAGAGCATTTTCGTATGTCAGCAGCAGATGCTGTTGAATATACAAAATATTTTGGAATTTTTCCAGATGATGCTGAGCTTAGGGGTGAAGAAATTGGAGATGGAAATATAAACTATATTTTCAGAGTCATAGAAGATAAAACTGGAAAGTCTGTTGTATTGAAACAGGCAGATAAATTTTTACGTTCATCTGGACGTCCTTTGGATTTGCACAGAAGTAGAATTGAAGCAGAAATATTGAAGCTGGAAGGGGAATATGCTCCTGAATTTGTGCCAGAAATATATCGTTATGACGATATCATGTGTGTAATAGTAATGGAGGATATTTCTGAATATAAGAATCTAAGAAAAGAGCTTATAGATGGGAAAATATTTGAAAAATTTGCAGATGAGATAAGTAGTTTCCTAGCAGATACCCTTCTTCCAACAACAGATCTGGTACTGGACAGAGCAGAGAAAAAAGATAGAGTAAAAGCTTTTATAAATAAAGAATTGTGTGATATATCAGAATGTCTTGTATTTACAGAACCTTATGTAAATGACAGAGATAGAAACATAGTTATTCCAGAAAATATGGAGTTTGTAAAAAAATATTTATATGAAGATAAAGAGCTTCATGTTGAAGCAGCAAAACTTAAAAATAATTTTATGAATAATGCACAAGCTTTAATACATGGAGATCTTCATTCAGGGTCTATATTTATTAATGAAAGAGGAATGAAGGTAATTGATCCGGAATTTTCTTTCTATGGGCCTATGGGATATGATATTGGAAACGTAATAGGAAATCTTTTCTTCTCTTTGGTAAATAGAAAATATCTTATGGAAGATGGAGAAAAGAAAGAGAAATTTATCCAATGGCTTACTGAGACTATTGAAAATATTTTTGATATGTTTGTTGTAAAATTCCATAAAAAATATAAGGAGATAGTAAAAGATCCTCTTTATGTAAATGAAGGCTTTGAAAACTGGTATCTTGGAGAAATATTGGCTGATTCAGTAGGGTCGGCAGGGATGGAAATCATCAGAAGAGTAGTGGGCGATTCTAAGGTGATGGAAGTTACAAGTATTGAGGATACAGAAAAAAGAGTAAAAGTTGAGAGGGAGCTTATACAAATAGGAATAAGATTTGTAAAAGACAGATATAAAATAAAATCAGGAAAAGACTTGATTTAAATTTAAAAATATTTAGGGGCTATTAAAATAAAAAGAGGTTGGCTAAAATTTTTCTTCTTAGTCAACCTCTTTTATTACAGTAAAAATTATTTTATTTTTTCATTTATGAATTTTTTAAACTCTTCAAAAGTTCCAATTGAAAAGCTGTCTTTTTTTAATATTATTCCTTGTTTTTTTCCAATCATTAAGACATAAGCCGCCTTATATTCTTTTATTTCCTTGATTTGATTATATTCAAACTCCATTGAAATTTTGCCTTCTTTTAAAGCAATGCCATTATCTGTAAATTGCAAAACAGATTCAGGCGTCTGTCCATTATGCAGATTAAGAGAAGATTTTTTCATATTTTTCAAATAAACTAAATGATAAAAAATTAATCGCAATGAAACAATAAATATTAATATAGTCAGCACAGCCATAACCAAACGTAAACTGCTCATCTTGAATAATGTAAGGTAAGTATAGAATGCTGCAATAAGCACAAATAAAAATCCAAGTCTTCTGGGAAATTTGCAATGAACATCTTTTACATATTTAAGCAGAACTTTTTTATCAGAGTAATATCTGTTTTCAAATAATATTTCCATTTCCTTCCCCCATTTCATCATTACTTTTATATTTTTTCTGAAACTTTTTAAGTGGTTCACAATATTATATAGTAATTTATGCTTTTTATCTACTTGTATTTGGAATAAAACACAGAAAAATTAAATGTTTTGGGGGAAGTTAATGGTTTATAGAATAGAAATATAATTCTATTTATTTCACAGAATAACTTCCTAATATTTTAAGGTCTTTACAATTTTTTCTCATAGCTTCTATTAAATCTTTTGTTCTTTGTTCTCTCAAATCTCCTACTATTTCTACATAGAAGAAATACTGCCAAGGAAGATTGTGAAGAGAACGAGATCTGATGCTTTCCATATTGAATCCATGCTCAGCTACTATCTGAATAATATGTGCCAGCTGTCCAGCGTTGTGGTCAACAGTAAAGAGAAGATTAAATCTATCTCCTTTTTCTTCAAGTTTTTTAGTCAGTATAATAAATCTTGTAGTGTTTTCTGTACTTGTATTTATATTTTCAACAAGAATTTTTAAACCATAAAGTTCAGCAGTTTCTCTGCTGGCAATAGCAGCTTTATGGATGTCTCCGGCTTCACTTACAAATTTAGCTGCAAGGGCAGTATTAGGATAAGGAATAGCTTCAAAGTTAGTTCCTTTTAAGAACGTCTGACATTGTGACAGTGCCTGATGATGTGAATAAACTTTTTCTATATCTTTTATTTCTGCATTTTTTAATCCCAATAAATTCTGATCTATTTTTAAATCATAAATTCCTGAGATATGGCAGTCATATTTTGAAAGCAGATCAAGAACTTCCCCTACTTCTCCTGTATATGAATTTTCAAAAGGAATAACTCCATATGCTGCTCCCCCATCAGCAACAGCTTTGAATACATCTTCAAAAGTTGCGTATGACTTTAATTTTGAATCTGGGAAAACTTTTTTTGAGGCAATGTGAGAGAATGCTCCCATGGTACCTTGATATGCAACAACACCTTTGTTGATGATAGATGCCTGATATCTCTTAGAAGTGTCCATAAGATTTTGAATAAATTCCTTGTATGATTCAATATATTTTTCCTCTGTGATATAAGCACAGTTTTTTTCTATTACCTGTTTTTCTCTTCCACTGTCAAAAATAGGCATATCATTTTCCAGTTTGTATAAAATGACATCTTCTACAGCCTGCATTCTTTTTTGGAAAAGAGCTGCAACTTCTTTGTCTACTTCATTTATGATCTTTCTGGCTTCTTCCAATTTATTCATATTTTACTCCCCCTTTGAATTTTGAAATTATTATAGCACTATTTTTGAATACATTCTACATAAAAAAAATTTGTTTTTGCATAAGAACTTTAAAGTCTGTAGAAATAGGAAGTCTTAGGGAATATATATATTGAGATTTCAAAAAAATTAAAAAAAATGTTGCAAAATTTTCAATATAGGTTTATTATAAGTAAAATTCGTTTTTTCGGAGTGGTAACTTATGAGAAATAAAAAAGCAAATAACATAGTATTCAGATTTTACTTTAGATAGCCTTGATACAACCATAAAGCCCTTATGGTCTTTTGTTGTATCAAGGCGAAGCATTCAAGGAATTGAATGCTTTTTTTTATATCTGAGAAAAATAAAAAGGAGGATTTATATGAAACTGAGAATAGATCTTAAAGAAAAAAGTTATGATATTCATATTGAAAAAGGGATACTTTATAGAATAAAAGAATATATAGACTTAAATAGAAAAGTTATGATAGTTACAGATACAGGAGTTCCTAAAAAATATACAGATATATTAAAAGCTCAATGTTCTGATGGTTATTCAATTATTGTAGAACAGGGAGAGGGAGCAAAGAGTTTTAGAGTATTTGAAGAAGTATGTCAAAAACTCCTTGAATATGGCTTTCATAGAAAAGATCTTGTAATAGCTCTGGGAGGGGGAGTGATAGGGGATCTTGCAGGATTCTCAGCTGCTTCATACATGAGAGGAATAGATTTCATAAATATACCGACAACTACACTTTCTCAGATAGACAGCTCTATTGGAGGTAAAACAGCAATAAATCTGGGAGATACTAAAAATATAATAGGAGCATTCTATCAGCCAAAAGGGGTATTCATAGATCCAGAAGTTTTAGAGACTCTTCCTAAAAGGCACTATTACAATGGACTGGTTGAAGCTTTGAAGGCTGGCCTTATATACGATAAAAAACTCTTTGAAATATTTGAAGAGAAAGATATAGAGAGCAGTCTTCAAGAGATAATCTATAGAACACTTTTAGTAAAAAAAGATGTAGTTGAAAAAGATGAGAGAGAAGAAAATCTTAGAAAAATATTGAACTTCGGTCATACTATCGGCCATGGAATAGAAGGGTTCTTCCATTTGAAAGATGTACTTCATGGAGAGGGAGTGGCTATGGGAATGCTTCCAATGATAGAGAATGAAGAACTTAGAGAGAGAACTAAAAATATATTGAAAAAGATGAATATAGATACAGAGATAAAATATGATTGTGATAAAGTATTTGAACTTATGCTCAAAGATAAAAAAGCTGATCAGGATAAGATAACTCTGGTAAAAGTAAGAGAGCTGGGAAAAGCTGAACTGGTAAAAGTTCCAATGGAGGAATGTAAAAATTATCTGAAATAGAGGAGGAAAAATGCAGAGTACAATAGGGAATAGTATAAAACTCAGTCTTTTTGGAGAATCACATGGAACAGCTATTGGAATCGTGATAGATGGATTAGCTCCAGGAATAAAATTAGATACTGACTTTATACAAGAACAGCTGGAGAAAAGGAAGCCAAAGGGAAAAATATCTACTCAAAGACACGAAGCAGATGATTTTAAAATAGTCAGCGGATATTTCAATGGATATACAACAGGAACACCCTTATGCCTCATAATTGAAAATAAATCACAAATGAGCAGAGATTATGAGAAAACTAAGAGTATAATGAGGCCTTCTCATGCTGATTATACAGCAGATGCAAAATATATGGGATATCAGGACTATAGAGGAGGAGGACATTTCTCTGGAAGAATAACAGCACCTCTGGTAGCAGCAGGGGCAATATTTATTCAGGTACTCAGATCTAAAGGAATAGAAATAGGGACTCACATATTAAAATGCAGAAATGAGAAAGATAAGAGTTTTTCTTCTGAAGAAAGCGTGTTATTGAAGGAGATAAGGGAAGTAAATGCAAAATATTTTCCTGTGATAGAGGAAGCTGCTGAAGAGAAAATGAAAAAGCTCATAGAAAAAGCAGGAGAGGAGCTGGACTCAGTAGGAGGAATACTGGAAACTGCTGTGACAGGACTTCCAGCAGGAATAGGAGAGCCTTACTTTAATTCTGTAGAAAGTGTACTTTCTCACCTAATATATTCTATACCAGCAGTGAAAGGGATAGAATTTGGAGCTGGGTTTGCAGTGACAGAGATGTATGGAAGTGAAGCAAATGACAGCTTCTATTATGAAAATGGAGAAGTAAAAACTAAAACAAATAATAATGGAGGGATTAATGGAGGAATATCTAACTCTATGCCCCTTATAATGAAGATTGCTGTAAAACCTACACCATCAATATATAAGGAGCAGGAAAGTGTAGATATAGCTAAGCAGGAAAATGTAAAATTTAATATAGAAGGAAGACATGACCCAGCTATAATACACAGAGCAAGAGTGGTTGTAGATTCTATGACAGCTTTTGGGCTTCTTGATCTCATCTGCATGAGATATGGCTATATGTGGATGACAGATAAAAAATAGAATGAAAGAGAAGATAGAATAAAGTAAGATATAGAATAGTTAAAATATGAAATAAAGAAAGATAGAATAAAGTAAGATGCAGAATAGTTAAAATATGAAATAAACAAAAATATAAGAAAATATAAAAACTTAGGGGGAATAAAAATGATAATAACTTTAAAGAAAAACACACCACAAGAAGAAATTCAAAAGATGATTGAGGCTTTAGAAAGTAAGAATGATGTAACAGTAACTCTTATATCTGGAGAAAATTACAATGTATTTGGTATAGTGGGAGATACTACAAAAATAGATGAGAAAGCATTGAAGGCAAGTCCATATGTTGAAGATGTAACTAGAATAGCAGCACCATATAAAAAAGCCAACAGACTTTTCCATCCAGAAGACAGCATTATTGATGTAGCCGGAATCAAAATAGGAGCAGGACAAAAAATTGCTGTAATAGGAGGTCCTTGTTCTGTAGAGGGAGAATGTTCTGTTATGGAGATAGCAAAGGAAGTAAAAGAAGCAGGAGCTTCTATGCTGAGAGGAGGAGCTTACAAACCTCGTACATCGCCATATGCTTTTCAGGGAATGGCCAGTGAAGGAATTCAATGTCTAGTAAAAGCAAGAGAAACTTATGGGCTTCCAATAGTCAGCGAACTTATGAGTGCAGATAAAATAGATGAATTTGTTGAAAATGTAGACCTTATTCAAATAGGGGCAAGAAATATGCAGAACTTTGATCTGCTAAAAGCAGTAGGAAAAATAAATAAACCTATCCTTTTAAAAAGAGGGCTATCAAATACAATAGAAGAATGGATAATGTCAGCTGAATATATTATGGCTGGAGGAAATGAAAATGTAATACTTTGTGAAAGAGGAATCAGAACTTTTGAAAAATATACTAGAAATACTCTTGATCTTAGCGTTATCCCTATTATTAAACAAAAAACACATCTTCCTATAATAATTGATCCTTCTCATGCTACCGGAAACTGGGAATATGTAGAATCAATGGCATTGGCAGCTATTGCAGCTGGGGCAGACGGACTTATTATAGAGGTGCATAATGACCCAGAGCATGCTTGGAGTGATGGAGCTCAATCATTGAAACCTAAAAAATTCAAGCATTTGATAGAGCAAGGAAGAAAAATAGCAAAAGTTATTGGAAGAGATATGTAAAACTCATTAGAAGGAGGAAGCAAATAAATGAAAGCAAAAATATATCCATCAAAATGCAGTGGGCAGATAGTTATCCCCCCTTCTAAAAGCATGGGACATAGAGCAATAATATGTGCATCAATGGCACCTGGAAGAAGCATAATAAAAAATACAGCTTATTCTGATGATATAAAAACTACAATAGAGGGAATGAGAAAACTGGGAGCTGTCATAGAGGAAAATGGAAGCACCCTCATTATAGATGGGATAAAAGATATCACAAAAATTTCAGATGAAACTATAAACTGTAATGAGTCTGGGTCAACTTTGAGATTCTTTATACCAATATTTTCCCTGACTGGAAAGAAAATAACTTTTCTTGGGAAAAACAGACTTCTGAAAAGACCTCAAAAAATATATGAGGATATATTTAAAGAACAGAAATTACATTACTATCATGATGAATCTAAGATGGAGATAGAAGGAAAACTGAAAGCTGGAACATATGAGATAGATGGAAATATAAGCTCGCAGTTTATCAGCGGACTTCTTTTTACCCTTCCTTTGCTGGAGGGAGATTCTGAAATAAAAATAAGACCTCCTTTTGAATCAGCTTCATATATAGACCTTACTTTAGAGATGTTGAAAAGATTTGGAATAGAGATATTTCAAAAAGATGAGCTTACTTTTAAAATCAGAGGAAATCAGAAATACAGTCCTTGTGACTATACCATTGAAGGAGATTTTTCACAGCTAGGGTTCTTTGCAGTGCTGGGAGCAGTGAATAATGATCTTAAATGTCTGGGGCTGAATCATGACTCTAAGCAGGGAGACAAAGCTGTAATAGAGATATTGAGAAGCAGTGGTGTGAATATAGAGAATATAGAGGGAGGATACTTTATTCATAAAAGTACTCCTAAAGGCTGTGAAATAGACCTTGCAGATTGTCCAGACTTAGGGCCGATACTCAATGTATTGGGAATGTATGGAGATGGAGACTTCAGAATCTATAATGCTGGAAGATTGAGATACAAGGAAAGCGACAGAATAGCAGCTATGGAAGAGGAGCTTTTGAAGCTGGGAGTATCTATTAAAACTACAGAAGATGAGATTTTTATATCTGGAAAAGAGATATATGATGGAGGAATAGAGGTATCAGGGCATAAAGATCATAGAATAGTTATGAGCATGGCTGTAGCAGCTACCCTTATGAATAACCCTGTCATTATAGATGGAGCAGAGGCAGTGGAAAAGTCTTATCCTGATTTTTTTGAAGATATAGAAAAAATAGGGGTAAAGGTTGAGTGCTATGATAAATAAAGATATGAAATTTTTCATTGTGGGATTAGGGCTTCTGGGAGGAGCTTATGCAAAAGCTCTCAAGAAAAACGGATATACTGTATATGCTGCTGATATAAATGAAGACAGTATAGAATATGCTCTTGAAAATAATATAATAGATGAAGGAGCAGTTTCTGACTATAATTCGTTGATAGAAAAAGCAGATGTGATAATATCAGGGCTTTATCCCACTGCAATGGTAGGATGGCTAAGGGAAAATCAAAAATATTTTAAAAAGGGCTGTATAATCACAGATGTCAGTGGGGTAAAAAAAGGAATAGCTGACAAAGTGCAGGGATTTCTATCTGAAGATTTTGAATTTATAAGCTCTCATCCCATGGCTGGAAAAGAAGTGAGTGGTGTGAGAAACAGTGATGAGAATATTTTTAAGATAGCCAACTTCATCATTACTCCTACAGAAAAAAATACACCTGAAGGAATAAAATTTGCAAGAGAGCTGGGAGAAATACTTGGGTTTAGAAATATTACTCAGCTTTCCCTTGAAGAGCATGATAAAATGATAGGGTTTGTGTCACAGCTTACTCATGTGATAGCAGTATCTCTTATGAATACCAATGATAATACCCATCTTGTAGAATATACTGGAGACTCATTCAGAGACCTTACAAGGATAGCTAAAATTAATGAAGTTTTGTGGAGTGAACTTTTTCTTTTAAATAAGGAAATATTAGTAAAGGAGATAGATGATTTTGCAGCAGAGCTGAATAATTTTAGAGAAAAACTTGTAAATGAAGATGTGGAAGGAATGAAAAAACTCTTTATTCAGTCTACAGAGAGAAGAAAACTTTTTGACAGGAAAGATGTGAAAAATAGGAAATAAAAAATAAGGATGACTAAAATTTAATCTAGCTTTTTAGTCATCCTTATTAATTTTCTATTTAAAGCAAAGAGCCAAAGCTCCTAAAATTCCAGCATCCTCTCCAAGAGCTGGAGGTACAATATATTCATCAATATTTTTCAAAATACTTTCAGTTTGAATATACCCATTTAAAAGCTGAACCACTTTTTTTCTGATTATAGGGAAAAGATGTTTCTCTCTCATTACTCCTCCACCCAGCATTATCTTTTCAGGTGAAAGAACAAGAATATAATTTACAAGAGCATGAGCAATATAGTACCCTTCCATTTCCCATGCAGGATGATCATCAGGAATATCTACACCTTTCATTCCCCATCTTCTCTCAAGTGCTGGTCCTGAAGCCATACCTTCTAAGCAGTTTCCACCATGGAATGGACAGTTCCCAACAAATTTATCTCTAGGATGTCTATTGACAAAGATATGTCCCATCTCTGGATGAAGCATTCCATGTACAAGTTTTCCTTCAACTACAGCTCCACCACCTATTCCAGTTCCTACAGTAAGGTAGATAGAACTTTTTAAATTTTTTCCAGCTCCCCATACATATTCACCAAAAGCAGCAGCATTTACATCTGTATCAAAATATACAGGGATGTCAAAGTTCTTTTTAATTTCCCCAACAAGATTGAAATTTTTCCATGCAGTTTTAGGAGTGGAAGTTATGTAACCATAAGTTTTAGAGTCTTTGTTTAAATCAATAGGGCCAAAACACCCTATTCCAATTGCTTCTATCTCTTTTCCTTTGAAAAAAGAGATGACATTTTTCATTGTTTCATGCGGCAGCTCTGTAGGAAAAGAAACTCTCTCTATTAATTCCCCAGATTTAGTTCCTATTCCACATACGAATTTTGTTCCACCAGCTTCTATTGCACCAAAAAACATAGTATTTCCTCCCATTCCCATATATTTTAAAATGATTTTATCTTTCTATACATATATTTTACCATTTCTTTTGAAAAGTTTGTAGGGAATAAATAAAAAAATTTAGGAAAATTAATTCTCTAAACCACTATAAGAAATAGGTTTTGAATTTGAAGAGAAAAGGAGTATAATAAAGATTAAATATAGGAGAAAACTATATAATTTGATATAATATGTTAGATAATATAGATTTAGGAGGAAAAAATGATACTAGCAGGAAATAAGAAAGCATTTTTCGATTATTTCATAGAAGATAAATTTGAAGCCGGTATTGAGTTAGTAGGAAGTGAAGTAAAGTCTGCAAAAGCTGGGAAAATAAGCATAAAAGAATCTTTTATAAGAATAATAAATGGAGAAATTTTTATCATGGGAATGTCAATAGTTCCATGGGGATTCGGAAGTGTATATAACCCAGATGAAAGAAGAGTAAGAAAACTTCTTCTGCACAAGAAAGAAATAAAAAAACTTCATGAGAAAGTATCTCAAAAAGGATATACTATTGTTCCTTTGAATGTTCACATGTCTAAGGGATATGTAAAGCTGGAAATAGCTTTGGCAAGAGGTAAGAAAAACTATGATAAGAGAGAAAGTTTAGCTAAAAAAGATGTTGAAAGAGATCTTCAAAGAATGGCAAAAGAAAGATAGGATTGAAAAAAAAGCAGAAATGTGCTATACTTTAATATAGCATAAAAATTGAATAATGGGGATGCAAAGGTTTCGACGGGGTTCTCAGGTTATAGGTAGCAGGCCAGGGTGACCGCTGTGAGAGGTCAACTCATCGTTTAGATGGAAATAAAAATTACGCTTTAGCTGCTTAATGTCAGCTCACCTTTGAACATATTCTTCTGTAAATGTGTTCAGCCAAGGTGTCACTAAAATACAGATTACCCTAGATGATTTCTCTAAGTTATAGGGGACATTCCAGAGGATAGCTTTAGTTAGCCCTGTCTGTGGGATTAACTACTGCGAAATCTAATAGCAGACTAAGCTTGTAGAAGCCTATGGCGCTGGCAATTTCGGACACGGGTTCGATTCCCGTCATCTCCACCATCATTAGCCATATACAACTGTGGAAAAATTCGGATGTTGAGAGAAATTTTATCTCTATATACAACAATTTTTTCTATAAAAGTTTTCAATATATTTTTAACAATGTTATCATCTTTAGATTTAAGGTATTCACTTAAATTTAAAGATGATTTTTTATTTTTTGCTTATTTAAAAAGTTAGAGGTAATATCATATTTTATTTTTTCATTTTTAATACTTTTATGTCTATTTTGCTCACTTTATTTTGAATTCATAATCTAAAATTCTTTAGTTTAAATCAAAGTTTAATAATTTGTTTGACCTTTTTAGAAATTTTTATAATATTTTGTTAATTTTACTTAGCTTCTTAGAAAAAATTCTTAATTTATCCTTTCTATACTTTAGTATTAACCATTTATGTTTTTTAACTCATATATTGATCTTACAAATATTGTTAGTTTATTTGAAAAATATAAAAAATGAATTATATAAAAACAATATCTTTATTTCGTTGATATCGAGTATAATATCTATAATTTTATAATTAAACAAACAAAAAATGCTACTATTTTAGTGCATAAAAATGTATAATAAAATTAAATACATTAAAATAATATAAAATGGGGAAAATATATGAAATGGAAGATAGTGTTTATTGGTTTTTTTGTATTATCATCAATATCTTTTTCAAATTCTGAAGAAATTAATAGAGAAGAAAGAAGAAGACATGAGGAAGAGATAAGAAAACTAGAAAAAGCAGAAGCAAAGGATGAGATTCAATTAAATGAATTAGAAGAAAATATTGAAGCTATTGGAGATGAAATAAAAAGTCTTGAAATAAGTGGTAATACCATTTTAAAAGCTTCAGAAATAGAAGTCTTGAAAAAGAAGTATATTGGTAAAATAGGGGGAAAAAATATTCTTAATCTCATGAGAGAACTTGAGAACCTATATTTAGTTAAAGGGTATATTGCAGTAAGAGTAAAAATGGATATGGATAAAGCAGATATACCTGAAGGGAAAATAGCTTTAAAAGTTTTAGAAGGGCATATTGAAGAGATAAGATTCAAAGATAAAAGCAAAGGGAAGATTAATATCTTTACATCTTTTCCTACTTCAAAAGGAGATGTGCTAAATATCAATGACCTAGACCAAGGAATAGATAATTTGAACTCTGTATCTTCCAATAATGCCAAACTTGATATTTTAGCTGGAGAAACTCTTGGTGGCAGCATAATCGAGATTGATAATCAGAGAAGTAAAAAAATATCTGGTGCAATAAACTACAATGATTTAGGACAGAAATCAACAGGAAGGGACAGGCTGAAAACTTCACTTATCTTTGAAGATATTATAGGGTTAAATGATTCTTTTACAGGAACGTATCAGAAGAAGCTTGGAACAAGTACAAAATACAAAGATAATGAAAATTTTTCTTTCTATTACAGAATTCCAATAAAGTATTGGGAGTTTTCTGTATCTAAAGATCAATCTGAATATCTTTCTACAATAAGGTCATTTGCTCATACTTATGAATCAACAGGAATTTCAAAGAATATTAATTATTCAGTAAGGAAAATAATTAATAGAAATAGTAATGGAAAAACATCAGTGGGAGTCACTTTAACAAATAAAGAAACTAAAAACTATTTTGATGGAATCAAATTAATAACAAGTTCAAGAAAATTGTCAGTATTAAAAGTTGATGTAAATCATAATAGGAGACTCTTTAATGGAGTTTTTTATGGAAATCTAACTTATCATGAAGGACTAGATAGATTTGGTGCAGAAAGTGATGGAGAAAAGGGAGAATATTCTCCAAAAGCGCAATTTCAAAAATATACAGCAGACATAAGCTGGTATAGACCATTTAATATAGGAGAGCAAAGATTTTCCTACAGATTTTCTTTAAGTGGTCAATATTCAGATGATATACTTTATTCTTCAGAGAAATTAGGAATAGGTGATGATACTACAGTCAGAGGTTTTAAAGAAAATTCAATAATGGGTGAGGCTTCTATATGAGAAATGAGATCGGATATAACTATAAGCTTTTAGAACCATTTATTGCTTATGATTATGGAAGAGTTAAAGATGTATATAAAGATGAGTATTACAAGAAAAATGGCAGTGAAATGAGTGGGGCTTCAATAGGTCTTAGAATGTATTTTAATCATTTTGATATGAGTTTTACATATTCAAAACCTTTAACAGCTCCATCATATATAAAGAAGAACACACATGAAATATATTTTACTATAAGTGCTAGATTTTAGACATTTTAAGGGGGAAGATTAAAATGGAAAAATTACGAAACAGTTTTTTGAAAAAATTAATAATTTATGGTTACATTTTTTTAAGTATTTTTATGCAACCACTTCTTGCAGCAGGTGTAGTTAAAGATCAAAGTAGAAATCAACAGGTGAATGTAGAGAAAGCACCTAATGGAGTCCCAGTAGTAAATATCAATGCTCCTAATAAAAATGGAGTATCTCATAACCATTTTAAAGAATATAATGTTGGAAAAGAAGGAATTCTTCTTAATAACAGCAGTAAAGAGTTTAATAAAACTCAAATAGGTGGAATAATTCAGGGAAACTCCAACCTTAATGGAAGAGAAGCTAATGTAATTCTTACAGAAGTAACAGGAGTAAATAGAAGTAGAATAGAAGGATACACTGAAATAGTTGGAAAATCAGCTGAATATATCTTAGCAAACCCAAATGGGATATATTTAAATGGGGCAGGATTCATAAATACTCCAAGAGTCATACTTACAACTGGAAAATCTATAACAGATGAGCTAGGAAATTTAAAAGGTTTTTCTATAGATGATGGAACAGTAGTAATAGGAAGTCAGGGAATAGATGGAAAGAATGTAAGAATGGTAGATATTATTTCAAGAACAGCAGAACTGAATGGTGCAGTATATGGTGGAGAAGAAGTAAATGTTGTCTTGGGAAGAAATGATTATGACCATCAGACAAAAAAAGTAACACCAAAAGCTGATAAAGCAGGAGATAAACCTAAAGTGGCTCTGGATGCAAAAGCACTAGGGTCTCTTTATGCTGGAAGAATATATCTGCAAAGTACCGAAAAAGGTGTTGGAGTAAACAGTCAGGGGGAGATGCTTGCTGGAGCTGGAGATTTTGAAGTAGATGTCAATGGAAGACTAGTTATTAATGACACACAGGCTAAAAATGATATAAAAATAAAAGCAGAAAATGTTGAAATTCAAAAGAGAGTAATTGCAGAAAATAATGTTAATGTTGATACAAAGGATATAATAAATACTGGTGTTGTAACAGCAAATAAAAATATAACTGTAAAGAGTTCTAACATTGAAAATAAGGGGGGCATATCTTCTAAAAGCATAAACATAAATAATAAAGAAAAAATAGTAAATACAGGAAAAATATCAGCAGACAATGTAAAGATTTCTTCTAAGGACATGGAGAATAAGGAATTAACAGCTGTTAATGCTGATATAAATTTAACGGGCAACTTAAAAACAGAATCTATTAAAGCTGTTGAAAATTTAAATATAAAAGGAAAAAATATAGAAAATACTGGTACTATAGCTGCCAATAAAAAAGTGCAAATAGAAAGTGCTGATATTTCAAATAAAGGAGATATAAGTGCTGATGAAATAAAGATAAATAATAAAAATAATGTTGTAAATGAAAAAAATATAACAGCTTCTATAGTAGATATAACTTCAAAATCATTAGTTAATAAAGAAGAAATTCAGGGAGAGATATTAAATTTAAAAATATTAGATTCTTTTAATAATAATGGAATTTTATTAGGAAAAAATATTACATTAAATGCTGGTAAAGTAATAAATACATCTACCATATATGGAGAAAAATATTTAACAATAACAGCAGATAAATATACAAATAAAAATTCAGGAGTGACAGCAGGTGAAATTCTTACTTTAAATAGTAATATTGAAAATGATGGAAATATATTAGGAGAAAAGGTAATATTTACTGGAACAGAAATAAAGAATATAGGAAGTATCACAGGAGAGGATACTCTTCATATTACTTCTAATTTGAATAATAGTGGAACTATTCAGGGAAAAAATCTAGTAAGTATTACTGGAAATATTGATAACAGTAAAAATATAAAGAGTGAAAAAGTATTAAATATATCTGGAAATGTAATAAATACTGGATATATATATGGTGAAAATGCTGATATAGTAGGAAATATAACTAATAGTGGAGATATTTTATCACTCTCAAATATGAAGATATCAGGAAATATAATTAACAACAAGAATCTAAATAGTGGAGATAAGCTTATTCTATTAAGCAGTAATATTCTTAATAATGATAGAATATCAGCTTTAGATCTTTCTGTTACAGGAGTTAGACTTGTAAATAAAGGAATGATAACTGGAGAAAAAGGAATCTTTAATATTGATGATATAGAAAATTATGGAACTCTTTATGGAAAGAATACTCTTTCTATTACAAGGAATAATCTTATCAATAATAAACTTATTCAAGGGTCTAAGGATCTATATATAAATTCACAAAATATAGAAAATAAAGATGATTTATTTGCAGGAAATAACATTTCTTTGATAGCTATATCTTTAGATAATATCGGAAGAATAATTGGAGATGGAAATTTAACATTTAATACTAGCAATTTATTTACTAGCTCTAATCTTATCCAAGGAAATAATATAAAAGTAACTGGAATAGATAATAGTGGGAAAATCGTTGCTAAAGAGGAAATTGAAGCTGTAGAAATAAAAAATAATGGAACAATCTCAGCTTTAAAAAACCTTAAAAGTAATAAATTATCAAACTTACTTCTTGGAAAAACTATTCTAGGAGAAAATCTTACTTTAGAAGAGGAGCTTTTAAATAAAGGAATCATTTCAGTAAAAGGAGATATGACAGCTAAAAATGTTTCTAATACTGGAAGTATAATTTCAGATAAAAATATAGTATTAAAAGAATTGAATAACAACAGTGGGACTATTGAGGGAAAAAATATTAACATAGTAAATATTGGAATCCTTAATAATCAATCAGGAAAGATAAAAGTTTTTGACAATGATTCAGTATTGCATGTAAAAGCACTGGATATTAATAATAATTCTGGTGAAATTCACGCTCAGGGAACTGTTGATTTAAATATAGCTGGAAACTTAATTCTTACAGGAAGCTATATAGGAAATAATCTTTTAAAAATAACTGCAAATTCTTTGACTTCAAATATTAATCTAGAAAATGTTGGAGATATAGTAGTTAATTTATCTGGTGATTTCCTGAATAATAATAAATTTGTCAGTGGAAATAATATTACTATAACTGCAAAAGATTTAATAAATAATAAAACTTTAGGTAGTCTAGGAAATTTTAATATTGTACTTACAGGAAAATTAGATAATCTAGACAGTATAATTCTTGGAAGTGGAAATAATATAATAGCAACTGCTGGAGATATAAATAACAGCGGCTTTTTAACTTCGCAGAATAGTTTGACTGTAAATTCAAAAGATTTAATAAATAATGGACAGATAGCTTCTGGGAATGTCCTTATTTTAAATTCAAATAATATAACAAATAATAATTTTGCTCTTTTGTATTCTAAAGAAAATATGTTTATAGCAGCAAAAAAAGATCTTGTAAATAATAAAGGAGATATATATTCTGGAAATAATGTAGAAATAAAAGTTTTAGAAAAAGTACAGAATAATGCAGCAACAATAGAGGCTATAGGAGATATCTATATAGAAGCAGCCCAGATAGAAAATCTTGGAGAAGTAACAGGAAGTCATTCTATCACTGGAAAAATTCCTGGCATATCAAGTGATGTGGATATGGGATCAATTGACAAAACTATTCTGAATAATAAAAGTAATCTAATAATGCAGGAACTATTTACAGACTATATTGGAGGAATAGGAAGCTGGACATGGTATCATGGTCATGCTAGTGATTTAGGTGTATATCTTCATGAAATTGATAAAGTTGAAAGTAATTATACAAGCACTATGGCATATATTTCATCTGGAAAAAATATTACTCTTAAGACTACTGGAGATGTAATAAACAGAGAAGGAAATATTTTAGCAGATAAAGATATAAATATATCAGCTGTTAATTTAAAAAATGAAAACTATACAGTAGATGTAGAAGTAAACAGTGAATGGAGAAGAGATTATGAGCTTCATGGAAGCGCTATGTATACTCTTCCTTATGATACATACTTAATGGATGGAAAGGTGTATAACTATAACAGGGATAAAGGTTATGTAGTAGTAAATGATAAAATAATTCAAAAATTAGGAACTGACAAAGCTACAAAAATATCAGCAGGAAATAATATAAATATATCAGCTGTTAAAGTAGGAAATGGTGTTTTATCAAGTGATCCAAATGTAATAAATGATAAAAATATCAATGTAGGACAGGTAATATTAAATAATAATAATATAACAAAAACTGGAACTATTAATACTGAAAGCTATATTACAATACCAGAAGGAGATAAAGGACTATTTGTTGTAAACAAAGATTTAGTGAATTCAGCTGGAGTATCTGTAACAGAAAAAGATAAGATAACTGTAGGAAATGGAGAGCTGATATTTAATAATAATTCAGTTTTAAATAATAAAATTCCAGGATTTTCATATTTGATAGAATCAAATGTTAAATTTACAGATATGGGATACTATATGGGTTCTGACTACTTCTTTGGAAAAATAGGTTTTAATCCTGAGAAAAATATAAGACTTCTTGGAGATGCTTTCTATGAATCAAGAGTGGTAAACAGAGCTATTCTTGAAAGTACAGGAAAAAGATATCTAAATGGAGCAGCAAATGAAAAGGAACAGATGCAGATATTATTAGATAATTCCATAACTGCTATGGAAGATTTTAATCTGTCTATTGGAACAGCTCTTACAAAAGAACAGATAAATAATCTTAAAAGTGATATCATATGGTATGTTGAAGAAGAGGTTAATGGAGTAAATGTTCTTGTGCCTAAAGTGTATCTATCTAAAGAAACTCTTGCATCACTTGGTAATAATCAGACTGGAATGATGGCAGGGAATGGAATAAATATATCAGCTGTTGAGATTAATAATACAGGAAGTATAAAATCTAATGGAAGTATCACTATAAACACAGAGGAATTTTTGAATAAATCTGTATTAGGTGATTTTAAAGCATTGATTGCAGGAAATGATATAGAAATAGTTTCTGTAAATGATATAAAAAATATAGGAGCTGAGATATCAGCAGAAAATACTGTATCTCTTGAATCTATAAAAGGAAGTATCTGGAATAAGAGTACTGCCAGAGTAAATGATCTTACATATAAAATAGATTCAGATATAGAAAATACTGCTAAAATATCTGGTATTAATATAAGTATAAAAGCTGGAGAAAACTATACTAATACTGCTGCATTAGTTGAAGGTAAAGGAAATGTAGATATAGCAGCAAAAGAAGCAGTAATAGATACAATAGAAATGCATGATTATGAAAAACAAGGTGGAAAGAAAAATTACACAATAACAGAAAGCTATACAAATGCAGGAAGTGTAATAACAGGAGAAAATATTTCTATTTCAGCAGATAAAAATATTAATATAAAAGGTTCAGATATAATTGCTGACAGTGAACTTAGGTTAAAAGCTGGAGAAGATGTAAATCTTACAGCTTCAATAGACAGTGACTATTATGAGCATCAAGAAAGTAAAAAGAAAAGTTTTGGAAGAGGAAAATCAAAAACAGAGGTAAAATATAGTACTTCTCATAATGGAACTAATCTCATTGGAGAAAATGTAAGTATAGAAAGTGGTAAAGATACAGTCATAATAGGAAGTAATATTCAGGCAGGGCCTGAAGGAAGTGCTGTAATAAATGCAGGTGGAGATATTGTACAAGCAGCTGTAAAGGATATAAACTACAGCTATAAGAAAACTACTAAAACAGGTTTTCTGGGACTTACAGGAAGTTCAAAATCTACTGAACAGTATAAGGAAGAAGCTGTAAAATCAAATACAATATCAGGAATAGGTGGAACAAGTTATGATGCAGGAAATGGAATACTTTTAGAAGGAGTAACAGTTGTATCAACTGGAAATATAACTTTAAAAGGAAAAGAAGTAGCCATCAACCCTGTAGAAACACAGGCATATCAAGAAGAAATTAAAAAGAAAAAAGGATTCAGCAGATCATTTAGTGGAGGAACTGCTAGTTTTTCATATGGAAAATCAAAAGATGAGATAAAAACGACACAGACTACTAATACAGCTTCTACAATAGTATCTCAAGGAAAGGTAGATATAGAAGCTACAGAAGGGAAAGCTGTATTAAAATCAGTGGATATCTATGGAGAAACAGGAATAGATATTAAAGGTCATGAAGGTGTAGAATTAATTGTTGCAAAAGATAAGACAACAGTAGATGAAAAACATAAATCAAGCAGTATAGGAGTATCTGTAGGAGTAGCAGGTTCAATAAAAACTACAATAGATAATGTAAGAGATATAGATAAACTTACAGACTTCGGTGGAAACAGTTATGATATAGCAAATACAGCATCAGATTTAGTAGGAGCTATTAAAGAAGGGGCAGAAGCATTTTCAAAAATAAAAAACGATGGACAGCAAGAAAATAATGGTTCTTCTGAAGGAGTGAAAGTAATTTCAACAGATATCAACAGCTATATAACTGTAAGTGCTGGAGTAAACAAGAGTAAATCTGAATATCATTCTTCAAGTGAATCAACAGTAAAAAATAAGCTTGAATCTAAAGGAGATATAAATATCAGCTCTGGTGCTGGAAGTGTGATAATAAAAGGAACAGATATAAAGACAGAAAAAGATTTAAATCTATCAGCATCTAAAGATGTTGTGGTAAAATCTAGTAAAGATGAATATTCATCATCTAGTAGTTCTTCTTCAAAAGGTCTGAATGCAGATTTAACAGTTTCAACTAATCCAAAAGATATGCTGGGAAGTGTAACAGCTTCTCAAAGTAAAGGAAAAGGAAATGGTGAAGGAACTGTAAATGTGAACTCTAAATTTGAAGTAGGAGGAACACATAAGGTAGAAGCTGGAGAAAAAGTAATATATGAAGGAGCCAATGTAGAAGCTGGAAGAGTGGAAATAAAAGGAGAGGAAGTAATAATTGCCTCTTCAAAAGATACTGAGAAGTCAAGCAGCAAAAATAGTAATAGCAGTATAAAAGTAACTCCAGGAGCCCCAGGTTTTTCTGGTGAAATTAATGTTGGACATAGAGAAGGCAATGGAGAAAAAGAGTGGGTAAGTGACCAGACTTCTATAATTGCAAAAGAAGGAGGGATAATTGAAAGTAAAGATTTTACTAACAGTGGAGCAATAATAGGTTCTAAAAGTGAAGAAAATAAACTGATAGTAAAAGCTGAAAATATAACAGTAGAACATTTAAAAGATAAAGATACAAATAAAGTAAGTGGTGGAGGAATAGAAGTAACAGGAACAGGAGTTCCAAACTTATCAGTAGTAACAGGAGGACAAGATAAGAGGCAGGATACAAATGCAACAGCAGTAAATACAGAATTTGAAATAGCAGGAGAAAGTAAAACAGCAGAAGAGCTAGGATTTAATACAGATTTAGAAAAAGCACAGGAAATAACAAAAGATGAAGATAAAGTATTAGATGCAGAACTTCATACAGATTTATTGAATCAGTCAGAAAGAGACAAAATAGCAGATCTAGGAGTAAATTTATCAGAAATAATTCAATCAATAGTAAATTCTGATTCAGGAGGAGTTCTAAATACTTATAAAGCACATAAGTATGGACGTTTACTTGAAGCACATATAAATAAAGATCCAAGGTATAAAGGACTACTAGGAGACCCTAATATATCAATAGAAGATAAACAAAGAGTATTAAATGCAGCAGTGAATACATTTCTTACTAGTAGAGGTTATGCAGGACCACCATTAGAAATTCTTATAGGAGAAGAAAGTCTTTCAACAAGAGGAAAAGTAGTTATAAGTAAAGAAAAACTTAATGGATTATCTTTCTTAGAAGATCTTGGACATGAATTAGGACATCTGGTATCATATGATGATGGAAAAGAAGATACAGCCAAGATAGTAGAAGGAAAATTAGGAACTTTAGAAGAAACAGATACTCAAGGAAAATATAATGATTATTTAGAAAGTTTAAAAGAAGAGTATAAAAATTTAAAAACAGAAGAAGAAACAAAAGAATGGCTTGCTAATATTCCTAATAACGAGAAAGAATATAAGTTTAATCAAGCTATTAGGAGTCTTGCACTTGCTTGGTCTCAAAATCCAGGTGGACATCAATTTGGAATAATGATTCCAGATGATCAAAATGAGTTTTTTGAAAATGGGACATTAAAACAAAAATATAAAGACATGGGGTATCCTGAACCAGAAAAAATAGGAGATAGTTATGGTTGGACTCTAGCTGGTCATAGTTACAAAACAAAAGTACAAGAAAATGGTAAGGAAAAAAATAAAAATTATCTAGTAGTAAAGTTTAATGAAACAGAAGACATTAATTCAGCTAAAGATTTAATATTAAATGAAGCAAATAATACTTATAAAGAAAAACTAAATCCAAATGATTTAGTTATATCGGGAAAAACAGATACAGAAATGATTAAGCAAGTTTTTAATTCTGCTTTAAATTACCAAAAAAACACTGAGAATACTCCTGTTAACTATAAAATCCTTGGTCCTAATTGTAATACATGGTTTTTTAATTTATCAGAAAGTAATAATATTCAAAATAATATTTCTGATTTTGGTGGAGGATTTGCTGATCCAGGAGCTAAAAAGGAGCTCGATCAAAATCTTTGGAAAGAAAATGGAGGAAAAAGTGGCAGATAAAAAAAGATTTCTTTTGATTGATTTATTCTTCATTATACTCATGGCTTTATATATATATTATGACCATTTACCAAATAAATTAAAAGTCAATTTTTTAATAGTTAATTTGATAAGTTCTTATGGAATTATTTTACTTCCACCAATAATATACTTAAAAAAATTAAAAATAAAGAAAAAGAATCTTTTTGTTTTTTTTATAACATTTCAATTATTTTACTTTTACGGATTTATAATATTTATATTTTCAGAATTTAAAATGGAAATACTAACATGCACATCATTACTCTTTGCGTTTCTTGCTTTTTTCTCTACAAAGCATAAAGCTTTAAAGATCAGACTATCAATATTGGGTCATATATTTTTTATAGGGATATTAACTACAACTTTTTTATATGGGCAGAAAACGCATATTAAAAAATATAATAGAATAATTTCTTTATCTATGGCAGGAGTTGAGATGCTTTTTGATTTGGAAGAAAAAGATAGAATACTTGCATTTTGTGGATATTCTAATAAAAATGAAATGGCATCTGTTTTATACGATAAATTGGATAGATTCAAAAAAGTGGATAATGTAGAAAAGATAATTGATATGGAGCCTGATTTAGTGATTGCAGCTAACTGGTTGAAAAAGGATATATTATCACAATTGGAAGATGCAGAGATTAATGTATATATTTACAGTACCTCTTCTACATATGAGGAACAGAAAAATCTCATCATGGAATTAGCTGAGTTGGTAGAAGAAAAAGAAAAAGGAAATGAAATTGTAAGGAATATGGATGAAAGATTAGCTGTGGTCCAGAAAAAAATAAAAGAAAGTGGAAAAATTTCTCCAAGGGTATTGGAATACTCTCATTATGAAGGAACAAATGGAAAAGGAAGTATTTTTGATGACATGCTTCAAAAAATATATGTGATAAATACAGCTAGAGAAGAGGGAATAGGACGTTTTGCAAAAATATCAAAGGAAAAAGTTATAGAGATTGATCCAGATGTAATTATAGTACCTATATGGGATTCTACTGCTGCAAAAGATGGCAGTAAATTTTTAGAATTTTTGAGTAAGGATAAAAGTTATAAGGACTTGAAAGCTGTAAAAAATGGCAGAATATATCCTATCCCAGGAAAATATGTGTACATATATTCTCAATATGTTATAGATGGAATAGAAGAGTTAGCTAACAGTATTTATCAATTAGATAAAAAGAAATAGTTTTTTCAAAAGGAGGGGATATGTTTAAAATTACTTTGGTTACATCAAACTATGATAATAGTTATACATTTAACAAGATATGTAAAAATCTAATGGAAGAACATTGTGGTGATTTTGAATTTAGTTTTTTTAAATCTAATGCAGTAGATAAGTCTGATGAAGAATATAGAAAACTTGAAGAAGAAATAAGAACAAGTAATATAGTTTATATTCTTCTGCATGGTGGAGTTTCAAGCTTTAAAAAATTTATAAATCTGAAAAAAATATTTTGGGGAAGTATACCATTTTTTATTAATACTACAATAGATGATGAAAATAGAGAGTTTGTTGAGCAGGGAGGAGTACCAGCAGCAACAGTGTATAATATGACAAAATACTATACTTTAGGAGGAGAAGAGAATTATAAGAATATGATTCTCTACACAGCTTCAGAATTGGGGAATAAAAAATATCCTTATGAAAAATACACTTATATGAGATGGGAAGGAATATATAAGGATGGAAATATAGTTGAAGATGAGAAGAATTTTATTAAGAAAATAGCAGAAGAGCCCATGGTAGTTGCTATTTTGTTTCATGGAAAAGAATGGAACAGCAAACGAATAAAAGTAGTAGATAAGTTTATAGAAGAACTGAAAAAATTAGGAGTAGCTCCATACCCTATCTTTACAAATTCTATTTTAAAACCAGAGATAAAATCTAAAGGGATAAAATGGGTAATAGAAAATTACTTAAAATATAAAGGGAAAGTAATACCTAAAACAATTATTAACTTAATGGCATACTCTCAAACTATTTTTAGTGAACCTGGAGATGGAACCTCAATAGTAGAAAAAAGTATTTTTGAAGAAATGGGAATTCCTGTAATACAGGCTATGAGTACTTATCAAAATAGAGAAACATGGGAAAGAGATATAAGGGGACTCGATTCTGAAGCTTTGACTACAGGAGTTTATTATCCAGAGTTTGATGGACAAATTATTTCTGTAACATGTTGCACTTATGAGACTATAAGAGATGAGTATGGAGAGAAAAAAATATTTATACCAATAGATGAGAGAGTAAATAAAATATCAAGATTAGCTGTAAATTGGGTAAAGTTAGGAATGAAAAAGAATGAAGATAAAAAGATAGCAGTTATTCTTCATAATATGCCTCCAAGGAATGATATGATAGGGAGAGCTTTTGGACTGGATACTCCTAATTCAGTAAATAATATGATGAAATTATTTTCAAAAATGGGAATAAAAACAAGTCATGAATTTAAAGATGGAAATGAAATAATAAATACTATTATTAAGGGTGTATCTAATGATAAAAAATGGCTGACTAGTGAAAAAGTTCTGGAAAAAAGTATTGATAGAATAGACAAGGAAAAGTATCTGGAGTGGTTCTCTAAATTAGATAAAGAGGTACAGGAAAAAATAGAAGCTCAATGGGGAAAAGCTCCAGGAGAATTTATGATTTATGACAATGTATTTCCAGTACCTGGGATTCTTAATGGAAATATATTTATAGGATTACAGCCTTCAAGAGGCATGGAAGAAAAAGCGGAAGAGATATATCACAGCACAGATTTTATTATTCCACATCAATATTATTCTTTCTATAAGTGGATAAAAGAGGTGTTTAAAGCAGATGTAATTTATCATGTGGGAACTCATGGAACTTTGGAATGGCTGCCAGGGAAAGAGGTTGGATTAAGTGATAGGTGTTGTCCAGATTTTAATATAGATGATATTCCACATCTATATCCTTATTCAATAAATATTTCTGGAGAAGGACTACAGGCTAAAAGAAGAAGCAATGCGGTGTTGATTTCATATATGATTCCTGCTCTTACACTTTCTGGAGAATATGAGGATATAGAAGAGATAGATGATTTGATTAAACAGTATTATCTGGCTGAAATAGGAAAAGATTCAAAAGTAATAGATTTGAAAGAGAATATTATAGAAAGAGTATTGAAATATAAATATGATTTAGATATGAATATTACTGAAGATGAGATAAGAAAAAATTATTCTCTTTTTATAAATAAACTTCACTCATATATAGAAGAACTTAAAAGTTCAGTAATAAAAGATGGACTTCATATATTGGGAGAAGCTCCTGTAGGAGATAGATTAGCATCATTGATTCATGCTCTATTGAGAATTGAAAACTGTGGAATGATGGCAGCAGAAGAAGCAGTGGGAAAGAGTTTAGGATATGATATAGAAGTTTTAAAAGAAAATCCTCATGGGCATAATAAAAT
>OGJD01000555.1_pt1 | contig 31041 bp, 40 predicted proteins | sample 1571971 | NCBI WGS metagenome assembly OGJD01 (sample SAMEA2582117, study PRJEB24529) | metagenome | biome: Human gut stool | place: China | collected 2011
CGGCGAAGGCGTTGAGCGTGTCTTCCAGACTCACTCTCCGGTAGTTGACAGCATTGCTGTTAAACGTCGTGGTGCTGTACGTAAAGCTAAACTGTACTACCTGCGTGAGCGTACTGGTAAGTCTGCTCGTATTAAAGAGCGTCTGAACTAAGATTCGCAATAACGCGTCATCCAAAGCGTGTTAGAAAACAAGGGGTTAGCGTAATGCTAACCCCTTTTTTATTGCCGGTGTCCACGAATTGCCCACGATAAATATGGACAATGACCACCGGGCATAAAAAAAACACCCGCTTTGGCGGGTGCTTTTCAGAAACTCATATGGGTTTGCCCGCCGCCGGTGGGGTGCGGTGGAGCTGCGCATTGTCGTTGCGGAATGGTAATGGATCGCACAAATGACTCGTGGGTTACGAATGTGTGCCCGCACTCAATGTTCTGGCACTGGTTGTAGCGCTCCTTCGTTTTGTCTGAAACCTGAAAGCTACTGCGGGTGTGGGCCGCATGTCCACACAGCGGGCAATTCATCATAACAGGCTCTCCATCTTAAATTTTCAAGTTATGATAACTTCGAATGCGAATTTTTTAAACTATTCAGCTTCAAAGTCATCAATTTTTACCTCGAGTTCCAGCGCCGTTGTAAACCCGCTATCGCTGATGGTATTGGTGACAGTGGTGATGATCCACTCTGCATCATCAATCTGTCGCTTAAACCCACTCACTTTTACCGGCAGTTCCGGGAACAACTCCTCCCGGCCCATTGCCAGTTGTATTGAAAAGGAGGCGGCGCCGCGTTGGATTCTCTCCCAATGGGATTTTGCCGCTCGCTCAGCATTTGCCTTGTTCGCATAGGTACGGCTCAGCACCAGGACGTTTTCATCAGTCCCAACCAGATATTCGCCCTGCTTTGGATCGGGGGCTTTTGTGGGTTTAACCGTGGCCTTCTTTCGTCGACGGCGAACCCTGACCACTTCCTTTTTCTTGGGCTCCCGCAGGTTTAACCAGTTCGCCGATACGCCAGTATAAGCACCACGATCAGCCAGGCTGAACCGGTGCTGATCTCCAATGGCGCGGTTAATCGTCATGACCGGCAGTGCTTTCCCGCTCGCGGTTTTCCCCTGGCCTTGTCTGATGAACAGCAGCAGGCCATTTTTGACAGAAGCAATCGCCCCGAACTGTTTGGCCATTCGCATCAGGAATGAACCATCGGATTCATTGGTCTGGTCTTCATGTCCGATTTTTTGCGAGAGCATATCCTGACCAATTGCGTGCTCCAGTTTATGCCTGGCGGCAATTTCCTGAACTACGGCTCCCACCGTTGTGTCATGCCAGGACCGTTCGCGCTTGATATTCAGCGTCTCCCTGAAATCGGCGCTACGCGCACGAATTGTCAGTCTGTCAGGCGTGCCTGCATGCTCAATTTCATCGACGGTGAATTTTCCCTTTACAACCAGCGGCTGGTCTTTCCAGCCAATAGCCAGCGAGATAACCGCACCCCGGCGAGGTAGCTCCAGTTTACCGTCAGCGTCATCCAGCTCCAGATCAACCTGGTCTGCTTCAAACCCACGATTGTCCGTATGGGTCAGGGATATCAGACGTTCCGCCAGGGTAGCTGTTACATCTTTTTCTTCGATAGTCACCCTGAACGCCGGGATGACCGCTTTGCCTGTTACAAATCCGGTATCTATCACGACAGGATCCCCCCAGCGGCCTTAATGGCCGTATCTTTCAGCTGTACCAGTTGGCCCGAAAGGTCGCCAAGCATTTCAGAAAGAGATTCATCCACACGTTTCAGGGTAAGAGTGAACTCAATTTTCCTTGGCGCTCCATCGCTGAAAAACTCGCTTTTCGTTCTGTTGAGTTCACCGATCACGAACATACCGTAGATGGTCCCGCTGCCCTCAATAAGCGGCCATCCTTTTCCGGTTTCGGCCATTGTTTCCAGCGTCAGCAGGGAAAGATTGCCCCCGGTAATGGCTGGCATCAGGACACCCGACAACGTTATGGTGTCCGTGTCTGCCCCGACGAACTGGAGAGTGGGGCGCTTCCCCACCCGGTTGTTCGACGCATGGCGCCATGCTTTCTGATACTGAAGCTCCTGATATGGAACTGTTTTCAGCGTGAAAACAAACATCCCCAGCGTCATCATCATTAATCAATACTCCCCTGATCGTAAAAACTGCTGCGCTGGCGCGAGGCGGCCTGCCGTTCGCGAGCATCGAGTCGGCGCATTAATTCGTCCAGCATATCCTCAGCGCTTTGGCCTGGAGCCTGGACTAAGGTGATCTCGTAACGGTCGCCCGCACGGAAACCCCCTTTCACCGCAACGGGCGTAACATTGGTATTACGGTAATTATCTGGAGGCAGGCTCAGCGGGTGCATCGGCCTGGCGGCTACCGGCGTAGCCAGCGACCCGAGAAGCATTCCTGTCGCAGCGGCCAGAGCTGCGGTCTGTCGACGGCTGGTTATATTCGCCGGGCCGTTAACAATTTCCGGACCATTTTCCCCAACAACCCCAAACTGACCGCGCGGAATAAAACCGCCGTTGTCATGGAAACCTGCGAAACCCGGGTAACCGCCATACATCAGCGGAAAACCACCAGGCGATAACTGCACTCCCTGTTTCGTCACGGTTGGCGCGTTTTTGGCTACTTCTTCGGGCAGTTTTGCTGCGGCGGCTTTCTCGCTGACTAACCCCAGCTTTTCCAGTAACCAGGACACGCCAGATTTAAGCGTGTCCAGCGGACTCATTACCATTGCAAGCCCGTCAGCCAGAGCCTGCCCGAAGCGTTTACCCATTTCGGCGGCGCTGGCCAGTTCTTCTTTTGTCGATTTGACCGGTGTCAGCAAGTCGGTAAACCAGCCGAACAGCGACTTAACCGTATTGCTGATCCAGTCGAACACCGGTCGCAACGGTTCAAATGCCGACGCTATCGGCCCGGCTGCCGCCTTGAACCCGTCAACGACGCCTCCCAAAAAGGCAGTGATGGGCTGCCAGTATTTCCAGACCACCAAGGCGACTGAGGCCAGCGCCGTTACAACCAAACCGACAGGACTGAGAATCGCCCCAAGCAGAACGGAAATCCCATACAGCGCCGCGCGGAGTAATGCGAGCGGCCCCGATACGAGAAGTCGTGCGACGCTCCCGGCGGCAGATAACGCGCCCCGCAGCAGCGCCATTGGATTCATCACCGCGCCGATAATGTTGCGCATGCCAGATATCCCTGAGCGGAACATGGCCAGCGGCACGCCTGCTGCGGATCTAAACGCATTGCCTGCCAGCCCGACTGAACGACGCAGCGAATTTAGCGGAGAAGTCAGCAACGCGGCACCACTGCCTGATGACGCCAGGCCACGGCGTAATAACGAGAGTGGAGCCCCAGCGAGCCATGACAGTGCACTGCCTGTGCGCGATACCGAAGCAGCCACAGAGGGAAGGGTTTTCACACCCAGCATTGTCAGGCCAAACCTGACGGCGGCCATTGGACCTATTACCGCAGCGAAGCCGATCAGCAGCGTTCCCAGCATTACCGACAGCGCCGCCATACCAGCAACCAGTTTCATGATCGCGCCTGCCAGCACTGGGTTTTGCTCAACCCAGCGGCGCATTGCTCCCGTTACACTCTGAACCCGGTACATGATATCCAACAGCGGCGCGCGAAGCGTTTCCCCCAGACCGCTCATAACGTTCTGCGCTCCGGCTTTGACAAGCATCCATTGCGCTGACAGGGAGTCTTTATTGATGTCAGATTCCTTCTGCATCGACCCCTTAGCTGCCACGCCTTGAGTCAGTTCAAGCTGGCGGCGTAATTCCGGAAGGTTTTGCGCTAATTTGGTGGCATCATCGCCAAACTCTTTGCCAAATAATTGGGTCAATAATGATGTTTGCTCTTCGGGCTTAAATTTCCCTACCTGCTCAAGAACTTGCATGATGGTGCCCATAGCGTCAGTCACCATCGACTTCTGTAGTTTTTGAGGGTCGAGCTTCAACTGCGCCAGACCCTCTTGGAAGCGCTTGCCTTGAATTGTCGCTATGGATAATTCTCGAACCATAGCTTTTGCAGCGCTTGCTGCCACTTCAGGGGCTGAGCCAAGTGTCAGGAAGGTTGAACCCAGCGCAGCTGCCTTTTGATAGTTCAGTTTGTCTGCGGTATCGCCCATGCGCTTCATCACATCGATAATGTCAGCACCTTTGGACATGGCGTTATCGTCCAGGTAGTTGATGACATCGCCGAGCTGCTCAATGTTGTTAATTGGCACTTTGTAAAGCTGGGCAATTTTACCCAGGTTCTCCGCCAGTTCATCTGCCGGCAGCTCAAACGCGGTGGCCGCTTTTGCAGAAACAGAAGCGAAGTTCAGCAGCTGCTTTTTCTGCTCGTCCCATGTCTTCGCGTCACCGCCGATCCCCATTCTCGCGCCACCTTCAACCAGGGCGGCATAATCCACTGCGCCGTTCTGCATCGGCAACTGCTCGGAGGCGTTCTTGATGGCCTGCTGCATCTCATAGAATCGGGCGGTACGGTTGCCGTTATCATCACGCAGGCCGTTTACCTGCTTGGCAACCCCTTTCATGGCGTCTTCAAAGCCAGCGTAATCTTTCACGGCGGAGACGACCGGCGCACCGGCACCGACCCCGGCGGCAGTCATAGCCGCTCCAGCACCCGCAACCCGATCACGGATCTCCAGTGTCTTTCCGTACTGCTCTTTGGCGGCGCTCATTCTGCGCTGCTGCTCAGCGGCACGTTTCAGCCTGGCTTCCTGCTCTACGAGCTGACGGTTGTACTTTTCGGTTTCGCGGGTAATGCGCGCGGTGGCGCTGGCACCATCCGTAGCGGATATACCGGCGCGGTAGAGTTCAGCCCTGACGCGGGCAGTTTGTGATTGCAGGCGGCCCTGCCTTTCTTCGAGGCGCTGGACAGCCAGGCGTTGTTTTTCGAGTGCGACGATCTGGCGTTGAGTGGGCGGCCCCATCTGTCCCAGTTCTGTACTGAGCATGGCCAAACGCTGACGCGAATAGTTCAGCCGGTCGCCCAGTTTCTGGTTTTCTGCCTGGAGTTTGCGGAACCCGTCCAGCTTGCCGCTGGTCTGGTCGATTTGTTTAAGGGCGTCTCGGGATTTTTTGACAGCGCTGGCCAGCTCCTGGGTGCTGGCGCGCGCTTGTTTAAAGGGGCGGGTGAGCTTATCAACTGCGCTCATTATCACCTGCAGGCGCAGGTTACGGTCATTCATCGTTGGTAGCTCCGCTGCGCATTATCGCTTTATGCCGCCATTCCAGCAGCTCTGTCAGCGACATGTCAGCGGTGGCGGCTGGCGTCCAGTGAAATACGGTGGCGATATCCGCCACCAGGTCATCAACGGTCAGCTCTGCTGGAAACCCGACATAGCCGACTTCGGCAGCAAAAAACCCACGACCTCAATCGACAGCTGCAGCAGATCGCCCGGCTCCATCAGCATGACTTCTGCGCGGGTCAGGGCCGGAGTGGTGACGCGAGGCAGCACGGTCATCATGGATTCGACATCCATATCCATCAGCGCCTGGAGGCGGGTACCGCGCAACGCGCCGGAGTTCGGCTTACGCACCACGACGGTTTCAATCTTTGTGGTGCCACGGAGTACGGGAGCATCAAGGGTGATTGTTGCTTCGGTGCGCGGGACTTCGCTTTCGTTCAGTTGTTCGTCTTTCATTTCTGTTCCTTAATCCGTTGAACCGGCGCGGATCACCGCGCCATATAATCAGATACCGATAGCGCTGCGGTGTTCAGCCAGCATGTCTTTGCCATCCACAATCCAGACCATGTTCACGAGATCAACTTCATAGAGAACCTCGCCGTTGATGGTCAGCTTGGCGTAGCTGTTGGTGCTGGACACCTTCGTGGTGGAGCTGTCGCCCTGCTTATGCTCACCGGAGTCAATCTCCTTGTGACGCCCACGAACGACCAGTTCGACGGCCTGCACTTCACCAGTGTCATCACGCTGGATAGACTCCGCAAAGCGCAGCATGATGCCGTCCACATTTGGCGTGCCCATTTGCTTGAACAGCTGCGCTTCGGTACCGCCGAGCGTGAACTCGGTATCCAGTGCGCCGTCGTCCAGTCCCAGGCTGATATCCACGGCGCCCGGCATGCCGCCGCCGCGATATTTTTCAAACTTCTCAGTCAACTTCGGGAACGTAAGGGATTCAACGATCCCCACATAGTTGTCCCCGTCGTTGAACATGTTCAGGTATTTAACCTTGCGTGGCAGTGCCATTTAATCCCCTTAGCCGTTAGCCTGGCTGGTAAAGTCCATCAGATAGGAGTCGGTGATACGCTGGCGCAGCATCAGGTTCTCCAGTGGCGGTACCGGCGTATAGTCGTAATCGATATACAGTTTCCCGGCTTTCAGCGTGTCCTTGCTGTTCAGGTCATCACTGATCCACGCATCACCACCCAGCAAGTAGCCCTGGCTGGTCATTTCACGCAGCTTCGCGCGGATACCTTCAACGATGTCGCGTGCCAGGGAAGGGGTCAGCGCCTTATCCATCGCCCAGAAGTGAGCTTCCGCCATGGTATCCATCAGGACCTGGGCGGTTCGGGTGTAACACTCGAACTGGAACAGCGGATCAGCACTGAGCGTGCGCACGCCCCAGAAGCGGAACCCGTCACGGCGGATCAGCGTGGTGATGTCTTTACCGTTCAACAGACCGGCGTCCGTGTTCGGGTCCTGTAGATCCCAGAACACATCTTGTGAAATACCGGTAACGCCCTGAACGGTTTTGTTAGACAGGCATTCGTGCCAGCCCACCTGTTCATCGACCAGGGCACGCAAACCCAGCGCGCGGGCAGTTGCCCAGGTGATCGCATCTGCGTTCAGGTTGGTATCCCAGCTGATGAAGTCAGGCCAGATCAGCATGGCTTCGCGGTCGCCGAAGTTATCGCGATAATTCATCGCCTCAACGATGTTGGCGCAGTTCCAGGCACCGATATACGCGAAGCCGCGCAGCTTTTTCGCCGTGGCAATAACTTCTGCGGCTACTGCCTGAGTGTCCAGACCCGGCGCGCCGAGAATGCGGGGTTTTACACCTAGTTTTTGTGCGGCGGTGAGGAGGGCTTTAAATCCGGTCGGTGAGGTGACAGCAGCACTCGCCGCCGCGCCGTTCTGGAGGGTCGGTTTATGCGCAGTATCCATCCCCAGGAGCGGCCCGAGATCGGTTTGACTGGTCACGGCCTGCGCCATGCCGATTGCTGAGTTTGCACCGGTGCTTACAGAGGTTACTGTAAATTTCCCGGTGGACTGGCTCCATGCCACTGTTGCGCCGGTCAGCTTGGCAGTAACTGCTGCTGCGACTGCGGCCAAATCAGCGGCACCGGAGAAATCGAGCCCGGTGATTGTTTTCAGGGCACCATCCACCGTGATTTTCAGCGTGCCATTGGTGACAGCATTAAAGCGGTCGATTGATTTTTCAGCGGAGGTCAGGGCCGGGCTGGTTAAGGTGCCGGAGGTGGCAGGGTTAGAACCGTTAACGGCAACCCCAGCAACTGCGACAGGGGAGTGCGCTGCATCCAGTCCAAGCAGTGGACCGGCGTCGGTCACAACGCTTACCTTCATGGCCACACCGAGCATAGACGCAATACCCGTTGAAGCAGATGTCAGCACAAAACTGCTGCCATTCCACGCCAGGGTAACACCGGTGAGTTTTGCGGAAATCGCCGCGGCGACAGCGGCCATATTTGCCGCGTCGGTACCTGCCGGGAGAGCTGACAGATCTACATCCACAAATGTCTGGGCGGTTCCATCAACGTTAACTTTCAGAATGCCGCTTTTCACTGCTTTGAACTTATCAAAGGTCAGTTCTGCGGCAGTTAGCGCAGCACCTGTCAGCGTGGCAGATGTCGCTGGGGTGGAGGACCCGGAAACGACTGAGCCGATCACATTGCTGGTTGTTGTGGCTTCGTCAGCGCCTTCTTCCACACGAACGACTACGACAACCGGGCTGGTCTGGTCAGCAATTGCGGTAAGCGCTTTTTTCAGCGTCCCAGAGTTGCCTGCTTTCGCGATGGCCGAGTTGATGTTGGTGATCAGTGCGGGTTTGTTTAACGGGAAAAATTCCGAATCAGCATCATCGCCAGTGCAGACCATGCCGATGATGCCGGTTGAGATAGTGCGGATCGTACGCGTACCTTCGTTAATCTCGGTGACGCGGACACCGTGGTGATAATCCTGAGCCATGTAGCGGTTCTCCTCATGAGGTTTCCGCTACATGTTGCTGGCATTTATACACATGTTCACTTGCTGGCCATTGTCCTGGATATCATACAACAGCGCTATGCAGGCACTGGCGGCCAGTTAATATCCGGGGCGGTAGAGGTGTCCAGTGCTTCCAGTGCATCCAGATAATCCAGCCAAAGGTTGTACTGTGCCAGTTCGTCACCTTTTAACCGTCCGATGACGGCCTTCCCCGGCCATTGCCGGTTATTCATATGATCGTTAGCCTGCTGAATGCGTGACTGCCGTTCTACACCTGCCGCTGCAATGAGCGCTGCACGTTCAGCAGCGGCATCTTTTACCCACTTACTCCCGGTCCATTCATCATATGGTGAGCCTGGTGCAAATATGGTGTACCCGGCGCGGATCTCACCAATGTAATCCACCTGGTGTGCGCTGCCGTCAGCTGTTGAATAAACCGTTTTTCCACGATTATCAGTCTGCTTATTCCATCCCGAACCGGTAAAGACGAAGGCTGTTCCCGCTTCCTCCTCGCCAGGGTCAATCATTGTGCTGCTGCCGGGTAAGCTCACTCCTTGCGGGATAAATTCGTCCGACCAGCCCGTATACTCTTTTGTTTCAGGATCGAAGTAAAAAACGCGGATGTCGCCTGCGGTGATTGCGTGTCCATTTTCATCAAAAATAAGTGTCATTATTTTGCCCTTACCAGGAGATTAAATGCGATGTTCCGTGGACGGTTTTCTGGAGCCGCGCGAACTTGCTTAGCGGAATCAAAATAGATATTTTTTTGGTTGAAAGTGCTTGTTGTTCCTGCAACAAGACCGGTCGGTATTAGCTGCGTCATTTCAAATGCACCAGATGCAGCGGCATTCACACCCATAGTGACATCAACAAACTGGCCTGTGATTGGTTGCTGGGCATCGCCCTGAGCACTTAATAAGGCTCGCCCGCTATCAACGCCCCGGCCATCATCCCAGATACGCAGAAATTCCCCACGAGCTTCTGTTAATTTCAGGCCTGGCCACACTAACGCAAGTTTTGGATAAGTCGCTGCTGAGAATGTCGCCCCGTTAAACTTTAAAAACACCATGTCGGCCCATTCTGGCATCACCGTATTAGGCATAGCTGCAGACGGCCAGAAGAACGGAATGCCAATAGGAGGCAATCCAGCTGACAGGCCAAGGTTATCGCGTGCGCCTGCTGGCGTTTTTTCTCCAGTACCGCCGTTGGCAATAGGTATGATGGTAGAAGAGTCGCTATTGAAGTTTTGCACAACATTAAAATTGCGGTTTCCCTTCACCCCCGTTGAAGTGACTATGTATTCTGATCGGTTGCTGGCACTTTGAGCGTTTGAAGTTACACGTAGCACCAGACGGTTTACCTGCGCCAGAACACACTCAATATTCGCGACTACAGATACGCCGAGCGTCAACCCGACAGGCGCATTGACCCATGCGCCTACTGTCGCCAGCCGTTTTTGTCCTGTTACAAAATCAGCCTGTTGCCAGTCCAGGGGATCTGCAACTGGCTGGACAGCAATGCCATATCCTAAATCCTCAAAACCTAACGTTTTGCGGCCACCTGCAGGCGTGGTTGCGCCAAGTCCACCATTAGAGAGGGGAATTACCGTTGTGGGGTCGCTGTTAAATTCCTGCACAACGTTGAACGTGCGGCTACCTTTCGCGCCGTTGATGACAACAAAATATTCATAACGCGCTGAGGCTGTCATGGATTGAGACGTTACGCGCAAGAAAAATCGGTTAGCGCTGGCCCGTGCACCCTCGCAGGCGATATTGACGACATCACCTGCAGGGTTCTTTAATTCTGCTGGGGCGTTAAGCCAGCCGGTAACGTTAGCGAGCTGATTCTGTCCGGTTACAAAATCTGCCTGCTGCCAGTCAAAGGCAGTTGTTGCAGTCTGGCTGGCTAAACCCAGACCAATTGCCGCCATAGCATCAGAACCAATCAACCGCCATCCATTAGCATCACCGCCCGGATACCAAGTAACAGATGTCCAGTTTGTGGCAGCGTCAGGTTGACCTCTACGCTCATAGATGCCCGCGCCAGTAAACATTAACTGAGCAAGTCCCATTATGGCGCCACCTGTTCTGCGCAATGACATAATAATGCTATTGTTTTGACCAGCTGACAGACCGACCGGAGAATCAGTTCTTTGTCCCGATAAAATGTAAGTCGTATTCTGAGCGAATGCTGTGTAATCAGACAGAGTAGTTACAGACGTTGGTAACACTTTTGCCGAACTCAGCCCGCCAACTTCGATCCAGTCAACCCAGGGGCCGTCTGTGCCGTTCCAGGTTCCGTTGAGAAAGCGAATAAAGAAACGCCCACCATCTGTGGTGTAAGTCTGCGTGCAGTTGCTCCGCCCGCCAGGGTACACCTCAAAAACGCCTCGCTCAGTGGCAGGGTAGCCATTTGCAGTTGTAGCCGTCCCGTTTCCTGACTGTCCCCATTTCCCGATATAGTCCGACGTTGGCCCGTAATTGTTCAGGTTGGCATTATTGGGCAGGTTGCCCCGCATCAATATTGCTGGCGCTACTGCTCGGGTGACAAATTCCGTTGTTGCGAGCTGCGTATCATTTGACGATTGCGATGCTGTTGGTGCTGTCGGTTTTCCGGTCAGAGCTGGATTAGCAAGCGGTGCTTTTGCGGCCAGGGCATTGACCATGGTAGTCGCAAAGTTCGGGTCGTTTCCGAGAGCGGCAGCCAGTTCACCCAGCGTATCCAGTGCGCCAGGTGAGGCGTTAATCAGTGCATCGATTGCCGCTTTTACAAAAGCAGTGTTGGCAATTTGCGTATCGCTTGCCGTCTGTGCTGCTGTTGGTGCAGTCGGTTTTCCGGTTAGCGCCGGGCTGGCAAGTGGTGCTTTAAGGCTGGTCGCATCCATGACTGTTTTCACCGCTTTTGGGGTGGCGGCTTGAGTTTCTGATGCGCTGTTTGTGGCGCTGTTGAGCTGCGTAAATCCTTTGGCTGTCAGCGTGGCGTCAGGGTGGTTACGTGATTTTGCATGCTTGTCGATTTCGCTATCGACATATTCCTGCGTAGCCATCACGGTGGCGGTGTCCATGGTGATGGTGATCGCATTGACTTCGCTGACCGCAATCACCATGCGGATAACCATCTTACGTCCGGCCCCTTCGCTTAATGACGGCTTATAGGTGTCTGCCATATTGCCGACGGCAAGCAGCGTGCCGGCGGCATCATACAGAGCCATTTCACGTAGCCAGAAACCGCCCGTTTCCGGTGGGATCACCAGTTCGGCAACGATATTTTTCGGATCGCTGGCATCAATACTCGCTCTGTTAATCGGCGCTCGATGAACTTCATTGACCAGCTTTGTCTGGGCAGGGTTCGGGGTAGGCAGCGTGCCGCCGCCATCACCTACGGCCATTTTCGCGGTATTGTCCAGAACAATGCTGGCGGTGCCAGCCAGAACCGCCGCGATTTTTGCGGCACCTGCAGTGGTGATAATAGTTTTAAATTTCGCCATGATAATTACCCTGGATAAACCGTAATAATGTCGCCGTCATAAATGATCCCGCCGGTGTACAGATAACCCGGGACTTCCTGAACGATGTTGATGGAGCAATGGCGGCTGACGGGCCGGGCGTCACTGATGAGCCTGTCCATTTCGGTGTTCATGTTGGGCGTCATGCCGCTTTCCGGCACACCAATGTCCAGTTCGAACGTGCCGGGTGTGGCATTGTTTTCCCACCACTCTGTAATGCCAATGATTCGCCCGAGCGGGCCAACTGCGCTGCGGATAGCAGCAAGCGTTCCTTTACGACGGTGAATGAAAAAGGCGTCACTGACGGCCTTGCGCTTGACGTTCTCTGCCCAAGTCTCATCCCAGCGGTCAACAGAAAACGCCCAGGCCAGATAGGGCAGAAACTTCACCGGACAATTCCACGGGTTCCACAGGTCACGCAGCGGCACATCAAGATTGCTGATATCGCTGCAGGCTTGCGCCAGTCGGCGCTCAAGGACAGACGAACCCGGAGGGAGCAGGCTATTCATCTGTTCCCCCGATAATCACGGTTGAGGCTGTGCAGTAAGCCGCCTTTGATTTATCCAGCACGACATCAGCAGCAGGCGCAGTCAGCTCTACGCGCTGGACCCCTTCCACATGGAGTGCGCCGTAAATAGCAGATTTGCGGATATCGCGACCCAGACGCGACTGGGCTTTTATGTATGTCTGCAGCCGCTCAATGGCCGCCGCTTTGATGGGCTCCGCTTCCGGGCCTGGGTAGAGATAGAGCTTTGCATCGATGGTGTAATTCACGATGGTTGCGGACTGTACTGTTACGCGGTCAGCCACTGGCCGCACACTTTCATCGTTGAGCGCGGCAGTCACCACTGCAAGCAGATCCGCCGCTGCCGTTCCATCTCCTTCGCGGGAAAGCACTGTGACGGTGACATTTGCCGGAGACGGGCTGACAGCCGATGCATCAGCCACACGACCATCAGCACTGCGCGCGTGAAATTCATAAGCTGCAGACGGGCCAGCAACGCTCAGCCCCTCCATTGCCGCTGGTATGCGCTGGCGAAGATCAGGATCCGACTCCATGACCGCCTCCACCGGCGGCACTGCCGTCGGGTCTTCTGGGGTGATCGTAAGTCGCCGCACGTTATTGTTGGCCGCCAGCTGTTCAAGATCACTGCCGATGGCATAGGCAACCATTACGGCCTGCGCTGCCTCGTTAATACGCTGCCTGAGCAGGATTTCACGATAAGTATTCTCCTGGAGGAGCTTAACTATCGGGTCTGATTCCAGTTCCAGAGCGCGGGTAACCGCTGCCTGCTCTTCTACCGGGTATAACGCAATAAAATTCGCCTTACGCTGCGCATAGAGACTCTCAAAATCGGGGACATCCACGACTTCCGGCGGTGGTAGCTGCGACAAATCGACAACGGCCATACTCAGGCTCCCAGTTCTACAGACAGATCAACAGGGCCACCGTCTGAGCGGTACCCGGTAAGCTCAACCACCATCGAGCCGTTCATTGCGCCCGTAATGTTGATGGTGTTCAGCTGAATGCGCGGCTCCCAGCGCGACAGCGCCCCATAAATCGCAGCCATCACTCGCAGCTTGGTGACGCCGTTCTGTGGCTGGTCAATCAGCTCCGGTATCAATGAGCCATATTCGCGACGGGCAACCCGGCTACCGACCGGCGTAATGAGGATGTCCCGCACTGACTGGCGCACGTGGTCCAGATCGGTAATGCGACTACCGTTTTTTTGGTTCATGCCGATGTACTTCATTAAGCCGGGCCTCCTGTATTGCTGCCGCCTGATGTCACTCCGGAATGTTTATGCGTATGAACAACAACACCGTTCGAAGACATAGAGCCACCGGTCTGTTCAACCGGTCCTTTAATCACTGTTTTGCCAGCGTTAAGGGTGAATTCATCGGTGTTCATCTCGATGCTTTCAGAGTCATAAATGGTCTTCTTTACCCCTGAGACATGAAGCGTCCCGGTTGTCGGGCTGTATTCGAATCGCGCGCCGTCCGGAAAGACCATCACCATGGCTTTTTCGTCAGTGGAGGGCGGCATCCGGTCATTGGAGTAAATCGCAGGCAGCACAAAAGCCGCTGAGAGATCACCCCCAACGGACAGCAGTAACACCTGCTCATCTACAGATGGTGCCCACCATGTAACAGCGCCCCCGGCGCGCGTAGTCAGCCAGGGGATCCAGTTTGTTACCAGTTCGCCTGTCGCCACCCGGCAAAGCCAGTTTTTGGTATCCACTTCGGTGACAGTCCCCGTGCGGATCACGTTCAGCAGCAGGCGCAGGAGTTCGTTGATATCGTTTTTTGCGCTCATAGATGCAGACTGCCACAGGCAAAATGACAGTCGATGGAGAGGCGTTGTCTGGTTTACAGGACAATCAGCGGGACAGGTGAGTGAGGATTATGTCGCGGACCATCTCTTCTGAAACGTCGGTTATACCCAGCAATTCACGGCGGGCATAGGTGACTTCCGGGCCATATTTGCTGACCCGATCTCTTAACCCGTAATGGTGCACACGGGCAATGCGCATAGCGCGTGGATCAAACTTAACTTCCGCGCTGTCAGCGGTGGCGCTGGCTTTCATATAGCGATTGGTTCGTAGCTTGCTGAACATCTTACGGCGGACACGACCCTGTTTCGCCCGGCCAGAAGATTTTCGCGGCTCGAATGCAGTGCCATCCGGATTTTTTTGCATGGCGATATTGTTCTGCTGTTGCTTACGCAGTTCTGTCGCCACGTCGCGCATCAGCTTACGGCGTTCTGGCGGGGAAAGCTGCTTCAACAGGTCATCCAGCCAGAACTCAATATTCTTAAGGTTTTCCATGGCTCAACCAGTAGTTGTCCTGCTCTTCAAGGTTGCCCGGCTCAGGGATCGCTGTCACTGTTGCCACCCCGCCGTCAACGGAAACCAGAACACGCTCGGTCAGCTCCAGAAAGATGCCGATATCCGCCAGGTCATTCCTGAGAATGTCGGCCTCAAAACTGAAAAGTCTTTCCCGCAGCTCATCATTGGCCAGCGAGTCCGCCTGGTTGACCATCAACCAGTTCAGAATAGCGGCCATCAGTATGTTCTGGTCGCCGCTGTAGTCGGTGATCACCAGATTCAGCGTGTAGCGGTATTCCCATCCCTGAGCAGGAAAGCCGGTGGAAACCACCCGGCCTTTATCAATGTAAACGTGCAGCGCTTCGGGGTTCGCTTTCAGGTACGGAACGCCAGCGCCGAGAGCTGCGCGCAGCGAGCGAGGCTTATTCATGCTGTTGCTCCTGGCAGTCCACAATCATGTCCACTTTCGCTGCGCATACTGCCCAGTCCCCCTCTGCCTGTTCTTTCGCTGCCAGCAGATCGCCGTTACTGACCGGGCTGCTTTCCATCAGGGTGCAGCGCGTCACTTTGGGACAGGAAAGAGTGATAACCTGCGGCCCCGGTAATCGCCGGTCGCCGCTGCAACCGGATAATACTGTCAGGCAAAGGCTCAGCAGCCCAGCCAGCGGCTTGTTCATCTTCACGGATCACCTCCTGAATTTGCTTCTGGCGACCGGCTGCTGCCGCCCGTAGATCGTCATTGGTTTGCTGGAGCTGCTGCTGCAGATTGTCGTTTGCTCGGGCGACCAGATTCACCGCGATCAGCTGACTGTTTTTTTCACTGAGCTTTTCACCCATCTCCGCGACCGTCTTTTTTTGTTCGCCGACCTGTTTCAGCGTTCTGCTGAGCTGCCAGCCCAGCAGGGCCGACAGCGCCAGCAACGCGGCGATGACTACGCTGAGGGTTCTGGACATGGTTTGATGCCGGATAACATGAGGAGGGCAGAGCGGATGAATCTGAAGCCCAGCAAGGCGGCCAGATAGCAAATGGCCGTAGTGATACTGCCAGCATTAAGCAGACAGGCGGTGATGAGCACTATCACCATAATGAAACGCAAATGCTTCCTTAGCGTCAGCGTTCGGTTTAATCCCAGCGCGCGGATCGTAATATCTGCAAATCCTGTCCGACCATCTTTCAGCCATAGCGCCTGTGAAACCAGGCCCGAGGCGATCAGCAAAAGGGAAACCGAGACGCCAAACCACGCCCAGGCAAAGATGATGGTCATTGCCAGGCTTTGTGGCCAGATGAAGCCCAGGCCAATCATGACCAGCAACGTAATATCAAACATCCAGCGGGTATATTTTTTCACTCGTTAGCTCCTTTTATGCACCATGCCAGCTCCCGCGCGCGGCGGTTCTCCAGCCCTTTGCTTTTCACACCATTGACGTAAACCCAGCGCGGCAACTGATTGCATGCCTGCCACCACTGCTGGCGATTGATAAAAGAGACCATGGTCGAACGGCAGATCGCGCCCGTTCCGACGTTAAACCCGATACTCACCAGAGCATCGTAAACCTGCTGGGGAGGCCTGGTTGTCAGGCAGGCATCCAGCCTTTTCTCTGTCAGCAGCACATCGCTCAGAAGGTTGTCAGCGGCCTGGTGCTCGGTGATGTTCTTGCCCGGCACCACGCCAGCCGTATGGCCGATCCCGCTGGTCCATACTCCGGCACTGCATTTGTACGGCGTGAGCTGGCAGCCCTCGTAATCTGCGATAAGGCGCAGACCCTCCGGCGATGTCTTGAGCATCTGGAACTGGGGCAGGGTGGCGGCGATTGCCAGGACCACACCGATCAGGCAGCGTTTAACGATTTGCGCGTTCATATGCCTCCTGACTTACTTCCCCGTTTTTTCGCAGCAGATATGTTTTGCGGCTGTAGTACCAGTAAACAGCAAAGGTGCATGCGCCCAGAACCATCGAAAAGACGGATGCCATATCCCTGACAGAGAAGTCACCCAGCCAGGCCAGAAACAATGCGATACCGTATGTGATAGCGGCGATCACTCTCTCAATAGTCATGCTCACTCCCATAGCTGAATCGTCCGGGCAACAGGCGCTGGCGTCTGGTCAGGTAACTCAATTTCATGGCCATGTGGCAGGAAAGGCCCTAACTCTGCCAGACCGGGGTTTGCGTTGAGTACAAGCTCAGTCATCCCCTGCGTTCTGCCGTAGTGTCGCCAGCAAATGGCGTCAACGGTGTCATGCTGCTGCGCCCGGACTTTCATCAGATAAGCTCCACGGTCATATGCGTCCGGTCCTGTACGCCGTTTATTGCCCAGTGAGCGTTCCGCCACACTTCCCCAATTGCCTCATCGAGCGCATCGGATTTCTTAACGCCCTCAGCTGTTGCGTCGTAATCCCGGTATTTCTCCATCAGCGTGGCGCGGGCCCAGCTGAAAACAGCCTGTTTGTAAAACGTTACCCGGTGCGAAATACCGTCAATCTTTTCCGCAGGGACATCGGCCAGGGATGTGTAACCGGCTCTCTGCTGGTTTTCGCGATAAATGAAAAGCTCGGCGTTAACTTCCGCAATTGCGGTACGAAGCGCTTTGCGCAGACGTTCAGGCGTTACCGTTCCGTCCACCCGCATGTCTTCCCTGTATTCCTGCAGGCTGAGATCAGGAAAAAAGAAGGTGTTGCTGATGGTGTCCTGGGTATCCTGCGCCGGTTCAGGTGAAACGAATGTCAAACTCATGCATTCTCCTTGGGTGGGAGGTGGACGGGGTTTTGATGAGGCTAAAAGCCTGTCGCCACCCCGTGCCTCCCCGTGCGCGGGTCACGTTCGGTCAGGCTTCGGCGGCCTGTCGCAGCTGTCGGTTCAGCTGCTCAATGTCTTTCTTAACACCACAGCGGTTATCGAGCTGCAGGGCACGGTTCAGGTGGTTCAGCGCAGCAATCGCCTGATCGTTATCGCGAAGGGCATAACCCAGTGCTTTATGCAGTCGGGCACGGGACTGATCGGGCATGTCATGCGGGTCAACCAGCTCCAGCGCCTGCGTCAATAGTGCCGCGCTAAAAGTCTGCTTTGCCGTATATGCGCGCATCGCCGCGTCAGCAAACTCTTCTGCAATCGCCGTTGCCGTGGTGCGGTTGTAGCGCGTCGGCAACACCCAGCCATGTTTCAGGGCATGATGGCCAATCGTCAGGGCCCCGTGATAATCACCGGCATCGATACGCCAGATCATCACGTTCATGACAACGTCGTCCTGCTGGGAGCCATCTCCGGCCAGGATCCCGGCCACCCATGGTTCGTACTTCGGCAACATGTCGCGTTTCAGTTCGGCTTTCTTTTCCGTTGACTGCGTACCTTTCAGGCGCGCCATATCCTCGGAGAGATAAAGCAGCATATGGTTATAACCGCTGAGAGCCTGCCGTGGACCGCCCTCACGGGCGGCCTGTTCGGCTTCAGCCCGCAGGCGGTGTGCGCGTGCGGGTGAGGTCATTACGGATTACTCCCTGTACCAGAAGCGGCTGGGGTCCAGTCAGCTTTAACCTTGATGTTTTCAACCAGCGCAAGGCCGCGATAATCCTCAATGACGTAGGCTTCATTGACAGACTCGAAGTTCTCGATGCGGTCACGTTTCGGGTTGTCGATCACAGCACGGCGGCGGGTGTCTTCCTGCCAATAAATGGACAGATTATCCAGGCGGGTGATCAGCAGCGTTTCGGTCGGGAAGAACGGCGCACGGATCACCGGCAGACCACCCATACGTTTCTGGCTGATAATCAGGTCAGCGGCCAGCGCTTCGGTGTTTTCCTGCTGCTTGTTGACGATAGGGAAATATTTGTCAGCCAGCATGTCACGGCCACAAATCACCACCAGACCATCATCGTCTTGGTAGACCTCATCAACCAGGTTGTTAACGGCATCCATCACCAGGGCGTCCAGGTTCTCGTAATCACCTTTCTTACCAACGTGGATCTCGTTGCGCTTGGTGCCGCCGGACGGCGTGATACTGTCCATAACGTGCGCCACGGCATTGGTACGGATGTTTTCCAGCCATCCGGTGTTCACGTCCTGGAGCTTCGGATTTGAGCTGCGGTTTGAAGACGCCGCACGGCTGGTACCGTTAAAGCCGATCATGATGCGGTCCAGCGCCTGGCGCTTCACGATGGCATCGCGGATGCGGGTCTGGAAGTCCTGGAATTTCGCCCACATGTCGATTTTTGCGTAAGTCAGCGCAGTGTCGAAGTTGGTCTGGGTGCACTTGTATGGAACACCGCTCAGATCGGTCGGGTCGGTTGGCTCGCGGTCTTTGCTGGTAGTGTCAGTGGTACCGGCGATAGTGGTACCCACACCAAGACCCAGGGGCTGGCCAGTTTGCTCAGACACAGGCACTACGTTGACCAGAGTCAGGAAAGTTGCAGATTGCTGAATCAACGTTTCCAGGCTCTGCGCTACTGACGGGGTAACAGAGAATTTTTTACCGATGTCGTCCACAGAGACATCGTTCAGTTCTGCCAGACGCGTCAGGTAGGCATTGTATTTAAGGCGAGTTTCTTTTTTCACTGGTTTGCTCCATCAGCAGTTGGTCAGTTCGCCGGAGGTCTGGCTGCCACCCGTAGATAACGGGCGACGGTCCTGGCGGCCATCTTCGCGAGATAATTTTTCCTGCAACCCGGAAAGCTCTTCCTGCGTCGCAGTGAACTGTTCTTCGAGTGCTTTGAGTCTGGCTGCATAGGTGGCCATCTGGTTTTCATGGTCATCAACGCGGCCGGAAAGGGTGTGGTGCTCTTCTGCCACAGCTTCAACAGCACTGTGAACATCAGAGAAACGGGCATCGTCGCTGACTTGCTTGCGTGACAGCAGCTCCTTAACGCGACTGAACAGGCTCGTTTTTTCCGACACATCTTCAAATTCGATGACGGTTTCTTCTGCAGCAGTGAAGAGGTTGTCTTTGTCCTGCTTGCGGCGGGCCAGCGGGTTAGCGGAAGCATTCGCGCTGAACTGCAGCATTTCAGTACCGAGGCTCGCTGGGTCATCCGTTACCGCCAGGCCAACCAGGTAGGCTTTGCCGGTGTCGGAGAACTTGGTATTCACTTCCATGGAGGTGAACAGCTTTTGCAGGCTAGCGGTGTAGTTGACCAGATCGTCAGTTGGGGTCATCCAGGCGTACAGCGCCATTTTCCCGGCCAGCGCTTCCGGTGCCGTGAGCACTTCGGTTTCCAGGCGGTCCACGGTACCGAAACGGCGGAACATACTGTCAGGTGTGAAGCCCTTGATGTGCTCCATGTTAATCAGCGCGGTGTACACCGCCGGATCGTAACTGGCGGCCATTTCCTCCAGCCACGAACGCTCAATAGTGCGCCCGTCAGTGGTGGCACCTTCCACCCCGATACGGAAACGCTTCGATTTTTTTGCCATCTGCCAGGCTCCGGTAGTTTGTTCATAACATCTAAGAGCCTTTATGTTTGCTGGTTGTAACCGACTGAAACAACGAAGGGCAATTGTGGCGGTGCTGGCACAATGACCAGTAGCGGAAGCGCTTTCCGGCGGCAAGTAGTCTGGCGGCATGAACGCGACGACTATAAACCCGGACCTCGATCCCCGTAGACAGGCTATGTTCCTGTACTTCCAGGGGTTACGCATCGCCCGCATTGCTGAAATGCTGGGAGAGAAACCTGCAACCGTTCACAGCTGGAAGAAACGCGACGAGTGGAGTAAATACGGGCCGCTGGATCAGATGCAGCTCACCACCGCGGCGCGCTACTGCCAGCTGATAATGAAGACTGAAAAAGAGGGGAGGGATTTCAAAGAAATCGACTTGCTGGCGCGTCAATCCGAACGTCATGCGCGAATCGGCAAGTTCAACGGTGGCGGCAATGAGGCGGATCTCAATCCGAACGTGGCCAACCGGAATAAAGGCCCACGACGCCAGCCGGAAAAGAATGTCTTTACCGACGAGCAGATCGAGAAGCTGGAAGATATTTTCCGCGACAGCATGTTTGGCTATCAGCGTAACTGGTGGGAAGCGGGCAACAAACACCGTATCCGCAACATCCTTAAATCACGCCAGATCGGGGCAACGTTCTACTTTGCCCGGGAGGCGCTGATTGATGCCATCACCACCGGCCGCAACCAGATTTTCCTCTCTGCTTCCAAAGCCCAGGCCCACGTTTTCAAACAGTACATCGTCGATTTTGCCAAAGAGGTTGATGTTGAACTTAAAGGCGACCCGATGACTCTTGGCAACGGGGCATGCCTCTACTTCCTCGGCACCAACGCCCGGACGGCACAGAGCTATCACGGCAACCTGTATCTCGACGAATACTTCTGGATCCCCAAGTTCCAGGAGCTGCGTAAAGTGGCATCCGGGATGGCGCTGCATAAGAAATGGCGCCAGACCTATTTTTCTACTCCGTCCAGCCTGACTCACAGCGCCTATCCGTTCTGGTCAGGTGCGCTCTACAACAAAGGCCGCGCCAAGGCTGACCGCATAGACCTTGACCTTACTCATACGCATCTTGCGCCCGGCATTCTCTGCCCGGACGGACAGTACCGGCAGATCATCACCGTAGAAGATGCGGTCAATGGTGGCTGTAACCTGTTCGACCTGGACCAGCTGCGCCAGGAGTACAGCCAGGACGAATACCAGAACCTGCTGATGTGCGAGTTTGTGGATGACCTGGCCAGTGTCTTCCCGCTCTCCATGCTGCAGGGCTGCATGGTCGATAGCTGGGAGGTCTGGAACGATTTCGAGGCGATGATGCAGCGGCCATTCGGCTGGCGTCCGGTATGGATCGGTTATGACCCGGCGAAGGGAACGCAGAACGGGGACAGCGCCGGGTGCGTGGTGATCGCACCGCCGGACGTTCCGGGCGGTAAGTTCCGTATTCTGGAAAAACACCAATGGCGCGGCATGGATTTCCGTGCGCAGGCGGCGGCCATTGAGAACCTTACAAGGCAGTACAACGTGACCTATATCGGCATCGATTCAACTGGTGTCGGCCATGGCGTTTACGAGGGTGTGAAAGCGTTTTTCCCGGCGGTCCGGGAGTTCGTCTACAACCCGAACGTGAAAAACGCCCTGGTACTGAAAGCCTATGACATCATCAGCCATCACCGGCTGGAGTTCGACGCAGGCCATACCGACATCGCCCAAAGTTTTATGGCCATTCGCCGCTCAACCACCGCCAGCGGCAACCGCCCAACTTATGAAGCCAGCCGCAGCGAAGAAGCCAGCCATGCGGATCTCGCTTGGGCCACCATGCACGCCTTATTCAACGAACCGCTGGAAGGCATTACGACCGGCAATACCAATATTGTGGAGATTTTCTGATGGGGAAACGCAAGAACCGCCAGCCCTCGCAAACCATGACCAGCGAGAACAACGCTCCACGAGCAGAAGCGTTTTCCTTTGGCGACCCGGTTCCGGTGCTGGACCGCCGCGAATTGTTGGACTATCTGGAATGCGTACGCATGGAGAACTGGTACGAGCCGCCGATCAGCTTTGACGGCCTGGCGCGCACGTTCCGGGCGGCAGTGCATCACAGCAGCGCGATTTATGTGAAAAGAAATATTCTGGCCAGCACTTTCATTCCCCATCGCCTGCTCAGCCAGCAGGCGTTTTCCCGTTATGCCCAGGACTTCCTTATCTTCGGCAACGCCTATCTGGAGAAACGCAAGAACCGGCTCGGTCAGGTTCTGGAACTGCGCCCGTCACTGGCCAAGTACACCCGCCGCGGCGTAGACCCGGACACTTACTGGTTCGTACAGTACGGCCTGACCAGCCAGCCTTATGAGTTCGAGCCAGGGTGTCTTTTCCACCTGCTTGAGCCTGATTTAAACCAGGAGATCTACGGCTTGCCGGAGTACATTTCCGCTATTCCGTCCACCCTCCTGAACGAATCTGCGACGCTGTTCCGCCGGAAGTATTATCTGAACGGCAGCCATGCCGGCTTCATCATGTACATGAGCGACCCGGCGCAAAATCAGAGTGATGTCGATAACATACGTAAAGCACTGCGCGAGTCGAAAGGGCCGGGCAACTTCCGCAACCTGTTCATGTACAGCCCGAACGGTAAAAAGGACGGCATCCAGATCATCCCACTGTCTGAGGTTGCGGCCAAAGATGAGTTTCTGAATATCAAGAACGTGAGCCGTGATGACATGCTGGCAGCCCACCGCGTACCGCCGCAGATGATGGGCATCATTCCCAACAACGTCGGCGGGTTCGGTGATGTCGAAAAAGCGGCCAGGGTGTTCGTCCGGAACGAGCTGCAGCCGCTGCAGCGTCGCATGCTGGAAGTAAACGACTGGCTGGGCGAGGAGGTGATAGCCTTTGAGGACTACGAACTGAGCGAGCCAGAGGGTTAAGCCTCACCGACTACCAATCCCAACCGCCGATCCCGGCGGTTTTTTTTCGCCTCTGTGGTGCTGACCACCACCAAAGCCTCTGTAACGCTCTGTGCCGCTTCGCTATGTTTAGACCCGCTGCGCTTCGACTCCGATCCTTGCGCACCGACAGCGCCCCAACGCGGCGCGATTTGCCACCATCCCGACCCTGCCTCCCCTTCAAAAATTGCGCGATTAGCACCATTTCACCCCAAAGCGCGCGCTCGTAGCCCCGCCACGCCTGCCCGCTTCGTGTAATAGTTTTCATGCACTGCAACAAATACGAAAAAGCCCGCTATTTCTGGCGGGCCCGAGGCAAAACGATCCTTTTGCGATCATGCGATTTCATGCAGCATAGACATGCACTGGTCAGGAGCCGTCAAAAGGTGGGGGGAGGTTGGCTTGCTGGCGTTGAACTGCAGATGTTTCTTCCAGCATAAAAAAGTTATTGGCAATGCAAACGATAGACTCCAGCGCCAGCGAGTTTTCATCCTGGATCTTACTCACCATCAAAGCGTTCTCAGCTACCGACCTGACGCAGGCCATATACTTTTGCGCATAATCACCTTCAGACACACAACCCCCTCTATGCTTTGCTATCAACAAAATCAGTCAACCGGCATATGAATGCCCCTATGTAGAGCTAATTTATCAAAGCGCTCGTAAAAGCTAATAGGTTCGCCGGAAGAAAGTCAGAACATTATACAGGCATTTCTGAAACCATACTGCATAATACTGTATAAATAAACAGTATTGTTCGTTCGAAACAAGTATGCACAAAAAAGACGGGTAAGCGCAAGGTCATTCATCTTACTGATTTGAATAAATTTTAATGTCACTTATGCGCAAAAAATGACTGTTATTTTTAACATTGAAACGGTTTTTTAAAAGCTGATGTTAACCTCTTGATTAATCTTTCATCCTTTCGGGAATATCGCGGTTAATGACCCATTTTGTCAGTGCAATATGCTTTCAAGCGGCGCAAGACAGGGTTGCAAGTTGGAATAATGTTGTGTATCTGTGCTCATGAATTAATCACTTTCATAGATCGAATATATGAAATTGATCGTTAAAATCGATCATGCGTGAAATAAAAAAGCCTCCGGAGAGGCTTGGTTAATCTTTAACGCCGTGACATGTCACATCGTTAGCTTTAGCTCATGCCACCCGAGGGTGTTCCAGCACCGAGAATCACCCGAGCATGGACAGGACTGCACTGGCAGTTTTTCACCGCACTTTCCACATTGCCTGGTGCTGATAGACTTAATGCGTCCTTTCAACCGGGCGGCGTCCTGGCGGATCAGCATGGCAATGTATTCGCCCATTTCATATGGAGCGCGACCCGGACGCCGGGCGGCGCAGCTCTGCTCCAGCATTGCCATTTCTTGCTCGTCGAGCTGCAATTCCATTATCCGCACACCGCCGGCTGCCTGGCGTGCTCGCTGCGCTGCTTTTCGTTCTGCTGCTGACTTTGCCATCACTTCACCTTCTGCTGCGGTGCTGCGTAAAGGGGCTTAATTTCCAGCGCCGTATCGGCCTTATACGCTTTGGCCTGCACTATGTTCTTCAACAGAGCTGTCCCGACCATATAAGCCACCGGCTCCTGTTTCATGCTGTCCGTCAGCGCCGCCAGTTCGATACTCAGCAGAACGTATCCCGGCATCCATTGACCAAGTTCAGCAACGTGCGTCACGTTCACGCTGATGTATTCCCCAGTGAATGCCTCTTCGTTCGGGTCCCACTCGCACATGTCGAGAATGTCGCCAGCTTGATACTCACGGTCATTCCAGCGCAGTTCTGCGCGCTTAAGACCGTCGCGAACCGGTGCGAAGTATTCAGGCCAAATCTTGAGGTTATGCGTTTTGCCTGTTTGTTCTTTTGTGAATTCCATTATTTGTTTGCCTCAAATACAGCACGCGCAAAGCCGCGTGGAGTTAAACTACGTAATTGTTTGGTTTTAGGAGATTTGCCGCCCAAGTAGGCCCAGCCCCAAAACTTGCCGATGTGTGGCACTGGTTTTGGCTCCGGCATGACAAATCCGTTACCGCCCCAGATATAGGTTTTTTTGGTGTAGGCGTCGCGGGCTGGCATCCGTGGGTGATACTGCTCCTCGTTGCCCGTCATGTAACCGCCGTACAGGTATGGATCAAAGTAGTAATCTGGCTTGCGCCAGAGGGAAGACATTTTCCCGACCGGGTTTTCTACCAGCCACCGCGCGCCAACGTGGTTGGCTATCGCCTCGACCCGTTCTGCGTTGCGTATCGCCTGCCTGATTGCCTCGTCGGTTCGCTCATGTTTTGCGCCTGCAACGGTCAGCATGGTGCAATCTGGGAATGCAAAGATGATTTGCGGGTCAGGGATGCCGCGCTTGCGAATGCCGCTATAAAAAAAATCATCAATCCAGATATTCACGTAATGAAGGTTTTCATGCTCCATACGGATTTTGTACGCGCCGTGGTTGCCCTCGTCAGCGTTGAAGCAATAGACGGTATGGCCCGCCTCTGCCCATGGCAGGCCCATGATCCCCGAGCCGTCAAATAGTGACCAAATGACCATTTACTCCCCCTTGATGCCAGCTGCGCGGCGTTCTTGCAGCTCGACAACCGCAGCATGAAAATTTCTCCACCACACCTCATCAACTGCGGGGCTATAGCGGGACAACATTTTTTCTGCGGACTGGCGCAGCGTTTCCAGCTCCGCATCTGTGATTTTTTCTGCTTCCACTTTATTTCTCCTTATACCGATATGAGACGCCCAGCCGTTCCAGCCAGGTGTTGATAGTTGTCATGTTGGATTGAGGGGCCTTGCCCCGGATTCGATAGAGCGTGCCGTCCCGAGTGGATTCGTAGAGCACGCTATCCAGCGCGATTTTTTGGCCGGAGAGAAGCAGGCCGATCTCGGTTTCACCGATATCCCAGCCTATCGACTGTGCGAAATCGCGGATTTTCTCTGCTGGCTCGCCTGCCACGAAGCGGCGTTCTTGCCTGGTTGCGCGGTCGCGCTTCTGCCGTTTGGCATCAGCAGCTTCCTCAGATAAACGGCGCGCGATCTTTTTCTTCTCTTTACGGCTCAAAGAGCTGAGATCACGGCCTTCAAGATTGAGTTCTGTCGTTTTTTCCACCGCCCGCGGCTCCCGCGTACAGTTATTGACAGAACTCCGAGGGGCGGCTGCGCCGCCTGAAAAATCAACTTCAAAACCAGAAGCGTCATCGCTCTGGCGTTTCGGGACGATTTTGTATTTCGTCGTGCGGGTGTGGATCTGCGAATCAGTGCCCACAACAGGAGAGTAAAGTCCGGAGATTTTCGAAACGTCATCGCCGTAGATGTTGCCGTTTTCCGTGACCTCGTAGCACAGGCGTACACGGAGTTCATCGCGGGAAACCAGCGGGCCGCCCTGGGCGTTAACGTACTGATCCCATGCGCTGCCGTCGGCTGCCTGCCGCACCGGTTCTATTTCAGGATGCAATACCAGTTCACGATCACCCAGGCGACGGAGTTCACGCCAAACCGTGACCGGCGCACCGCCAATTTGCTGGAACTGACGGATAGCCCAACGAGACGACCAGGCGCTGACGCGGCGGGCCATCTCTTTCAGTGGCTTGCCTGTTTCGTCATCCAGCTCATCATCCAGTTGATAGCCGTCGATGTTCTTTGAGATGTATTTGGCGATATAACCGGTGGCGCTGCCTTTTTCTTTATCGATAGGCTTCATTTCGAAGCGGTTTTCAGCCGCTCCCGGTTCGTGGCCATCCTCCTGCATTGCATAACTGCGGAAAATCTCAGTAGCCTGCTGGATGTTCTCAGGCAGCATGAACAGCAGCAGGTGCCAGTGCGGGGTTTCGTCATGGTGGGGTTCAGCTACACGAAAGCCAAAGACGCGGATCCCTTTACGCAGCCATGCAGCGCGAGTTCGTGACCAGACTTTGCAGAGGTATTTCTGGGTTTCGCGCGGCGACGCCCCGCTGTACTTATTGTTGCGGCGACCGTCATATTGCATTGAGTGATATTTGGAGGGCGCGGTCAGGGTAAAAAAGGCGCCTGCGAGGCCGCGCTCATTGGCGATATCTTCAAAGCCGCGCATTCTGGCCATCAGTTCGCGGCGGCGGTTCGCCGGGTTAGCAACGCTGGCGGCTACCTTGTCGATCAGTGAAACGCGCTCACCGGTATCTTCATCTTCCAGCTCCATGGCTTTCAGAAACTCGCGGTTTGCTTTTTTCTGGGCAGTCCATTCTTGCAGACACGGATCGCTGCAGTATGCAGATGCCCTTTTATGGATGTAGCCTGCCGCAATCATCAGGTGCTCGCGCCAGCGCGCGTTTATACGCCGCAGCCGGTTGAGCCACCACTGAGGGGACTGCATGCGGGCAACGGCGCATAAAGCCTCTTCACCCTCCAGTTCTTCTTTGCAATAGGCCGTCCAGCATGGAACCGGCACATTCAAATGTGAAACGAGGAACCCCATACGGCCATAACCAGACAGCGTGGAAAAATGGGGATCAGCAGTACGGGCCAACTGAAACTCAAACTCGCGGTTAAACTCGCTGCCCAGGATGTCAGCAAGGTTATGCGCCAGTCGTTTCATCTCTTTTTTTCCAGCCCAGATCAGGCGGTAGAAATCACTGTTTAATGGGAGCAGAACTGCGGGTAATGAGCCCTGCGGCAGATAATGTTCGTTCACCTGATCGATACGGCTCAGAACGAAGCGTTCGAAGGTATTAAGCAGCCAGGCGTCAGCTGCTTTTTTACCTTTACGGTCTATGCGTTCCAGCTTTTGGGTGAAGTTACGGCGCACGAAGTGGGGGAGGGACGCCAGGCGGCGGCGAACCGCCCGGCTACGGTCTGGTTTTTCTTCCGTTTCTGCCAGTTCAGCAATAGACAGGAGTTTGCGGTTGCCATCTGGGGTGAGGTACATGATCCCGTGCGCAGTGTCGTCAGCCTGATAAGCTCCGACAGCGGCGCGGGGTTTGTTCCAGCTGTAAGCAAAATCGCTCACGCGCGGGCCTCATTTGTTTTTACGCCAGCAAAAGAGGCGCGAACCGAGCGGGCATATTTCACCGGCGAAGCTACAGCGATAATTTCTGCTGCTGCTTTACCTTCACCAGAAGCAACACCAATGCTGCGTTTGGCAGTGAGGGTATGGATTTTAAAATCGCGATAGAGGGAACGGGTCAGAGCCGTGTCGCTGTTGGACACGACAACCGTATGACCCTGAGCAGCCAGGCGCTCCAGCAGGCTGGCCAGAAGATACTGCTCATCCTCGGTAAACCCGGCGGTGTGGTATTTGGCAAAGGTGCCGTCATAAGGCGGATCGCAATAAACCACGTCACCGGCCTGAACCATTTCCAGCGTTTCCTCAAAGCTGGCGCAGATGAACGTTGCGCGTTTCGCTTTCTCTGCAAAGGCGCGGATCTCGCTTTCCGGGAAGTACGGCTCTTTGTAGTTACCGTAAGGCACATTGAAAATGCCCTGCAGGTTGTAGCGGCACAGGCCACGGTAGCAGTGGCGGTTCAGGTACAGGAAATAAACGGCGCGGCGCAGCCGGTTGAGTTCCTGGTCATGGTTGAAGACTTCACGGACGCGGTAGTAACTTTCAGCCAGGCTCATGCTCTCGAAAACAGCACGGGCAAGGGCGATAAAATTCTCGCAGTCTTCGGCAATGACGCGATAGAGATTAATCAGATCCGGATTGATATCTGCTACGAGATAGGCCGGGTAATCGGTGGACATCATCACCGCGCATGAACCCGCGAACGGTTCAACCAGGCGCGGACCAGCAGGGAGACGCTTAATCAGCTCAGGCATAATGGCTGTTTTGTTGCCAGCCCATTTCAGCATTGTGCTCACACGGCACCTCCGTTGTAATGCCTGCCTTTCAGCTCGTCGATTTCTTTACAGGTGACGCACAGATCGCAGCCGGGAACGGCAATGCGGCGCGCTTCCGGGATGGCTACGCCGCAGCTTTCACAGCGGAAAGAAGAAACCGCAGCGCTACGGCTGCGGGCGTTGTTGATGTTGCGCTGCAGGGTTTCCTCCACGCGCTGCTGCACGAGATCCATTGAATCGGCCATTAGCGTTTTTCCTCTGGAGTTACGACAAAATCACGATTGCTGAGTTGATAGGTGGTCTTCCCCTCATCATCTGCAGATCTTTGCCGTACGAATTCATCGATATTGAAAACAGCCATGCGCCCCTCACGACCCAAGAAAACGCCATGGTGGGGTGGGCGAGAATTGGAACGGCTGGTTATTACCACCCGCTGACCCGGTTTTAAGTGGCTGGTTTTCATCAATGCAGCTCCTGCGCTTCGTTGGTGATGATCACAGCTTCAAGGCGCAGAAGTTCTGCCGCCTCTTTGCCGTTCAGTTCGCCCTTAGTGATGAACGCCGCCAGTTTTTCCAGACGAGCAGCCATAACATCTGCACGCCCGCGGCGTTCTTCCATGCGGGCAGCGGCCAGCAACTGGTTGAGTCCTGCATCATCAACTCCAGTTTTTGTCTTACGGGTTTCAATATTTCGCATTTCACTTCTCCTGAATTTGGGCAAAACGAAGCCCGGCGGGTTTACGCCATTTAATGGGTTTGGTTAATTAGCTGTAGCCGAGAACGCGGGGTGGTTTGTTTTTCAGCTGTTCAATCATTTCAGCCTGTAAGCGCTGGCGAAACTCCACACAACACTCCCAGTTAGGATCCACGCGGAAAATCTCACCACCGCGGGTTTTGATTTCGAAGCCTTCTTCCATATTTGGAATAACGACCCCGAGAATAATTCTCAGATCATCGCGCGACATGTTTCACTCCTTTCAAAATAAAACGAGCAATACGAATGATTAAATAAGCTGGCTGTTTGGCCTTTTTACTGGTCAGCCCATTTAATAATTCGGACTGATCGCGGCTTGGGTGCCAGCGCTTATCTGCGGTGCTAATCCAGCCGTGGCCGTAGTGCATGCGCGGGCTTTCTTTTACCAGCAGCGATGCGAAAGATGGTGCGTTATCCATGCTCACCTCAGATCAAGCCAAATGATGCGCCGAGGCCAGTTACGGTATCTACCGCACTTGTCATGGCCGGGTGCGCGTGTAAACGCGCATGCAGAGAAACGGCGGTCAGCGCCAGAAAGCGGGTGGCTGAGTTAATGCTCTCTACAGCCTGGCGGCGGCCTGATGCGGTTCCGGTTTCACCGCTGATGGCTGCCCTGGCGACACTCCCCAGTTCCGCCGTCGCATTCATGACGTAGTGAGGCATTTTCTCTTTGGCTACTTCATTCACCGGCACGCACGGCAGGCAGTGGAGCTGCGCCAGAAAACCATCAACCAGTGTTGGGTCTTCGGTGGCGTCGGTCAGCGTCAGGATATCCAGCCAGGTCAGCTGATGAGGCTGATCAGGGTTGAGCTTATTGCGCAGGGTCTGCACATTCATTCCTGCCAGTTCTGCCAGCTTCACCATGTTGTGTTTCAGGGCGAAGGCGCGACAGGCTTCCTCGAAGTGCGGGTGTTTGGAAACTTGATAATCAAACATGGCCTGCTCCTTGTTAACTTACATAATTAAGTTGGTTATGCAGCAACGTACTTGCAGTTAATGCCTTGTTGGAGCAGACGGGCGCGAAAAGCGACCATGTTGATACGGGCCGCACCGCCTTGTTTTTTACGGGGAACGAGAAGCAGATCGCCGTCAGAAACCATGGCCTTAACAGTGCGCAGGCTATAGCCATACTGAACAGCGAACTCTTCATAGCTCATCACATCGGGGCCTGACGGGATTGCAATTTGAGGTGTCATGTTGGATTATCTCCGGTTAACAGTTGATTTAGTGCATTGGCGTGCATTTGTTTTGGTTTTGAGAATATACACAACCCGATTGGGTTATGCAAACGTCTCAAATGCAAATTTAGAGGTCTGTGTGGGCGAAAAAACTTCACAAGCGAAAGATATTTTGGAAAGAATCCTTAGTTCTTATGGATTTAACTCGCGTCAGCAGTATTCAGAAGTTGTTGGCGTTCCACTTGGAACAATAGGCAATTGGGTGAGCAGGGACAGTATCCCTGGTGACTACGTGATTAGATGCGTTCTGGATACAGGAGAGGATCTAAGCTGGATACTGACGGGTGAACTTAAAAAATCA